>JGI2924J29684_1078348_pt1 | contig 42588 bp, 51 predicted proteins | sample BenlonsequencITS_FD_29684 | JGI IMG/M metagenome (IMG submission 29684) | reverse complement strand
GGGGAGCCGGTGGCTTGTGGACGGGGGACCGGCTCGCGTGGGGGTGATCGCGTCGGTGACCAAGCCGTTCTGCGCCGACTGCGACCGGACCCGGGTCACCGCGGACGGGCAGGTCCGCAACTGCTTGTTCGCCGCCGAGGAGACCGACCTGCGCGCTGTGCTGCGTTCCTCAGAGCTCGCGGAGCAGGACGGGGACGCTGCTGTGGAGTTGCTTTGGCGCCAAGCCACATGGATGAAGCGGGCCGGGCATGGGATGGATGAGCCTTGGTTTGAGCAACCGGAGCGGCCCATGAGCGCGATAGGCGGTTGACAAGCATGAGCACGCGGTCCGGCCTCCCCGGCAACCGCCGCAGCGCGACCACACCAACACCCAGCGCGATAGGCGGTCGACAAGCATGAGCACGGGCGAAACGGTCACTGTGCGCTTTTTCGCCGCCGCGGAGGAGGCGGCGGGCGTTGACGAGGCGGCGCGGCCCCTTGCGGAGGGCGAGACGCTGCGCGATGTCATCGACGGGCTTGTCCGCGCCGCGCCTGCGCTCGCTGGCGTGCTGTGCACCTGCTCTTATCTGCGCAATGGCGTCGCTGTCCGCGATGCGCGCCTGCCGCTCGAACCGGGCGATGTCGTCGATGTTCTTCCGCCTTTCTCCGGCGGTTAAGGCCGCGTCGGGGTTTCCCGCTCGGGCCCCTCGGCTTTTGGTGGTTTCGCACAAAAAACTCTCTTAGATTTCGTCCTCGATCACTATGGCCTTCGTCACAGTCTCTTTTTGGTAACAAAATGGGCGAGTTCCCGAAGCGCGGAGATGACCAGGATGGATGGCCCGATTTTTTGAAAGTTAGCAAATCCGAAACTTTTCGCAGAACTCTAAGAGATCTCTAATGAGACGTGTTTTGGGCACAGCAAACCATTAAGGTCAGCTCAGGCCGGACTCTTCCGGCACACCCGGTTTCACGGTGAGACCCTGGAAGAAAACAGCACAACGATGCTCCTCCGAGCCCTTGGGTTCTGAGCCATTGGGTCTTCGGAATCGAACTCCCCACATCCCCTGACGGGGGAAGGAAAGGAAAATCACCATATGAGCGGACGCCACCGCAAACAGAGCGACACCGGCAGTATCGCCGGCAAAGCGGCCCTTTCGGGTATCGCGCTGACCGGGGCTGGCATGTGGTTCGCCAGCTCCGCCGACGCCGCGACCGACGACCAGTGGGACCGCGTCGCCTCCTGCGAGTCAGGCAACAACTGGCACATCAACACGGGCAACGGATACCAGGGCGGCCTGCAGTTCTCCTCGGGGACCTGGCTCGCCCACGGCGGCGGCAAATACGCCCCGGCCGCGAACCTCGCCACCCGTGAGCAGCAAATCGCCATCGCCGAGCACGTGCTCGCCACCCAAGGCCGAGGCGCCTGGCCGGTCTGCGGCCGCGGCCTCGGATCAGCCACGTTCCGCGAGGCGCCCGTGCCGAACAAGAGCCAGCCGGACGCCGTCGCCGTCGCCGACGTCGAGAAAGACGGCATTTCCGACCACGTCGCCCCGGCCCTGGCCAAAGCGACCTCGGGCGCGATTCAGGCGGCAGGCTTCGTGGAGATCGCCCCCGAGCTGGAGATCAGCCAAGCCAACGACCTCCGCGCCCCCGCCCCGGACACCGACCCGGCCGACGAGCCGGATGCCCCGGAGCAGGAAGCGCCCGAGCAGGAAGCGCCAGTGGCGGACATCGACGCCGACGCTCCCGAAGCGCAAGACCTGGACGCCGCGGACGCGGCTCAGAGCGACGAAGCCGCCCCGGCGGACACGCAAGCCGTGGAAGCCGACGCGCTCGGCGACTTCGTGCTCGCGGCGAAATACATGGGCTACAACGTCTAAGCCGACGACACAACGAGAGGGGCCCGCGCCAGTTGGCGCGGGCCCCTCTCGTTGTCGGCTGCCCGCCGCCGCTAGGTGATGCTGACGAGTTGCGTGAGATCGTCGCCCGGCAGCTCGCCCTCGACGACGGCTGTGACGACCGACTCGTTCAAGACGATCGCGCCCCGATGGTTGTCGAGGAACGCGGTGTCCGCCGCGTCGCGTCCCGTGGCGACGCGCACAAGCGTGGAGCGCGGCGCGAGGCAGGTCGCGTCCACCACTCGCCACACGCCATTGACGAGCGCTTCGGCCACAGCGTGGAAATCCATCGGGTCGCAGCCCGGCGCGTACACGGCGACCAGGCGCGCGGGAACATTCAGCGCGCGCAGCATCGCCACGACCAGGTGCGCGTAGTCCCGGCACACGCCCCTGCCCGCGAGCAGGGTGTCGGCCGCGCCGTCAATGGCGTCGCTGCTGCCCGGCACGTAGCGCAAACGTGCGCCGACCCACGCCGCGACCCTCGCCAACAGGGCCTCGGAATCAAGGGAGTCGCCGAACTCGGCGGCGGCGAACCCGCAGAACTTGTCGCTCTCCGCGTAACGGCTTGGGCGCAGGAACACCGACGCGTCCGACTCAAGCACGGCAGCGGGGGCCGTGTTGCCTTTGATGGTCGCGTCATAGGAGACCAAGAGTTTGCCCGGCGCGGCGGGGAAGGTGTGAATGCGGTTGCCGTGCTCGGTCAGGATCTGTTTGGCCTGGATGTTTTTGCCGTTCAGCGTGAACGACAATGATTCTTCCACCTGAGCGCCAGGGTGCGGGGCGACAGCGATTTGGCATTCAAGGACCGTGCTGTCGACGACGTCGACGTCGAGTCGGGCTGAGACAATGCGAGTGACCAAGCGATCCTCCTAGGACGGGCTCTTCATGGGGTTGGACTTGGCCGCGGGAGCGCCGAGCCAATGGGAAATATGGCAGAAGGGAAAGGGATGTGACCGGGGAGCGTTGTCGCGCAGCGCCTCTTCGGGCAGAAGCTCCGCGCGACAACGCCCCTGCGGGCGGGCGCCCCGCAGGCCTCAGAAGAGCTTGCGCAACTTCGGTTTCTGCTCCACGGCGAGAGTTTCGATCTGCTCCTTGCCTTTGGCGGCGGCCCTTGCGAACTCGTCCGCCCGTTTCGCGGCGCTGTCGGCGAGCTCTTCCGCGCGCTGCGACGCGATCTCGGTGAGCTCGGCGCCTCGCTGGCGAGCGTTTTCCATGATGACTGGCGCTTGCTTCTGCAGTTTCTTCTGCGCTTTCTGCGCCTTCTTGCCCCACTGTGCCGCCGTGTCTTCCAACGCCTCGGACACCTCGGCCCATCGCTCGCTGGCGTTCTCCATGACCACCGGGACCTTCTTCTCCGCCTGCTCGCGCAGCTTCACTGCCTGCTTCTGCAGTTTCTTCTGCGCTTTCTCCGCTTTCTTGCCCCACTCTGCCACTGCGTCCTCTCCGGCTGAAGACACCTCGGCCCATCGCCCCGCGGCGCTGTCGGCGATCTCGTGCGCGCGGTCTGCCAGCAGGGACGAGGGCTGCGAGCCGCCAGGGATCGCGGCGGCCACGGCAGCAGCCGCGTCCTTCGCGGCTCGCCGCGCGCGCCAAGACAGGCCCGGACGCCCCTCGGTGTCGATCGCGGCGATGACAAGGCCGCCCAAAAGCGAGACGTTCTTCCAGAAATGAGCCTTTTGCAGCGCTTTGAGCTCAGGATCTTGCTCGAGCCAGAAGGCGTGGCTCGCGAGGGTCGCGGGCGCCACTGTGCCCGCGAGCACCAGCGACGACACACGGGGAAGTGTGCCGGTCGCGAGGGCAAGACCGGCCACGAGCTGCACCGCCCCGTTGACGCGGGCATAGGTCTGAGGATCGCGCGGCAAACGCTGGGCCAACGGCTCAGGCAGCGCCCCTAATGCTTTGTCCACCAACGGCTTGGCCGCTGGCGCGGGGCTGGGGCGGCGCGCCGCCTCCGAACCGGCGATGATGAAAAACGACCCGAGCAGGGGGCGGGCGATACGCCGTGTCAACATGAAAAACCTCCAAATAATGCGCGTTGCGCTGTTGTTTTCGTCGGCACTGCGCTCACAGCGCTGACATCTCTGGTGTTCGGCCCTTCCGATCCGCGCGGGCAGCGCGCCCGCGATTGTGGAGCGCCGCCACGCGCCCCACACCGACCAGGCTAGACCTAGGAGCGGGAAGGCTTTCAGGGCCCGTCCGAACGCGGCGCTTTCCAGGAGCCCCGCGCTCTTGGCCTAGAGCAAGGCCGTGTCGGTGTGATCGGGGCCGATGTATTTGACGACGAACTGCACATCGACGTCGGGGCCCGCCGCGGCGTGCGCGTCGGCTCGGCACCGGCGGGCGAGGCGAGCGATATCCGCAGGCGAGGTGTGCGGGGGCAGCTCGGCGACAATGCGTATCACCGGGGCGCGGCCCTCGACGCGAATGACGGCCCGAGCACTGTGGACTTGTGGATGACGGGCCACATCGGCGGCGGCAGCAGCGGCGATCCGGTCCAGGGCGATCGGGCCGCGCGCAGCCGCGCCGAGGCGCGAAGCCGTCGGCCGCACATGGGCCAGCACAACCCACAGCCCGAACAGAAGCAGAGCGAAACCGACGCAGGCGAGCGCCGCGGACCACCACGGCCACTGGGGAGCTCGGGCGATCGCATGAGGGTCGATCCTGTCGGAGGCTTGGCGCGCGATGGGGACCAGGGCGCGGTCGCCGATCAGCCAGAGCGCGCCGACGAGCAGCACCAACCCGGTCAACGCGGTGAGCAGCCGGTCGGCCAGGCGCACGGAGGAAGTCATAGAACGGGCCTTTCTCGCAGCGATTCCTCGTCGGCGGCGTCGCGGCGCTGTTGGTCGTGCCAGTGGCCCACAGCGGCGCGGGGAAGCCAAATCCCTTCGCCGACGAGGACATGGGTGCGCGGACGCGGGATGAACGCCACGACCACGAGCACAAGTCCCACCGCCCCGGCCGCGACTGCGGCTGGCCACGTCCACCATGTCCAATGCGCGCCGCTGACGCTCCGCGCGGCAGCTTCCACCAGCCTCGGTCCTTGAAGCCACCCCGCGCCGAGCGCGGCTTCCCGCAGCAGCAACACCCCTGCGGCGATCAAGACCAAAGCGAGCAGCAGGGCGACGACAGAGGCGGCGGCCAGACCGCGGGGGCCGCGCCTGGGCTCGGGCTCGCCGCCGGGATCAGCGGGCACGTCCATGTAGGCCTGGGCGACTTGCGCCGGAGTGCGTTCGTTGTGCAGTCGGTCGATCCGCACCCGGACCTGGTCGGGCCGCTCGCCCAGGGAACGCTGGAGCTCGCTGGTCACCGCGTGGCTCACGGCGGCGACGACCTGCTCGCCGTTCACGGGCCAGCTCGCCGCGACGCGCACGTCCACGATGCTGCGCCCCCGGTGGACCTCTGTGCTGGCAGACGGAAGCGTGTGTCGGGGCAGAGCGCCCCGGTGCGCGGCCACTTCCGGAACCGAAAGCGCGGCGTACTCGATCAACCGCTGACGAGCACGGGCGCGCACGAGGGTGACGCCCCTGACCGGCTGCGTGGGTGCTTGCTGCGCCATCGCCATCAGCTCCGGCGGCGGCCGAGAGCGGTCAGGTCGATCGCGCCGTCGAGATGAGCCCCGACCAGCGCCCCTGCTCCGGCGAGCACAACCGACAGCAGGAAGCCGACCAGGCCGCCGACGACAATCGCGATGGTCAGCAACAGCCCGCCGAAGAACCCTGCTAACGCGTATTTCCCATTCATTGCACTATCTCCTTGAACGCTCTTGAAAGCTGTTGTGTCATGTGCCGCCAACGCCGACGGCTCGACCTCGCGACCACGGCTGCCCTGCCGCGCCATGTCCGCCGCGCGCGGACCGGGGCGCCCTGAGGGGTTTCGCGCTCCTCGAAGGCCGCCAGCGCGGCGATGAGCATCTCGGCGGAACCGCCCGCGTCCGGATGGAACCGGCGCACGGCGTCCCGCCGGGCGCGGCGAGCGCGCGCATCCATTCGAACTCCGCTCACTGGGCCTGGGCTCACTGGGCCTGGGCCGCATCCCGCGCCACCACGTCGCCCACAACGACGTCGACCGGCACCCCGGCCACGTCGCTGGCGACGCGGCGCACGTCGTCCGCCAGGGCGAGCAATCCCTCGCGCAATTCGAGGACCACGTGGACCTGGCCGCTTTTCGGCCCCAGCCGCACCCCCCGGACTGTCCGTCCGGGCAGGTGCGTGGCCGGGCCTGCGACATCGCCGGAATAGAGGCCGACGACGCCGTCGATGGCGGTGATCGCGGCGATCAGGCGGTCCACCTTTTCCGCGACGGGCTGGCTCATTGCACCCTCGGCTCCCCGGAAGCGGGCTGCTCGTCGTCATCGCTGAAATGCACGTCGTGGACCGTGATGTTGACTTCGGTGACCTCGAGCCCCGTCATGTTCTCCACCGACGAGATGACATTGCGGCGGATGCCGTCGGCCAGGTCATGGATGGCGATCCCGTACTCGGCAACGATCTCGATGTCGATAGCGGCCTGCCGCTCGCCGACCTCCACGCTGACGCCCTGGGTCAAGCTGGCAGCGCCCGGCAGCGCCTCGCGCAGCTTGCCGACCACACGGGCCGCTTGGCCCCCCAAGTCGTAGACGCCGTCCACCTCGCGAGTGGCGATGCCCGCGATCTTGGACACCACGACGTCGGCAATCGTCGTGACGCCGTGATCGGAGAGTTGCTCCACATTTTTGCCGGTTCGCTCAGCAGCATTGGCCACGCTCGTCCCTCGGGACTCTGTTGTCGTCATCAGCTTCTCCTTTACGTAGTTGCAAACGGCCGGAATCTGTACGGCACAATGTTGTGTCGGAGCCCGGCGCACGCCGCGCACGGATTTGAGAGAGAGAACACAAATCTGCCCCACGCGTTGCGTGAAGAGACGAGAGAACCCCATGCCGCTCCCGCAAGCCCGGCTCCTAGCCTCGCTGTCTGACGAGCTGCTCGCCCGCCGGGCCCAGCACGGCGACGGCGAAGCGTTCGACGCGCTGGTCGCGCGGCACGCCAGAGCGCTCTTGCGGTTCGTCCAAAGCACCTACCCGGACCGCTCCGGCTGCGAGGACATCGTCCAAGAAACTTTCATCGCCGCCTGGAAAGCGTTGCCCACGTTCGGCTTCCGGTCCCAGTTCCGCACCTGGCTGTACTCGCTCGCTTCTCGGAAAACGATTGACGCGCTGCGCAAACGCGGCGCAGGCTCCGACCTCGGCGCGATCCCTGAAACCCCCGACGTCCGCCCTGGCCCTGGCCAGCAGGTGCTCAACGGCGAATTCCTGGCTGCGCTCAGAAGCCAGTTGTCCCGCCTCCCGTACCCAGCCCGCGCCGCCTGGTGGCTGCGCGAGGTGCACGAGCTGCCTTTGGCGGAGATCGCCGCGATTCTGCGCACCACCGAAGGCTCGGTGCGCGGCCACCTGCAGCGCACGCGCAAACACCTCGCCGAAGCCCTTCGGGAGTTCCGCCCATGAGCCCCCCGCCCCGTCCCGAACACTTGCACGTCCCCGCCGCGCGGCGTAAGACTAGAGAACCGATGAGAGCCCGAGCCGGAGATCGCCACGACTCCGCCGCAGAAGCGACGGAGTGGATCGCCGATGCCACCAGACGGTTCGCGGGCCTCACCGCAGACACATCGCCCGAAAGCTCCGACGTGGAACTGCCCGCGCTGCGACAGCTGCGAAGCACCATCGGGCAGCTGGTCTCAGCGCTTCCCAGACCAGTGAGGCCGGTCAACACCAGCAGGCCGGGCGTCGCCTTCAGCCATGTGGCCTTGCGGAAAACGCTCACCTTCGCCCTCGCCGAACCGGCCTCTGCGGCATCGGCGGCAGTGGCCGACATCGCCATAGAACTGCACGACGCGACACCCACATCAGTGCACATCGACCTTGTCGCCGTCGGCGCGGACGCCCGCGAGCGCACCTACCTCTCCGACGGCGACGCGCTGCGCGAGCGGGCTGCCGCCGCCTTCTTGGAAACACTCGGCACGCCAGCGCCGCCGATCACCCTCACCTGGGACGACCTCGTCGAACTGGACGACCCGCTTCGCTAACGCGGATCGCGCGTCCGCGAAACCGGGCGTGCGCCGCGCCGGGAACACCATGGGACGCTGACGAGAAGGACCGGCCACTGTGAGACGATGAGCCGCATGCCGGTTCGCTACGAGAAGCCCGAGGGATGGGTCCATCGTGGCGGGGACAATGAGTTCTGGCTGTTGACGGGCCCGTTGCAGGCGGCGCTGCGCCCGCCGGGCGTCATCGTCGTCGCCCCTGTCTTAGAGCAGCGGCGCAACGGCCGGATCGAGGCGGAGCGGTTGGACAACTGGTCCCGCATCGCCCGGATCGCCGACCAACAGGGCGAGCCTCCGTACGGGGGCTCGGTCATCAACGGCGCGCTTTTGGAGCGCGCGGCGGACCTGTTGCGCGCCATCGCCGCCAACCCAGCCTTGTCCGTGACTGTGTCGCGCAAGCCGACGGCGAGGGCAACCATCGCGGCTGTGTTGCAGGAAATGCTCGCCGCGGCGGGCCGCGACCGGGTTTGGGCCCACGACCTCATCGCCGGACCCGACGGCAGGGCTTTCCTGCGCGACCTGTGCGCCTTCGGGTGGACCGACGACGGCGAGGCCGCCGCAGCGCTGTTCTCCCATGTCGTCTCCTGCGCGGACGACGAGATCGAGCGGATGCAGAACCGCATGGTCCAAGAGAACGACCCTGGCGCAGCCGTGCGCTGGTCGGACAAAAAGCCCGGCGCCCCGTTTCTCCTCCATGAGACCCGCCGCAGCGTCGAGATCGCCCGCGCCATCGCGGAAGCCCTCGACCCCCTCGCCGACGAGCAGCTCGACCAGATCCCCCCGGTCCTCGCTCGCGAACTCGCCCGCGCCGTCCTGCGCGACCGCCGCGAAACCGACAAACGGCTCAAGCATCCCTGAACAGGCGGGAACCGGGCGAGGCGTGAGCGTTGAGCGGCTCATCCGGCAAGATATATGGCCAACCTGTCGCGGACATGCTCATAGGTGCCGTCCGCAGCATCGGAGTCGGGAGCGACCCGGTCAGGGGAAAGCCGGTCCCAAAGATAGAGCCCACGGACAATCACCAGGTACGAAGCTTCAGCCAAGGTGAAGAGGATCTCGCGCTCGGTGCTCTCCTCGACCGAGCACAGCAGGCCAGGATATGCCGACGTCTCGCGCGTGCGCACAATCCAGGACGGGGCGCCGCCCCCGGCAACGTCCGTGTCGTTGATAACTTCGGTGGCTCCCCCCTTTCGCCCGAAGGCTGTCGCCCTCGCGGCACCTCGCCCCGAGTCGAAGAGAGCTCGCAGCGCAGCCGGATCCCTCGCGGTGAGAACAAGGACCACCACCTGCGACGAGGAGCCGTCGTCCGAAACCTTGTGCTGCTCGAGCTCGCCGTACTGGTTGACGAACGACGAATCCCAGCCACCGCCCTGATCCAACCCCAACGACACGCCGACCAACCGGTTCACAGGCACCATCACCGGATCTGATGCCTTCGCCAACTGAGGAGACCGGGGAGGCTCGGACACAGGCAATAAGCAGTCAACCAGAACACCCCCGTCGTCCCCGTCCGCCCGCGCGAAGCCCGCAACCGGCAACCCAGCCGCCGCCGCGCACACCGCCACAACCAACACCATCCAACGCCTCACTGATCCCACCGCCGCACACATAGTCCTCACCTGGCTCATTCTCTCCCACCCCCTCCACAACGAGCCGAACGGCCACCGCAACCCCTACGCCCCGGCGACCCACTCCGCCGAACCGTCCGCACAGCACGAACTGCTTCGCTCCCGCCCCAGCGCCACGACCCCACCCCTACGCCCCGGCGACCCACTCCGCCGAGCCGTCCGCGAAGTGCTGCCGCTTCCACACGGGGATCTGCCGTTTGATCTCGTCCACCAAGATCTGGCAGACGCCGAACGCCTCGGCGCGATGGTCGGCGGCCACCGCGACGACCAATGCCGCCTCGCCGATGCGAAGCAGCGCCACCCGATGGCTCGCCGCCACCGCCCGAACACCCGCGCGGCCCGCCACGACCTCGGCCACAACCTCGGCGAGACGCTGCTGGGCGGTCGGATGGCTGCGGTATTCGAGGGCCAACACCTCCCGGCCTGCGTCGTGGTCGCGCACATTCCCGCTGAACCCGACGACCGCGCCCGCATGCCCGTCCGCCGCCTGCGCCACCAGGGCCTCGTGCGCCGACAGGGAGAGAGGCTCCTGACCGACCCAGGTCCGCGCGATCCTGGCGCCCGGACGGTGCTCTGCCGTGGTCAATGGTCGGCCCCTGCCAGTTGCTCAAGCGCGTGACCGAGCACCCCGCCCAGCACCGCGAGGCCGTCGCGGACGCCCCCGGCCGAGCCCGGCAGATTCACCACCAGGGTCCGCCCCGCCACTCCGGCCACGCCTCGGGAAAGCACGGCTGTGGGAACTTTCTGCGCCCCCGCGCCGCGAATGGCCGCCGCGAGACCAGGGATCTCGTAATCCAGCAGCGCCTTGGTGGCCTCGGGAGTCCGGTCGGTCGGGGAGATCCCCGTGCCCCCCGTGGTGATGACAACATCGGGCCCCGCCGCCACAGCCAGGCGCAACGCCTCGGCGAACGCCGCCCCGTCGGAAGCCACCTCGACAGCCACGTCGAAACCGCGCTCCTGGAGCCACCCGGCGATCACGGGCCCCGTTGTGTCCGCATACGCCCCTGCGGCCGCGCGAGTCGAGGCGACAAGGACCCTGGCGCGAGTCACACCGACCAATCCCCGCTCGCGCCGCCCTCTTTGCGCACAACGCGCACTTCGCCGAGCCACGAGGCGGGATCGACGGCCTTGACCATGTCGTGCAGGGTCAGCCCGGCGACTGCCACGGCGGTCAGCGCCTCCATCTCCACGCCGGTCCGATCCGTGGTCTCGGCGACCGCCTCGATGCCCACGCCGGAACCACCGAGCTCGAACGAGACCGCCACCTTGGTGAGCGCGATCTGATGGCAGAGCGGAATAAGCTCGGAAGTCCTTTTCGCGGCCATGATCCCCGCGACCCTCGCGACAGCAAAAGCGTCGCCCTTCTTCGCGTGCGGATCGGCCAAGGCTGACAGCGCGTCTTTGTTCGCGTGGAAGGTCGCGGTCGCGGTCGCGCGCCGCCTGCTCGGCTCTTTGCCGGACACGTCCACCATCCGCGCCGCCCCGGATTCGTCGAGGTGGGTGAGCTTGGGCGCCCCTCCCGAGCGTTGGGCAGTCGGGGAAAGGTCGGCCACGGGATCAGCTCAGCCGTTGATCTGCGTGGACGGATGCACGTACGGCAGCGACTCGCCCGGCAGGGGGAACTCGGTCTCGCCGAACGGGGACAAGGCCCCGCTCCAATCGGTCGCCAGCTCGGTGACCGGGTGGTCGCGCTGCGGCCAGCCTGGGTCGACGTAACGCTCTTTCTCGCTTTTTCCCATGCGGTCATTGTGCCAGAACGGCGCCGGGCGCGCGGAGCGCGGACCAGTTTCTGGCCAGTCGTTCACGACTGGCTTCCCGCTCGCGGGCCTCCTGGCCGGGCCGCGCGCGCTAGACTGCAAACTCTTCGCTTCTCACCCAGGACCATCACGATGCCAACACCCAGCGCCACCACCCGCCGAGGCCTCAGCGAGCGCCTCGCGCCGTTCAGCTCGACCATCTTCGTCTCGATGACCGAGCTGGCCAAGAAAACCGAGTCGATCAACCTCGGCCAAGGTTTCCCGGACACTGACGGGCCGCCGGCCATGCTGGAAGCCGCGCAGAAAGCCATCGCGGACGGCGTGAACCAGTACTCTCCTGGCCGCGGCTACCTGCCGCTGCGCCAAGCGATCGCGAACGACCGGGCCACGCGCTACGGGACGGTGTACGACCCGGACACGGAAATCCTGATCACTGTCGGGGCCACCGAAGCCCTGACCTGCGCCATCCTCGCTCTGATTGAGCCAGGGGAAGAAGTCGTCGCGCTCGAGCCCTGCTACGACAGCTACGCGCCCGCGGTCGCCATGGCCCACGGCGCGCTGGCCCGCGTGCCATTGGAGCCGAGCGGGGGGAAGTTCGTCTTCGACCCGCGGCGCCTCGCCGCCGCCATCACCCCCCGCACCCGGATCATCCTGCTCAACACCCCGCACAACCCCACTGGCACAGTGCTCAGCCGCGACGAGCTCGCCGAGATCGCCCGCCTCGCGGTCCAGCACGACCTCATCGTCCTGACTGACGAGGTGTACGAGCATCTGATCTTCGACGGGCGCGGGCATCTGCCCATCGCCTCGCTGCCCGGCATGGCCGAGCGCACGCTGAGCTGCTCCGGGGCGGGCAAAACCTTCAACGCGACCGGGTGGAAGACCGGGTGGGTCTGCGGACCCGCCGATCTCGTGAGCGCGGTGCTCGCCGTCAAGCAGTACGTCACATTCGTCGGAGCGGCCCCGCTGCAGCCCGCCGTCGCGCTCGCGCTGCGCACCCAGGACGGCTGGATCAAGGGACTGCGCGCCATGTTGCTGGAGAACCGCGACCGGCTCGCGGCGGGTCTGAGCGAATCGGGCTTCACGGTGTATCCGGCGACGGGGACGTACTTCCTCACCGCGGACGCGGCTCCGCTCGCCGCCACCTCGGCGAAGGGATGGGACTGCGCGGACGGCGCCGAGTTCTGCCGCCGCCTCGCGCACGAGGTCGGGGTCGCCGCCATCCCGTACGCCGGTTTGTCCGAACGGCGCGACCTGTACGGCAGCCTCGTGCGCTTCGCGTTCTGCAAACGCCCGGAGGTGCTGGACGAGGCGCTCGCCCGGTTGGCCCGTCTGCGAAGCTGACCGCCCGCATCGCCGCCGCGTATTTTTCAGTCCGCATATTTTTCAGTACAATGTCGTATGGCCACGGGAGCCCCCAAGCGCCAGACGACGCGCGCGCGAAGCCGTCCGGTTTCGCGCCGTCCATGACCGCTGTTGTGTTCTCACTGGGCTTCCCGGCCCAGGCGGAGAACGTTTAAGGAGAATTCCATGACCCCAACGCCATTCAGCGCCACTGTGCTCGGCTCCCCTCGCATCGGCCCCAACCGCGAGTTGAAGAAAGCCGTCGAGTCGTACTGGGCCAAGAAATCCAGCGCCGAGGACTTGGCCGCCGTCGCCAAGGGCCTGCGCGCCGACACCCTGACGAAGCTGAAGAACGCGGGCTTTGACTCCGTGCCGGTGAACACCTTCTCGTACTACGACCAGATGCTCGACGCGGCGGTGCTGCTCGGCGCGCTGCCGGAGCGGGTCAAGGGCGTCGCGAACGACCTCGACCGCTACTTCGCCGCAGCTCGGGGCAACCAAGACGTCGCGCCGCTCGAAATGACCAAGTGGTTCGACACGAACTACCACTACATCGTTCCGGAGATCTCCCCGTCCACGAAGTTCGCCCTCGACCCGAGCAAGATCTTCGCCGAGCTGGAAGAGGCCAAAGAGCTCGGCGTCCCGGCCCGCCCGGTCGTGATCGGCCCGGTCACCTTCCTCCTGCTGTCCAAGCCGGTGAACGGCCAAGGCCCGCTCCTGGAGCGGATCGGCGAGCTCATCCCGCTCTACAAGGACCTCCTTTCGCAGCTGAAAGCCAAGGGCGTCGAGTGGGTGCAGTTGGACGAGCCGGTGCTCGTGACGGACAAAGGGCAGGCCGTCCTCGACGCCGCCGTCTCCGCGTACCAACAGCTGACCTCCGCGGCCGACCGGCCGTCGGTCTTGCTCGCGACCTACTTCTCCGGCTTGGGCTCCGCGCTGGAGAAAATTCTTTCCAGCGGCGTCGACGGCGTCGCCGTCGATCTGGTCTACGGTTCGGCGGACCACCTCGCCGGTGTGCATTTCCAGGGCAAGCTGCTGGTGGCCGGCGTGGTCGACGGGCGCAACATCTGGCGCACCGACCTCGACAAGGCGTTGACCGTGCTCGAGGGCCTCAAGAACAAAGGCGTGCAGGTCGCTGTCTCCTCCTCAAGCTCGCTCTTGCACGTGCCGTACTCGCTCAAGCCGGAAACGCACCTCGATGACACGCTGCGCTCCTGGCTGGCTTTCGGCGACGAGAAGATCGCCGAGGTCGCGACCCTGGCCAAGGGCCTGAAACAAGGCCGCTCGGCCATCGCCGACGAGCTTGACGCGAGCGCGAAAGCGCAGAGCGCCCGGCGCACCGACCCGCGTCTGAACGACAAGGCGCTGCGCGACGAGATCGCCAAGCTCCGCGAGACCGCGGGCCAACGCGGCCCCGCCGACCAGCGCATCGCGCAGCAGAACGCGGCGCTCGGCATCCCGAAGCTGCCGACCACCACAATCGGCTCCTTCCCCCAGACGCGGGAGATCCGCGTCGCCCGCCAGAAGTTCACCAAGGGCGAGATCACTGCCGAGCAGTACGAGCAGCACATGCGCGACGAGGTCGCCGCTGTCATCAAGCTCCAGGAGGAGCTGGGCCTCGACGTGCTGGTGCACGGCGAGCCGGAGCGCAACGACATGGTGCAGTACTTCGCCGAGCAGCTCGAAGGCTTCTTCGCGACGTCGAACGGCTGGGTGCAGTCCTACGGATCGCGCTGCGTCCGCCCGCCGGTGCTCTTCGGCGATGTGAAGCGCCCGAACCCGATGACGGTGCAATGGAGCAAGTACGCGCAGTCCCTCACCGACAAGCCGGTCAAAGGCATGCTCACGGGTCCGGTCACCATCCTGGCCTGGTCTTTCGTCCGTGACGACCAGCCGCTCGGCGACACCGCGTACCAGGTGGCGCTCGCGATCCGCGAAGAGACTGTCGACCTGCAGAACGCCGGGATCAAGGTCATCCAGGTGGACGAGCCCGCGCTGCGCGAGACTCTGCCGCTCAAGAAAGCCGAACAAGACGCGTACCTGGATTGGGCCGTGGGCTCGTTCAAGTTCTCGACCTCCGGCGTCGAGGACTCGACCCAGATCCACACCCACCTGTGCTACTCGGAGTTCGGCGAGGTCATCGGCGCGATCGCCGACCTCGACGCGGACGTCACCTCCATCGAGGCCGCCCGCTCGCACATGGAGGTGCTGGACGACCTGAACGCCGCCGGTTTCAAAAACGGCGTCGGCCCGGGCGTCTACGACATCCACTCGCCGCGCGTGCCCTCGGTCGACGAGATCGTCGTCTCGCTCAAAGAGGCCCTCGCCGCCGTGCCGGTCGACCGTTTGTGGGTCAACCCGGACTGCGGCCTGAAGACCCGAGGCGAGAGCGAGACGAAGGCGTCGCTGGTCAACCTGGTGGAGGCCACCAAGCAGGTGCGCGCCACACTCTGACGCTTCAGGTCCGGCTCCAGAGGTCGCGGACCGCGCGTGAGGCCGTGGACGACATCCGCCCTCAGGACGGTCCTGCCCTAGGATGGACTGCGGCGCTGTTGCAGCGCTCAGCACAAGCCGGGCCCGCACATGAAGCTAGCCAAGAAACCGCACATGAAGCTCAGCCAAGAAACTCTGTCCCACTTGACGGTGCCCACCCCCTCGTACGACAGGAGCAAGCTCACCGCGGGCATCGCCCATTTCGGGGTCGGGGGCTTCCACCGGGCGCACCAGGCGATGTACCTGGACCGATTGTTCGAACTCGGCCTCGCGCACGATTGGGCGATCTGCGGCGTCGGCGTCCTGCCCGGGGATCTGCGCATACGGCGGGCGCTCGCCGAGCAGGACTACCTCTACACCCTGGTGACCGCGCATACGGACGGCGCACGACAGGCGCGAGTGATCGGCTCGATGGTCGACTACCGGTACGCGCCCGAGGACCCCGAAGGGGTGATCGAGCTGCTGGCCGACCCGGCCATCCGGATCATTTCGCTCACGATCACCGAGGGCTCGTACAACATTCGGGACTCCGATGGCGAGTTCAACGCCGACAACCCGGACATCCAGCGCGATCTGGCGGGGACCGGACCGCCGAGGACGGTGTTCGGCCTGGTGGCCTCGGCCTTCGAACGGCGCCGGCAACGCGGGCTCGGCTCCCCGGCGATCCTTTCCTGCGACAACATCGCTGGCAACGGCGACACCGCGCGGCGCGCCTTCACCGCGTACGCGCAGCTGCACGACCCGTCCTTGGCGCAATGGATCCGCGAGAACACCACCTTCCCGAGTTCCATGGTGGATCGGATCACGCCGGCGACGACGCCCGAGGCCATCCGGCAGATCGAGCGCGACTTCCACGTCAGCGACCTGTGGCCGGTCGTCGCCGAACCCTTCGCCCAATGGGTGGTCGAAGACGATTTCGCGGCGGGACGGCCCCCGCTGGAAGCGATCCTCCCCTTCGGGGAGGCCACTGTGCAACTGGTCCAGGACGTGGCTCCGTACGAGCTGATGAAGCTGCGCCTGCTCAACGCCGGACACCAAGCCCTGTGCTACTTCGCCTCCCTCGCCGGGCACCGCCTCGTGCATGAGGCGGCCCGCGATCCGCTGTGCGCCGGCTTCGTGCGCCGCTACCTGGAGGAGGCGACCCCCACCTTGCTCCCAGTTCCGGGAGTCGACCTCGGCCAATACAAGCGCGATCTCATGGAGCGCTTCGCGAATCCGCACATAGCGGACACGGTGGCGCGCCTGGCCGCAGAAGCTTCAGACCGCATCCCGAAGTTCGTGCTGCCCGCCGCGCGGGACAATCTGCGCGCTGGCCGTCCGGCGGACCTCGCCGCCGCGCTCGTCGCCAGCTGGGCGCGCTACGCCGAGGGGACGGACGAGGCGGGAGCGCCCATCGACGTGGCGGACCGGTTGGCGAGCGAGCTCGGGGACCGAGCCAAGGCGTGGCGGGAGGATCCCCTTGCCTTCCTCGCCTTCCGGGACGTGTTCGGCGACCTCGTCGACGAGCCCCGGTTCACCAGGCCCTATCTGCGAACGCTGGAGCGGCTGCACCGCGACGGGGCTCGGGCGGCACTGCGAGCTCTCGTCCCCACGGCGGATCGGCTCCAGGCCGCGACACCGTGATGGCCGACGCCCGCGCCACCAGGTCGAGCGCGCGGCGCCAATCCTCCTCCTGGAGCGCCCGCACCGCCCGCGGGGAGAGCGCGTCCGCGCGGTCGAGCCAGTGCAACAGGGCGGCATGTGCGGTGTCCCCCGCTCCGATCGTGTCGGCGACCTCGACCTGGGGGGCTTTGACGTGGACGCTCGTCTCAGCGGTGAACACCGAGAGGCCAGAGCCCCCCTGGGTGAGCAGGACAGCCCCGACCCCTGCTGCGAGCCAGCTGTCGGGCGTCCCGCCCAGCCACTCCGCGTCGTCCTCGGACACCTTCAAAACATCCACCGATCCCAGCCAGGATTGGAACCGCGCCCGATAGCCGTCCGGGTCGGCGATGGCGCACGGGCGGATGTTCGGGTCGAGCATCGTGAGCCTGCCCGCCGCGCGTGCCCGCGCGAGCAACCGTTCGTAGACCGACGCTCCCGGCTCGTAGACCAGGGACAAGGTGCCGAACGAGACTGCCGCCACTGTGTCGGGCAGTGGGCCGGGGGCGCTCACGAGCCTGTCCGCCGTGCCGTCCGCGTAGAAGATGTACCGCGCGGCTCCCGCGTCGTCGAGCGCGGTCAACGCCAGCGTTGTCGGCTCCGGGCCGCGCTGCGCGACGGAAAGGCCCACCCCCGCGTCCCGCAATCTGGAGATGAGCAGCTCCCCGTACGGGTCCGTCGAGAGGCGGGACAGAAAGAGCACCTCGCTGCCCAGCCTGCCGAGGGCGACCGCGACGTTGAACGGGCCTCCGCCCGGAAGCGGCGCAAGCAAACCGTTCTCAGCAGGAACGAGGTCGATCAACGCCTCGCCGCACACGAGGACGCTCATTGCGCGAAATCTCCCGGACTGAACCGGCGAGCGCGCAAATGCCGCTCGATGTCCTCCAAGCTGTGCCCGGTCAGCTCGGGCATCTTCCAGAACACGAAAACCCAGGCGGCCACGTTGAAGAGACCGTACAACCACATGGTCGGGCCGACCCCGACGGCGTTGATGATCGACAACAACGTCAGGGTGACCCCCACATTGGTGCCCCACAGGACCGCCGCTTGCACGCTGGTCCCCGCCGCGCGCACGGAGAGCGGGTAGATCTCCGCGCCGGTCAGCCAACCCATGAGCTGGAGCCCGCCGGAGTTGAACAGCATGAAGACGATGAGGCAGGCGACGATGAACGGCATGTCGTCGCGGCCGCTGTGCCCGGTGACGAAGAGCGCGCCCAAAACGAAAAGGCTGATCGCGGCTCCTGGGATCATGAACAGGGCCAACCGCCTGCGCCCGACGACATCCACGACCATGAGCCCGACAACCATCATGATGAGATACGTCAAACCCAACCCGACGCTGACGTCCAGCGCGGTCGAGGCCGGGAACCCGGTGTCGGTCAAGATCGTCGGCGTGTAATACACGATCATCTCGATCCCGCTGAGCTGGGTGGACATTGCGATCCCGCAACCGACCAGCAACGCGGGCCGCACCCACGGCTGCCGAAGCCCGCGCCATCCGCTTTCGTGCGCCGCCGCCTGGGACTCAGCGTCCCGCACAGCGACAATGCTGGCCAATTCCGGCTCGATATCGGCGTTCGGGCCCCGTAGGCGGCGAAGGACCTCGCGTGCCACGTCATCAGGAGCCATCTGCGCGATCAGCCACCTCGGGCTCTCCGGCAGCTTGAGCACCAAGAGCAGCATGAGCGCGGCGGGGCACGCCGCGTATCCGATCGCCGACCGCCAGCCCACCCGTTCGCTCGCGCCGATGACGGTCGAAACGACGATGCCGATCCCGATGCCGACCTGGAACATCAGCACCAATCTGCCGCGGTGGCGCGACGGGGCGAGCTCTGCGATGTACATCGGCACCGTCTGGGTCGCTCCGCCGACCGCGAAGCCGAGCACGACCCTGGCCGCCGACAGCGACCACGGCCCAGGGGCGAGCGCGGACGCGACGGACCCGACGGCGAACACCACCGAGAGCGCCATCACCGTCTTGCGCCGCCCCTTGAGCTCGCTGAGCCTGCTGCAGCACAGCGCCCCGATGATCGCGCCGACCAGGATCGAAGCCGCGATCACTTCCGTCATGACGGCTCCGGTGCGGAATTGCTCGCGGATGTGGAGCAGAGCGCCCGAAATGACACCCGTGTCGTAGCCGTACAGGAGTGACGAGATCAGCGACACGAGGGCCGCGACGAACAGAACCGGCGTGAACTGCGCCGAGCCCTCCTGGGCGATGGGCGTGCTCGAATCGGCTTCGGACAATGTCATGCGCTAGGCCCAATCCTCTTTAGCTCTGTGATACATAACACTGTAACATGCGGGGGCGGCGGGCCGAGACGCGCCCTAGCGGCCGAGCTCTTTCAGATACGCCTGGCGCGCGGACACCGCCGTGTTCGTGAAGTCGGTGAACACCCCGTCCACCCCGAGCCGGAAGAATTGCGCGTACTCAGCCTTCGGGTCGCCCTGATAATTGCTGGCGAGGTACCTGCGCTCGTCGCGGAAAGTGTAGACATGCACGAAGAGCCCCGCTTTGTGCGCGTCGGCGACCACAGAGTCCGGCTGGCCCGCCGCTGCCTGGGCAGTGGAGGGCCGGAACGCCGGATCTGCCGGGTAGGGGCGGATTGTGAGCGGCACAAGCTGCGGCTTCCACGGCCCGATCCCATCGGCGTACGTTCTGACTTCGGCGAGCCCCTCCGGTGTGAGCAGCGCGGAGAACCAGCGCGCGTCCCCCGCCAGGGTCCAGTCGTAGGGGCGGCTGTTGGTGATGTCGTCGTAGACCACCTCGCCTGTGCGAAAGTCCACGTCGTGCCCGCCCACGAGCTGCACAGCCTTGGTTTTCAGGCCGTGCTCGCGCAAGTATTTCAGACTCGACGGCTCGAAGCTCTGCGCGAACACCGGCGCGTCCCTGTTGTTGAGCCCGTTCTTTTCCAAAATGTTCAGGTACGCGTCCTCCAGCGGGCGGCTGCCGGTCGCGCCGCAGCCGTTGGCGATCGCTTGCTCGTTGTTCCAGGTCGGGTTTTTCGTCTCGGGGTAGATCGCGATCTGTCTGCCGGTGGCGGCGCTTTTCGCCTTGGCGATGTCGATGATCTGCTGGAACGTGAGGATCGGGTATTTCCCGTTGTGCTCGCTCGGCCGCTCGTCTTTGGCGTCGTACGTGGAGCCGTGGAACCATCGCTGCAGCTCGGCCGCCGTGAAATCGCTGACCGACCAGCCTCCGACATGGTCCTCGCCGTCGACGACGAGGGATTTCAGCACCGATTTGGGATCGTCCGGGTCGCTCTGGTCCACGAGGTAGGTTTTCGGACTCCCCTGCGCCGCAGGAGCAGGGCGCGCGACGCCAGGGGTGGTCCGCTTGCGCGCGGCGACTTCCGGATTCGTCTTGGCGACTTCCACGACATCGGTGTTGTCCGACATCCAGGGGTTGTGCCGAGCGATAAGGACGCAGTCCTTGGTGAGGTGCAGATCCTCTTCGAGCGCGTCCGCGCCGAGATCCGCCGCCAGCTCGTACGCGGGCCGCGTCTCTTCCGGGCGCAGCCCAGGCAGACCTCGGTGGGCGATGACGAGAGGTTTGGAACCGTCGAGCGTCGCGAAAGGTTTCGGCTGCCCTGCGGCAGGCCCGCCGCAGGCGGACATCGCGGCGACCGACACGAGGAGGGCGAGCGGCCAGGCCGCGATCTGCTGCGTGCTCATGCGGGAATAGTGGCCCCGAGGGATGAACGCCAGGCAAACACCACCGCGGCGGACGCCCGCGTGTCCGCTCGCCGGGTCCTGAACGGGCTTCGGCCGACCTCGCGACCCCTCAGGCGCCGCAGTAGCCTGGGTCGGCTTTCGGCCCGCAGTAGTAACCGTCGCCCTGCGTGCCGTTGATCGCGATTTGCAGGGCGTCGCGCACCGGGTTCAAGGTGAGCGTGCCGGTGCTGCCCCGCGGCACGTCGAGCGTGGTCTCCTGGACGGTGAAGTCCGCGATGACGACGTCCACGGCCTCGCGCACCGCAGTGATTTTGATCTGGGTGACAGCGCCCGGTTTGATCTCGTCGCCGTCCAACGTGTCACAGGGCCCGCTCACCCCAGGATCGCCGCATTTCTGATAGGTCCGCGCCACAACTTTGCCGGTGCCGTCCGCGCCGACGACGAGGGAGCGGCCATGCCCTCTCCAGTGGCCGACAAAGGTGGCCACTGTGGCGCTGGCGCTCGTGGAGGCGGTGGCCTTCGGCGAAGCCTGTCCGGCGGCCTTCGGGGAAGCCGAGCTGGTCGCGACCGGGGTGAGCCGCGTCGGGGTCGCCGGATGGGCTTCGCGGCCTTGGCCGCATCCAACGAGGACGAAAGCCAGCGCCGACAGGACCAGCAAGGGGCGTCGCATATCGGGCTCCTACAGGGCCGCGGGAGCCTGGCGGCCCAGACCAGGACGCTCGGACTGCCGGTAGGCGGTCGGAATCTTGTCGCAGGCTTCGGGGCCGTTGAGGTGGTCAGATCCTGGCGGGCACATCGTCACGCACTGGTTGTATTGCGGGTACCAGAACTGGTTGTTGGGGCAGGGGTACGCCCCGCCGTCGTCGCCGCCAGTGTCCGGGTCGGCGAGGGCGAGGGCAGGCCCCGAAACCAACGCGGCACCGGCGAACAGGGCGGCAAGTGCGATTTTCGGCATGTCTTAGCTCCTTCGTCGCGGTACGGCTGCAGATGCAGGAAGCACTGTACCCGCCCTCTCTGACACACATCCGGCAGAAAGGGCTCTGCCGTGTCAGTCTTTTGGTTTGACCACGGGCCGCTGCGGGACGCCAGTGTACGAGGAAAGCGGTCGCACCAGGGAGTTCGCCGCATATTGCTCGATAACATGCGCGGTCCAGCCAGCGATCCGGCTCATCACGAAGAGCGGTGTGAAAAACTCCACGTCAAAGCCGAGCAGCGCGTACAGCGGACCGGAAGGGAAGTCCAGGTTCGGCTTGATGCCTTTGGACTCGGCGACCGCCGCTTCCATCTCCTCGTAGATGGCGAGGTAGCGTTTGCCCTCGTCACTCGTGGCGATCGCTTTGAAGGCGGCGAAAGCGCACGGCACTCGGGAATCGCCGTCTTTGTAGACCCGGTGGCCGAAGCCCATGATCTTCTCTTTGTTCGCGAACCGGGCGTTCACCCAGTCCCGCGCCTTGGCCGGGTCGCCGATCTCGTTCATGTGGTGCATGACCGCTTCGTTCGCACCGCCGTGCAGGGGCCCCTTCAACGCGCCGATAGCTCCGGCGATCGCGCTGTAGATGTCCGAGAGGGTCGAGGCGATGACCCTGGCGGTGAACGTGGAGGCGTTGAAGCTGTGCTCGGCGTAGAGGATCATCGTGGTCTCGAACGCCCGGACATGCTCCGGGCTCGGTTTGCGGCCGAAGCACATCCACAAGAAGTTCTCGCTATACCCCAAATCCGGGTTCGGCGGCAACGGCAAACGACCGTGGCGGCGGCGCAGATCGGCCGCGACCAGGGACGGCGTCACCGCGAACAGCTGCAACGCGCGGGCGAGGTTGACGTGCTCCGAAGGGACGAACGGGTCGTTCGTGGACAGATTGGTCGCGCCGAAAAAGCTCACCGCCGTGCGCACCACATCCATCGGGTGGCTTTTGGTCGGCAGTTTGGCGATGGTCTGCAAAAGGCTGGGGTCCACCGTGCGAAAAGCACGTTCGGCCAGCTGGAACTGCTCAAGCTCCTTGGGCTTGGGCAGTTCGCCGTGCCACAGCAAGAACACGACCTCCTCGAAGGAGCAGTTCTGGACGAGATCGTCGGCCCCATACCCCCGATACGTCAACGTGTTGGTCTCTTGGACCACTTTCGACACCGCCGACACGTCGGCGACAACGCCGATGAGGCCTTTGCGGATCTCGGGCTTCACGTCTGCCTCGCTCACCATCAGAACACTCCTTTCGGCACCTGCGGCGCTCGCCGGACTGCCTCCTCGGTCACGATAAGGTTCAGATCGCCCAGCTCGCCCGCCGACAGCTCGGGCAGGCGCTGCACGACCGAGAGGAAGCGGTTCTGCTCCGACTCGTCGATCACGCCCTCCGCGAGGGTGCGGAACTTCTCGATGTAGTCGGCGCGGGCGAAAGGCTTCGCGCCGAGAGTGTGCGCGTCCGCGACGGCGAGTTCGTCCACCAGCTTCGAGCCGTCCTTGAGGCGGATCTCGGCGCGGGCGCCGAACGCGAGCTCGTTCGGGTCGGTGGCGTGGTAGCGGCGGGTCCATTCCGGGTCTTCCGCGGTGGAGATCTTGTTCCAGAGCGCCACCGTGTCCGGGCGGGCGGCGCGTTCCGGCGCGTAGGAGCGCTCGTGGTGCCAGGAGCCGTCTTGCAACGCCACCGCGAAGATATACATCACCGAGTGGTCGAGGGTCTCCCGGCTCGCGGCAGGGTCGAACTTCTGCGGGTCGTTCGAGCCGGTGCCGATGACGTAATGCGTGTGATGGCTGGTGTGCAAGACGACGGACTCGATGTCGCCCGTGTCCGCGATCTGCGAGCGCAGCTTGAACGCGAGGTCGATGACCGCCTGGCTCTGGTACTCGGCGGAGTGCGCCTTGGTGTAGCTGTCCAAGATCGCCCGCTTCGGCTCGCCTGGGCCCGGCAGCGGGACGTGGTATTCGGCTTCCGGCCCGTCGAGGAGCCACGCGATCACGCCGTCCTCGCCCTCCCAGATCGGCGCGGGGGCGCCTTCGCCGCGCATCGCCCGGTCCACGGCCTCCACGGCGACCTTGCCCGCGAGGGCGGGCGCGTAGGCCTTCCAGCTGGAGATTTGGCCTTTGCGGGACTGCCGGGTGGCCGTCGTGGTGTGCAAGGCCTGGCCCACAGCCTGATAGATGACGTTCGGGTCGAGCCCGAGGAGGGTTCCGATGCCCGCGGCCGCGGACGGGCCGAGGTGCGCCACATGGTCGATCTTGTGCTTGTGCAAGCAGATCGCTTTCACGAGGTCGATTTGGATCTCGTACCCGGTCGCGACGCCCCGGATCAACGCCGCGCCGGAGCGCCCGGCGTGCTGGGCCACGGCGACGATCGGCGGGATGTTGTCGCCGGGGTGCGAGTACTCGGCGGCGAGGAAGGTGTCATGGAAGTCGAGTTCGCGAACCGCGACGCCGTTCGCCCAAGCCGCCCATTCCGGGCTGAACCGGCCCTGGACGCCAAAGACGCCGGAACCTGGCTGATACGGGTGGGCGATGGCTTGTGCGCGTGCGCTCGACACCGGGCGACGAGAAAAAGAGGCGGCGCTCACAGAGGCGTTGTCGATGATCCGGTTGATGATCATCTCGGCGACTTCGGCGTCCACCGGGACCGGATCGGCGGCGACTTGGGCTACTTTCCAAGCGAGGTGCTGTTCAAGCGGGAACTCGTCTGCCGAACGGCGCGGGCGCACAGTGATTTTCTCCACGTTTTGCGATACTACAGCTTGGGCGAGGTAAACGTGTTATGGGATCCTGCCAGACGCTTTGGACAACGCGCTCGACAAGAGTTCCCCAACGGCGGCTTCGGGCGACGAGACCCCGCACTCAATGTCTTGTAGGACAACGTTTTTCACCAAACGGGCCTCGAGCACGCACTTCTGGGCCTCCCCCCACTCCGCCTGATGCTGGCTCCATCGGACTGTGCCGGCAGATCGTTCTGCGACTGTGACGTCGTACGCGGTTTTCCCCGCGCCGCCCGGCGCGATGTCGACCGCCGTGCGGTTCCCGCAGGACCCGACGCCGTCCGCGAGCGCCGCGAAGACCTCGCTGGCCGCCCCCTCGCCCGGATACACGGCGGCCACCTGCACGAAGTCGTCTTTGCGGCGCTGCTCCTGCGGCAGCGCGGGATCGCCGACAGTCACCGATTCCACGGCGCGGAATGAAGCGAACCCGTCGCCTGCGACCAGTTCGCTCTGCAATCCGCGCAAGGCGGGCTGGCATTGCTTCGGATCGACTTCGCCTTCGGCGGGCAACGGCGAACGCGTGTCCTTCAGGTCTGCGCCGCCGCGGTATTTCGCGAAACCGGTCAGAGCATTGAGCTCGTCAAGACTGAGCACGATCTGATCCGCCGAGATCGCGGCAGGGGCCGAGGAGGTCGGCAACGTGGCGGTCATCGTGCTCAGCGCCGAAGGCACACCTTCCGGCTGGACCGGTGCGCGCTGGCCAGCCTCCTCGTGCGCGCAACCCGCGAACAGCAGGGCCAGCACAGTCAACGCGACGCGACGCACGTCAGACCGCTCTCGAAGCCAGCATGGCCGCCGCTTTCGCCGCCAAGTCCCCCGCCTCGTCCCCGCACTCGACCACTTCGAACACGAGGTTCTTGATCCTGCGCACCTCGAACACGCACGCGCCGCCCGCTTGGCCCTGCTGTTGCTCGGTCCAGCGCAACGCGCCGTCCTCGGACTCCTCCGACCGGATGTCGTAGGTGATCGGCTGGCTGGCTTCGTCCTGCCGCTCGTCCACGCTCTTCCCGTCGCAGGACCCGAGCGCGTCAGCCACTTTTTGGAACACAGTTTTCGCCGGGGCGACGTCCGGGTACACGGCGGCGGCTTGCTCGAACACGCCGCCCGACGCGTCAGCGGCGGGGAAGACGACGAACTGGAACGCGCTGAACGCTGTTCCAGAGACCGCCTTGGTCCGCAAGGCGGACAGCACCGGCAGGCATTCCTGCGGCTGCGCTGTCCCCTTCGCGTCCGCAGGAGCGGACAGCGGCGCGTCGCCGCTCTTGTACAGTCCTTTCCCCGCGAGCCTGTTGACTTCGTCCAGACTCAGCGGGACGCGCCCGACCGCCGTCGCGGGCAACACAGCGGCCTGCGCGGGCGAAGAAGAAACCAACGGCGGCCCCTCGATCGGCTCGGCAGTCGGCTGCGGCAACGGCGGCAGCACCCGTCGCCCCGCGTCGCAGCCCGCGAACACGAGGGCGAGCGACAGGACTGCCAGGCATGGCCCGAAGCGCCGTCCTGGTGTTCTCGCCGCCACCCGGCATAGCGTCCTCAGCATCCGGCACAGCTCCTCATGATGTCGTTTCCGGCTCTCTCCCCGAGCTTACTGCGCCCCACGCGGCGGGCTGGGCGCTGCCGCGCTCTTCGCCCTAGAGCAGAGGCTTCTCGTCAGGACGCAGCGTGAGCACCCTCGGCCCGTCCTGCCCCACCGCGACGGTGTGCTCCCAGTGCGCCGCGCGAGCCCCGTCTTTGGTGACCGCGGTCCACCCGTCCGGCAACGTCAACGTTTTGCGCCCGCCGAGCGCGACCATCGGCTCGATGGCCAACGTCGAGCCCACGGCGAGCAACGGGCCTTTGCCGGGTTTGCCCTCGTTCGGCAGGAACGGGTCCAGATGCATCTGGTCCCCGATCCCGTGGCCGCCGAAGTTGGCGACAATCGAGAATTGGCGGCCGTATTTGGTTCTGGACTCGGCCACAGACCGCTCGATCGCGTGCGAGACGTCCGTGAGCCGGTTCCCCGGGCGCATCGCGCCGATCCCCGCCCACAACGCCTCGCACGTCGCGGCCGAAAGATCCTCGTCCTCCTGGCTGATCTCGCCGATCCCGAAGGTGATCGCCGAATCGCCGTGCCACCCGGCGAGGATCGCGCCGCAGTCGACGGAGACGAGATCGCCCTCGGCGAGGATGAACGTCTTGGACGGAATGCCGTGGACCACGGCGTCGTTCACCGAGATGCACGTTGAGGCCGGGAAGTCGTGGTAGCCGAGGAAAGACGGGATTGCGTTGTTCCCCCGGATCACGTCTTCGGCGACCTTGTCGAGTTTCGCCGTGCTCACGCCCGGAGCCGCGGCGGCCCGCACCGCGACCAGCGCGCGGGCGACAACCGCGCCCGCAGCCGCCATAAGCTCGACCTCGTCAACACTGCGAACAGGGACGAGGCGGTCTTTGCGAGCCTTCTTGCGAAGCACTAGCGCCCGAGCGCCTTCAAAGCCCGCGCCTGCACCTCGTCCACGGTCCCGACCGCGTTGATGGCGACGACCAACGACTCGTAGTACTGCAGAAGCGGCTCGGTCTCTTTGCGGTGGATCTCAAGACGGGCTTTGATGATCTCGTCCGTGTCGTCCTGACGGCCCCGCGCGCGCATCCGTTCGACCACGACCTCTTCCGGAATCTCAAAGGAAAGCACTGTGTCGAGCTGCTGGCCGAGCTCCGCGAGGATGGCCGTGAGGGCCTCGGCCTGGTCGAGCGTGCGCGGGTAGCCGTCGAGCACGAAGCCGTCCTTCGCGTCCGGCTGCGCCAGCCGGTCTTTGACCATGGCGTTCGTCACCGAACTGGGCACGAGGTTGCCGGCGTCGAGGTATTTCTTCGCCTCTTGGCCGAGCGGGGTGTTCTCGCCGATGTTCGCGCGGAACAGGTCGCCGGTGGAAACGTGCGGCACGCCGAGGGCCTTCGACAAGAGCGCGGACTGGGTTCCCTTGCCGGCTCCCGGGTAGCCGAACATGATCACTCGCGTCATTTCAAGAATCCTTCGTAGTTTCGTTGCATGAGCTGGCTCTCGATTTGTTTCACCGTGTCGAGACCAACATTCACGAGGATCAGCACGGCCGTCCCGCCGAACGGGAGGTTGGGGGCCCCGCCGCTATTGCCGATCTGCATGAACAGGTTCGGCAAGATGGCGATGACGCCGAGATAGATGGACCCGGGAAGAGTGATGCGGGTCAAAACGAAGTTCAAGTACTCGGCGGTGGGGGCGCCTGGGCGGATGCCAGGGATGAACCCGCCGTATTTCTTCATCTCCTCGGCCCGCTCCTGGGGGTTGAAGGTGATCGCCACATAGAAGAAGGTGAAGAAGAGGATCAGGAAGAAGTAGACCGCGATGTGCACATAGCTGGACGGGTTCACCAAGTTGTTCTGGATCCACCGCTGCCATCCGCTCGTCCCACGGCTCGAGAGCAACTCGATGATCAAGTTCGGGATGTAGAGCAGCGAGGACGCGAAGATGACCGGGATGACACCAGCCTGGTTGACCTTGAGCGGCAGGTATGTGGACGATCCGCCGTACATTTTGCGGCCCACCATGCGTTTGGCGTACTGGACCGGGATGCGGCGTTGGCCTTGCTCGATGAAGATGACGCTCGCCATGATGATCACGGCGGCCACGCAGACGAGGGCGAACACGAGCCCGCCTCGGGTCTGGAGGATCTGTTTTCCTTCGGCGGGAATGCGGGCCGCGATGCCCGCGAAGATCAGCAACGACATGCCGTTGCCGATGCCGCGCTCGGAGATGATCTCGCCGAACCACATCACCAGCGTCGCCCCCGCGGTCATCACGAGCACGATCACGATGAGCTGGAAGATCTCGTGCCCGTCGAGAATGTCGCGGGTGCAGCTGCGCAGCAACTGGTGGCGGCTCGCCAACGCGACGATAGCGGACGACTGCAGCAAGGCGAGGGCGATGGCCAAGTACCTCGTGTACTGGGTCATCTTGGTCTGGCCGGTCTGCCCCTCTTTGCGCAACTGCTCGAACCGGGGGATGACCACGGTGAGCAGCTGGACGATGATGCTCGCCGTGATGTAGGGGACCACGCCGATGGCGAACACCGACAACTGCAGCAGGGCGCCGCCGGAGAACAGGTTGATGAGGGAGTAGACGCCTTGGCTGTCGCCCTTGGACACCTGGTCGAGGCATTCGTGGACGTTCTTGTAGTTCACGCCGGGCGACGGGAGGGTCGCGCCGAGCCGGTACAGCACGACTATGCCGATGGAGACAAAAATCTTCCGCCTCAAATCAGGCGTTCGGAGTGCCGAAACGAAGGCGGAAAACAACAATACTCCTGTGTCGTGGTCTTACTGGTCTTCTGGATCAGGCCACGACAATGCTTTGCCATGGCCGGACGGGGGTATTGCCCCGATCCTATCCTAGAACCCAGCCTGTCCTAGATTAGCGCTCGGTGACAGTGCCGCCGGCAGCGAGGATCTTCTCCTTCGCCGAACCGGAGAACTTGTCGGCAGTCACCTGGACGGCGACCGAAAGCTCGCCGTCGCCGAGCACCTTGACCAGCTGGCCCTTGCGCACCGCGCCAGCGGCCACGAATTCCTCGGGGCCGATCTGCCCGCCCTTGGGGAAGAGCTCCGCGATGTCGCCGACATTGACGATCTGGTACTCCACCCGGAACGGGTTCTTGAAGCCCTTGAGCTTCGGCATGCGCATGTGCAGCGGGACGCCGCCGCCTTCGAGCCACTGCGGAACCTGGTACCGAGCCTTGGTTCCCTTAGTGCCACGTCCAGCGGTCTTGCCCTTCGAGCCTTCACCGCGGCCCACACGGGTCTTCGCCTTCTTGGCTCCGGGGGCCGGGCGCAGGTCGTGCAGCTTGATAACGCTCGACTCCTGCTCGCTCATTTCTTCTCCTTGGATGTTTTGCTCGCATCGCTCGCGGGCTTTGCTTTGCTCGCGGGCTTGGCTTTGCTTCCAGAGCCAGCGGGCTCCGCGCCATCGGCAGGCTCCACCACCACAAGGTGGCGCACAACCTGCAGCAGGCCGCGGTTCTGGGCGTCGTCAGGGCGCACCACGCTGTGGCGGATGCGCTTGAGGCCGAGCGTGCGCAACGCCTCGCGCGTCTTGGGCTTGACCCCGATCGTGCTCTTGATCTGAGTGACTTTCAGCTCGCTCATGAGTGCGCGGCCTCCTGCAATGCTCGCTCGCGGGCCCTGAGCAGGCCAGCGGGGGCGACGTCCTCCAACGGAAGGCCGCGACGGGCCGCGACCTCTTCCGGACGCTTCAGGCTCTTGAGCGCGGCGATCGTGGCATGCACCACGTTGATCGCGTTGTCCGTGCCCATGGACTTGGCGAGCACGTCGTGCACGCCAGCGCACTCCAGCACCGCGCGAGCGGCGCCACCGGCGATGACACCGGTACCAGGGCTGGCCGGACGGAGCATCACGACGCCCGCAGCGGCCTCACCCTGGGTGGGGTGCGGGATGGTCGCGCCGATGAGGGGCACGCGGAAGAAGTTCTTCCGCGCCTCCTCGACGCCTTTCGCGATGGCGGCCGGAACCTCTTTCGCCTTGCCGTAGCCCGCGCCGACGTGGCCCTTGCCGTCGCCGACGATCACGAGGGCCGTGAAGCTGAACCGACGACCGCCCTTGACCACCTTGGCGACGCGGTTCACCGCGACGAGGCGCTCGATATGGTCTTTCTTCTCTTTTTCCTGGGGAACCTCGGAGTCCCGCCGTTCCCGACGGTCCCGACGCTCGTTCGAGCCCGAATCGCCGGGCTGCCCGCCCGAGGTGGGGCTCCCACTGCGTGGCCTTCCTGCCATCACGAAACCTTTCCTATGTTGAACGTCTGCGTCATCAGAATTCCAAGCCTCCGGCGCGGGCGGCGTCCGCCAAAGCGGCAACTCGGCCATGGTAGACGTGGCCGCCACGGTCGAAGACCACGGCGTCCACGCCAGCGGCCTTCGCCCGCTGCGCGATGAGCTCGCCGACCTTGGCCGCCTTCGCCTTCTTGTCGCCGTCCACCGCCTGCACGTCCGCCTCGACGGAGGAGGCTGCCGCAAGGGTCACGCCCGCTTTGTCATCGATGAGCTGGACGTGGATGTGGCGGGCAGAACGGTGCACCGCGAGGCGGGGCTGCGACGGAGAGCCTTCGATGCGCTTGCGGATACGGTCGTGGCGCGAAGCGCGCAAGCGGCGACGCTCGGTCGGCCTGCCGACACCGATGACGCCAACAACCTCGACGGCGACCTTCTTCTTCTTGGACCGGATCGGAGCGCCTTTTTTGCCGCCGGCCTTCGATGCGGTCTTCTGTGCCTTAGCCATTACTTCTTCCCTGCCTTACCGGCCTTGCGGCGGACAACCTCGCCCGCGTAGCGAATACCCTTGCCTTTGTACGGCTCTGGCTTCTTGAGCTTGCGGATGTTGGCCGCGACCTCGCCGACCTTCTGCTTGTCGATGCCGGACACCGAGAACTTCGTCGGGCTCTCCACCGCGAAGGTGACGCCCTCCGGGGCCTGCACAGGCACCGAGTGGCTGAACCCGAGGGCGAACTCGAGGTCCTTGCCCTTCTGCTGGACGCGGTAACCGACGCCGACGATCTCCAACTGCTTCGTGTAGCCCTCGGTGACCCCGACGACGAGGTTGTTCACCAGCGTGCGGGACAGGCCGTGCAGGGAGCGGTTGCGCCGCTCGTCGTCCGGGCGGGTGACGGAGAGGACCCCGTCGTCGCCGCGCTCGACTTTGATCGGCTCGACCAGGGTGAGCCCAAGCTCGCCCTTCGGGCCTTTGACCTTGACGTTTTGGCCGTCGATGGTCACGTCCACACCGGGCGGGACCTGAATCGGCGCTCTACCAATACGAGACATCTGCGCTTCCTCCTACCAGACGTAGGCGAGGACTTCCCCGCCCACTCCTTGCTTGGCCGCCTGCTTGTCCGTGAGCAAGCCTGCGGAGGTGGAAATGATCGCGATGCCGAGGCCGCCAAGGACCCTCGGCAGCTGGTTGGACTTGGCGTAGACGCGAAGACCTGGCTTCGACACACGCTTGATGCCCTCAATGCCGCGCTCACGGGAGGGGGTGTACTTGAGATCCACGACAAGACTCTTGCCAGGGGACTTCTCTTCGACCCGGTACCCCGAGATGTAGCCCTCTTTGACGAGGATCTCGGCGATGTTCTCCTTGATCTTCGAGTGCGGCGCGGCCACCTGGTCGTGGTACGCCGTCTGCCCGTTGCGCAACCGCGTCAGGAAGTCCGCGATCGGATCAGTCATGGTCATGCGCTGACCTCTTTGCCTTTCTCACCGCGGTTCCCCTCGGCGGAGGGGCCTTTGGCGATGTTGTTTCTGGTCATAAGTTGTTTCCTGGCGCCCACGTAGCTCGGAGCCTTGGCCCCTCGAAAGAGCGTCCTGCGGTCGATTTGTCTCATCGGCGGCCTCAGCTGTTCGCCTTGAAGGGCATGCCGAGCTCGCGCAGAAGAGCGCGGCCTTCGTCGTTGTTGTTCGCGGTGGTCACGATGGTGATGTCCATACCGCGCGGGCGGTCGATCGAGTCGATGTCGATCTCGTGGAACATCGACTGCTCGTTCAGGCCGAACGTGTAGTTGCCCCGGCCGTCGAACTGCCGGTCCGAAAGACCGCGGAAGTCGCGGATACGCGGGAGGGCGATGGAGATGAGCCGGTCGAGGAACTCCCACATGCGGTCGCCCCGGAGGGTCACCCGAGCGCCGATGGGCATGCCCTCGCGCAGCTTGAACTGCGCGATGGACTTCGTGGCCCGGCGGATCTCCGGCTTCTGGCCGGTGATGAGGGACAGGTCCCGAACAGCGCCGTTGATGAGCTTGCCGTCACGGGCTGCGTCGCCGACGCCCATGTTCACCACGACTTTGGTGACGCCCGGGATGCGCATGACGTTGTCGTAGCCGAACTCCTTGAGGAGCGCGTCGCGGATTTCCTCGCGGTAGCGCAGCTTGAGCCGAGGCTGGATCTTCTCTTGCACAGTGTCCGTCATGGTCAGATGTCCTTTCCGGTCTTGCGCGAGACGCGGACCTTCTTGCCGTCCTCGTCGACGCGCACGCCGACCTTGGTCGGCTTCCCGTCGGAACCGACGACCAGCACGTTGGAAATATGGATCGGCGCCTCCTGGGTCACAATGCCGCCGGAGGAAGCGCCGCGCTCGGTGCGCGAGACAGCGGTGTGCTTCTTGACCCGGTTCACGCCTTCGACAAGGACGCGCTGCTCTGCGGGGTAGGCCTGGAGGACCTTGCCCTTCGCGCCGGCGTCTTTGCCCGCGATCACCAGAACGGTGTCGCCTTTCTGCACTTTCAGCTTCGCAGCCATGGACTACAGCACCTCCGGGGCGAGCGAGACGATCTTCATGAAGCGCTTCTCGCGCAGCTCGCGCCCGACCGGGCCGAAGATGCGGGTGCCGCGCGGCTCGCCGTCGTTCTTCACGATGACGGCGGCGTTCTCGTCGAATTTGATGTAGGAGCCGTCAGCGCGGCGACGCTCCTTGACCGTGCGGACGATGACGGCCTTGACCACATCGCCGCTCTTGACATTGCCGCCGGGAATCGCGTCCTTGACGGTGGCGACAATGGTGTCGCCGATCCCGGCGTACCGGCGGCCGGAGCCGCCGAGCACCCGGATGCACAAGATCTGCTTGGCACCGGTGTTGTCTGCGACGCGCAGCCGGCTCTCTTGTTGAATCACGTACTTCTCTCCTGGACTGTTTTCCATCGAGTGCAGCCCACGCCCCACCCCGTCGAGACGATCGGTGCGAAACATATGGCTTCTGTCGTCATGAACACGCAGGGCCGTGGAACCGGCCGAGGTCTGTTCAAGACAGCTAGGCAAGGCTACCGGATACGTGCTGCGGGCGCAAATCGCGCGCCGTCCGGGCCTCCCAGGGAGAGCGGCCCCGCGCGGGATAGGCGGACGCCGCCCAAACGCTGCCGTGGACACCCGACACTGTGTGCCCCGGCTTTTCGGTGGCGAAAGGCATGGCCCCGACGTGCTGATCGCCAACACTATCGGCGCCACCTCGCATACGCGCTCAACGTGAGCGTCCGAACAGCAGACGACCTGCTCGCGGGAAAGCGGCCCTGGCGCATAGACGAGGTGAAGACCGTCGCGGCCTGGCTCGACATCAGCCCCTCCGAACTCATGTTCCCGCCGAACCCGAAACGTCGCCGCTAGACGCTCACGCCCGTCCGAGCAAAGACGGGCGGCACATTCGTCTTCCTGCACCGGACCAGCACCAGACACGGACACGGCGGCAGCCGGTCTCGACGGGCCGTCCTTCGGGGCGAACCCGAAATGAGATTGCTACTCGCCCAAGGGGCCGCACCATCCACACACCAAGGGGGTGCCAAGGACACCACCAAGGCCACGTTCGCGGCCCTGCGACGACCTGAGAGCCTTTCCCAAGCTCAAAGGCGACACGGGCAGGAGGCAGAATGCAAAGCCCCTATTTCGGGGGTTTGCCAGCAAGGGTGTCGCCGTTGCGGGTGATGATGTCGGCCACGGGATAGCCTGCGCCCAGCCCGTCGCGACCGTAATAGGGGCTCGTGCAATGAATGGCGAACTCATGGTTGTCGTTGATAGCCAACCCCACGCCGTAGCCGTCTTGCGTGATGAAGGAGTCGTCTCGTGGGAAAACTTTTCTCGCATCCAGGTGTTGGGCGTGCGCCGACCAGTACGCGGCGGCTTTGTCGTACAGTTCCTCGACGGGGGGCGAGCCAGGGGGGTATTGCGCCCAGTAGCTCACCGAGAAGGAGTAGAGCTGGTTCGGCGCGTCGTCCCCGAACACCGGCACACTCGCCCCCCCGCTGAATCCCGCGTCGCCGGGCTTGCCGCCCGGCCCGTAATACGCGTAGTAGAAGCCTTCTGGCATGTCTTGCAGCGAGTCCTTGATGATGCTGGCGATGTGCTCTTTCGCCTTGGCCTCCGTCAAGCCGGGGAGGGGCTTCTTGTCCGACATCGCTTCTCCGCTCATCACATACCCAATCTGCTTGTTCGCCCACGCGCAACCGCCCACCGGCAGGACCAGCAGCAGCGCCAACAGAGCGTGTCGCGTTCTCATCGCGCTCACTTCCTCCCTTGGGCGATGATCTTGCCCATTTCTTTCCAAGCGGAGTCCTTGCCAGGGGTCCTGTCCCAATACTCGCTGTGGGCGTGGCCCCCAGGGTGCGGGTCCACGTCAATGATCTGGCTTCGCGGGAGGCCGAAGGCGGGGTCCGTGGGCGCGGGTCCGTGCGCAGGCGCCCCGAACGGGCCGAGGAATCCCCCCCGGAGGAACCGGGATCGGCACCCCGAACGGCCCATGGATGACGGGAACTCCAGCAGTTCTGGGCACCGGGTCGGAGATGTCCGCGGCCGCGAAAATATGCGCTGCCACCTGCTCGCGGCTCACCCCGGTCAGGCTCATGTCGGTCACATGGGCCACATCCGAGCCAGGCGAGCCCGCGTAGATCACCTCGTCCGCATTCAGGGTGTTCCCGTGGGTGGCGGCTTGCCCCACCACGTCTGTGCCGTAGGAGTGGGCGACCACGGTGGTGTGCGAGGGGTCGCCCTCGTGCGTGGCCCGCAGCCCGTCCAGGAAGCTGTCCAACGCCGGAGCCGCGGCCTGCGCCGCCTCGCTGGACGAGGGGTTGTTCTCGGCCACCCAGTCCGGCGCGTCGTACCCGTACCAGTTGATCACCGACGTCTTCTCCCGAGGCGATCCGGCGAACACTGCGGAGTCCTGCATGTCCTCGCAGCGGCCCATGCCGCCGCCGAAGTCGTTCAGGTGCGCCTGGGTCCCCGGCACGTAGACGGTGGTGTTCTTCGCGGTGTCCGGGTTGCCGGTGGCCACGCTCGCGTGCCCCTTACCGTCGTGCATCAACAGGTACCGCTCGCCTCCGGGCATCACGTTCCCCGCGCCGTCGCGCCTCGGCGCGAGTGTGTTGCGGAAGTCCACGTCCTGCTGCAAGCTCTGCTGCGCCGCCTTCACCCGCGCGCTCCACGCCTCCCAGGCGCGCATCTCCCCGACGGTGAGCCTGTCCGGTGCCCGCTCCGCGCTCCAATCCTTGTGCTCGTCTTGGACCCGCTGCAACGCGTGCTGCTTGTCGGCGACCTCGTTGTCGAGAGTGACGCGGTTGTAGTGGTCCTTGTCTGCGGCAGGGATGCCGTCCATGTCGCAGACGTGCGGGTAGCGCCCGAAAATCTTGTCCTTCTCCTCCGGGAGGAGCCTGTCCCACAGCTCTTCCATGGCTTTCGGGTCTTTGGGCAGCGGGATCGTGCCGTCCGCGATGCCCTTGGCCATGTCGTGCGCGTGGGGGCTCGCCGGGAACGGCTGCCCGTGCGAGTCGAGCGCCATGTGGGATACGTCGATGGCCTGCTGGACTTTCGCGCCCCATGTGTTGCCGAGATCTTCGAGCTGGGCGACCGCCCTTTTCACGCCCTCCTCCTCGGTGCCCGCCTCGATCAGCAGCAGGTTGTAGAGGCCAACGGGAGCGCCGGAGGGCAGCGCTCCGGGTTTGACCTGGACGGTGAAGTCGTCCGCGACTGTGAAGGGCTGCCCGCAGTCCCAGTACTTGCCGTCCACCCCGTAGCCCCGGTGCTCCGCCTCGGTCTTCTCGATCTGCGACTGCGCGGCGCGCTTGCCCTCGAAAAGGTAGTCCTTCGCCTGGTCGCAGTCCCTCGCCGCGTCGAGCAGCCGCGTGTGGTCCTCGGCGTACGTCTTCCTGAACCAGTCCGCCCGCGACTGCAAAGCGTCGGAGGCCGAGCCGGTCCACTCGCCGCCGCCTCCGGGGAAGCGCAACCGATGCGAGAATCGCGACTGCTCGGGCTCGATCTTCTGGGCCTGTTCGCGCATCGCCTGCGCCACCGCCCCGAACACGCCAGGGTTGAGCTTGCCCAGCAAGGATCGTGTGAGCTTGCCGCTCATCCGGGGATGCCCAGCTTCTCGATGTCCGCTTTCGCGCTCTCGTCGGTCGCCTCCACCTGGTTCGCCGCAGAGATCACCGCGTCACCGAGCCATTCGTGCTCGTCCGCGAAACGCCGCGCATACGCCCCGTAGACGTCCGCGGCCTCGCGCAGGCTGTCCCCCGCAGAACCGAGCCCTTCCAGGCCGTCCGCAGCCGCCCGCAACGCAGCCGCCACGGGGTTAGAAGCCAGCTCGGAGCCCGCTCGCAACACCTCCCGGCCCGCCTGACGGGCCTTGTCCACATCCAGCCTCACCGCCGACCTCCCCGGATCGCCTTCGCCTCCAAGTCCCGCCGCGCCATCTCCCGCGCCTTCTCGTTCTCGTACACCTTGACCTGCCTCCCGTCCATCTCCACCACACGGTCAGGCTCAATCGGAGGCAGGCTCTGCTGGTACGCCTCCGCGCGTTGCCGCGCCGCCGCGAACTGGTCGGCCTCCTCCACGTCCATGCGGTCCATGTACTCGAAACGCTTCACAGCAGGCCCGACATCCTGATACCCGCGCCACTGCCCGCGATGCACCGCCATACGCCCGTCTCCTCTCCATGCTCGACACCGCCACATGGCGATTCGGCGCTGTTGTGGGCTCGATCATACATGCCCGCTCGGCTTCTGTCACGAATTGTTCAACCATGCATACCAGCCATCCATTTCTGCCGAACATGACGACCATATACAGCCCGCGCAGCATAGAAGCATGGGACCGGACGAAAAGGGCCGCAGCGCGTGAGCCGCCGCGTCTTGCGCGGGTTTCGCCGTCGCGAGCTTGCCAAAGTCCGACTCGGCTACAAGCGCAAAGGCATCAGCAATCACGACCTGGCAAGGCTCTCCGGGGTCGGTGAATCGACGTTGCGGAGATGGCAGAGCGGCGAAGCGCTGCCGTCCATCGACAAGCTGGGAGCGGTCTTGGCCACGCTCGGAGTTCCGATCAGCCGAGTCGTCGTCATCCCCGAAGAGAAGCGCACCTTGGCTGACTTGCGCGTCCTGGCCGGATACACCCAGCCCCAGTTGGCGAAGGCAGCCGGTATGAGCACGACGGCCTTGTCCACCCTGGAACGTGGCGGAGCGCCATTCACCGAGCAGAGGGCGCAAGCCCTCGCCCCGCTGCTCGACGTGAGCATCTCGGAAGTGATTGCTGCGTGGCAGCGGGCAAGGGACCGCCCCCCTGGCACACCGGCCTAGACGACGGGCGATGCCTCGGCCCCATGAACCTCGATGTCGGAACCTCGACGTCGGATTCGCCTTTCATCAGCATGCAGAGCGGCCAGGCCCGCACTTGAGCCGGTACATCGGCTTGCCGCACACCCCGCAGAAGACCACCAGCAGCGAAAGGGACGATGACTTTTCGGGCGGCTCGCCCTGCCTCCCCTGCTCTGCGCGAACCTGTCCCGCTGTCCGGGCCTCCCCGGGACAGCGGCCCTAACCAGGACACGAGAGACGCAGCGCGCCGAAATTCGATCCGGCGAAGCTGCGCCCAGTGTTAGATTGGCGTGATGCCCATCTCCCCCGCCTGCTCAGGGCTGGTGTCACCAGGTTTCGAACCGCTCGCCGCGCTCTTCAGCGGCTCGCTCGGGCGCGGCGGCGGGGCGCTGACCCTGCGCCGCGGCGAACGGGCGCTCGTCGACATCTGCGCCGGATGGGCGGACGCCGCCCAAACGCGGCCGTGGACGCACGACACCGCGGGACTCGGCTTTTCCGTGGCCAAAGGCATGGCCTCGACGGTGCTGCACCGTCTCGCCGACCGAGGTCTGCTGGAATACGACGCCCCCGTGGCCGCGTACTGGCCGGAGTTCGGCCAAGCGGGCAAACAGCGCATCACGGTGCGTCAGCTGATGTCGCACCGCGCAGGGCTCTGGGGGATCCGCCGACTGGTGCTCGAACCCGACGACTGGCTCGACCATCTCCTCATGGAGGAGCGGCTCGCGGCGGCTCCGGCCGTTTCGACGAGCGACGCACCTGGCTACCACGCCGTCTCTTACGGCTGGCTCGCCGCGGGTTTGGCGCGTCGCCTGACCGGGAAAGGCATGCGCCAGCTCGTCCAAGAGGAAATCGCGGCGCCGCTGGGCGCCCGGGGGGCTCGACATCGGCAGACCGGAGACCGACGCGCCGATCGCGGACACCATCGGCGCCATGCCCACGCTCGCCGACACGATCGTCCGGCGCGAGCCGATCTGGTCGAAGTTGCCGTACCAGCCAGCTTTCCTCTCCGCGCTGTACCTCCCTGGGCTCGACCGCCATATCGCCACCGGCCGCATCCTCGACACCGAGATGCCCTCCAGCAATGGCATGGTGACCGCACGCGGGCTCGCCGCCATGTACGCGGCCCTGGCGAACGGCGGCGGCTTCGGCGGCCGCGTCTTGCTGTCGCCGCAACGCGCGCACATGCTCCGCGACGTGCAGACCGCCACACGAGACCGGGTGAGCCTCGGGGCGAAGATGCGCTGGCGCCTGGGCTACCACCAAGCTTCCGGCACGCCGAGCCCCGGCGCGTTCGGGCACGACGGCATCGGCGGATCGACCGCATGGGCCGACCAGGACTCGGGGCTGTCATTCGCGCTGGTGTGGAACGACGTCGGCGACCGGGCCGGGGTGGCCCTTCGAGTCGCGCGCGGCGTGAAGATCTCGCGACTGGCCCACAAACTCGCCCAAGGCAGTTGACCCGAAGGCAGGGGCTCCCGCTCCGCTGCGCGGCGGCCGTTCAGCTCCGCTCGGCGGCGCGCGCGGCGAGGTGTTCGAGCATCAGCCCGGCGACCTGCTCGGCATGCTCGTGGGGGATCCAGTGCCCGGCCCCCGCGATGGTTTCGAACCGGTACGGCGCATCGACGTGGTCGCCGCAAAGCTCGGCCGCTTTGCGGGTGATCGCGTTGTCCTTGTCGCTCCAGACGAACAGGGCTGGGACCGCCACGCGACCGGTCGGGCGGGCCGGGTAGCGCATCGCCCGATACCAGTTGATAGCCCCTCGGGCCGTCCTGGGATCGCGCATCAGGTCGGACATCTGCGCGCGCAGCGGCTCCGGCGTGGACACATACCGCTGCAACGCCGTGAGCAACAGGCTGTTCTCTTTGCGAGCCAACCGCTCGGGCAGCCACGGGATCTGGAAGAAGAGCATGTACCACGAGCGCAGCAGCTGCGTCCCGCGCGCCATTGCGGCTGTGAAAGCGCGCGGGTGCGGCACCGAAAGGGCCGTCACCGCGCGGACCCGGCGCGGGTGGTTCGCGGCGACATGCCATGCGACAGCGGCCCCCCAGTCGTGGCCGAGCAAGTCGAAACGTTCCGCGCCCGCCTGGTCGGCGAGCGCGACGACATCGGCGGCGAGCTTGTCGAGGACGTAGCTCTTGACCGCCTTGGGCCGCGCCTGAGGCGAGTACCCGCGCTGGTCCGGGGCGAGCACGCGGTACCCCGCGGAGGCGAGCAGCGGAGCAACGCCGCGCCACGAGGCGCTGGTCTGCGGAAAGCCGTGCAGCGCGATGACCACCGGCCCGTTTGACGGGCCTTCGTCGCGCACGTCGAAGACCAGGCCGTCGTTCTGGAACTGCGTCATCCGCGCAGGCCGCGCCGGCTCGATCATCGGGCGGCGCGCAAGTACTGGCCGGTCTGTGTGCTCTGGCCGTAGCCCTCGATGAACTCGCCCGCGCGGCACACCACCCTTCCTCCGACTGCGACGACTGGCACCGTGGCGTCGTTGCGCCGGACCATCCGACGCAAGCCGCCGAAGAACTCAGCGGGGGCTTCGTGGTACTCCGCCAGTGAATCGTCCAGCCGTTCGGGGTCCACCACCACGAAATCCGCGCGGTCCCCAAGCCTGAGGCGCCCGGCGTCGAGACCGAAGAAGTCCGCGAGCTCGCCGGTGAGGCGGTGCACCGCCTGCCCCATGGGCAGCACGGGCTTGCCCGCCAGCTGCGCGTCGCGCATCCGCTTGAGGAAGCGCAGATGGAAGTTGTAGAAAGCCATGTTGCGCAGGTGCGCGCCCGCGTCCGAGAAGCCCAAATGCACATTCGGGTCTTTGGCCATCGCGTCGAGCTGGGCAGGGCGGTCGTTCGCGACCACGGTCGTCCACCGGACGTTCTTCTCGCCGTGCTCGACCAACACGTCCAGGAAGGCGTCGAGGTGGCGCAGGGCCCGGCCGTCGCGTTCGGAGCGTTCGCGGGCGATGTCGGCGAAACTCTTGCCGACGAGGCCGCGGTCCGGGCATTCGACGATGACCGCGTCGTTGAAGTCCTTGTGCCACAGCCCCGGCACGCGGCGCTTGATGAGGAATTGGCGGCGGAATGCGCGCCGGTAGCCTTGGTCGGCCAGGAGTTTGTTGCGCTCGAGCTGGTCCCGGATGTGCAGCGCCGCCGTGCCCGCCCCGAATTCCTCGAAGACCGGCAGGTCGATCCCGTCCGAGTACAGCTCGAACGGGACCGGGAGGTGCTGGAAACGCACCTTCGCGTTCAAGAAGAAGTTGCCGAGCCGCGCCACGGTCCGAAACAGCAGGTGCGCGAGGCGCATCGACTTGGCGTCGGCCGCGACCAGCAGGCTCACCGGTACCTGGCGGCGGCCGAACAGGCCGCTGGAGGCGAGGAAGAACATCGGGGCCATGATCGGGTTCTTCGAGTTGGGCGCGCTCTGGAGCATCCGCCCCCGCCGGCGCAGCACGGAGACGAGCCGCCACCGCTCATGCCACCACGCGTACGTGGACGGCAGCGCCCGAGAGCGGTACCGGGTGCCGTCGAGCTTGTCGAGCGGGGCGTCCATCCCCGACATGCCGAGCATCCCCGCGTCCAACGCCTCTTCGAGCAGCTCCGCCATCGTGTCGAGTTCCTTGCGCTTGGGCAGGGTTCGTTTGTTGGTCGCACGGCCGAGGCCCATCGCCGCCGCGCGCAGCTCGGAGTGCCCGACGAAGGAACTGACGTTGGGGCCGAGCGGCATCGCGTCGATGGCCTTCACGTAGCCTTCGGCGTTCTCCCAGGTCCGAAACTCTTGCAGCGCCTTGACGACGTACTCGCGGGGCACCGCTTCGACCCTGCTGAACAGGTCCGCCGCGTCCTCGTTCGAAGCGAAGACGGTCGACATCGAGCAACAGCCGAGGACCGCGGTGGTGACGCCGTGCCGGACCGACTCGCCGAGGCCGGGGTTGAGCAGCACCTCCGCGTCGTAGTGGGTGTGCATGTCGATGAAACCGGGCAGGACCCATTTCCCCGAGGCGTCGATCACCTCTGGGCAACCGTTTTCGTCCAGTTCCACGACGGACACCGCCGCCACCTTCCCGTCGCGCACCCCGAGGTTGGCGCGCGCCGGTTCGGAGCCGGAGCCGTCGAACCACAAGCCGTTTTTGATGATGACGTCAAACCCGGTGGCACTGGACGGAACGGCTTCGGGCATGGGCTGACCTCTTTCTGCGCTGCACCGACCATCCTAAACCATTGTTATGCCACAGGTCACAGAAAATCGATCCATCACAGACGCGCCTCCACTGTGGCGCGCGCTACAACAAGCCGAGCGCTGCCAGGTCGGCGGCGTATTTCAGGATCAGCTCCCGCGTCAGATGCGGAATATCGTGGTCCTTGCCGATCCTCGCCCTCTGCACATCGGCCCGGAACACGGCGTTCCGGAACGGCGAGCCGTCAACAGCCGGATGCGGGAACGAGTACACCTGCGCAAGCGGCAACAGCGACAGCTGGCGTTGTTTTTCCGGGAGGGCGCGGAGCGCGGTCGTGAAACGGGCGAACCATGTCGCGTGGTCTTCGATGCGGGTGATGGGATGTCCGGCTTCGATGAGCCAGTCGACGAACTCGTCCAAGCCGACGCCGTCGTGGTGGGGGTTGAAGACGTTGTAGCTGCGGTGGCCGTTGTTGCCTTCGGCGGCGAGGGCGACGATGGCCTCGGCGGTGAAGTCCACGGGAATGCCGTCGTAGTGGGCCCGTTGCCGTCTGCCTTGGGGGTCGAGTTGGTAGAAGGACTTCGGGGCGAGGCCGGTGGCGAGGAGGCTGAGGATGAGCCGTGTGAATTGGTCGGTGGCGTTGAGCTGGCCGGTGTGTTGCCGGTGGGCGAGGATCATGTCGGAGCGGAAGACGCGCACAGGCAGGCCGGTGCGCTCGTGCGCTTCGCGGAGCAGGACCTCGCCGGCCCATTTGCTGTTGCCGTAGCCGTTGGCGTAGCTGTCGTCGACAGGTCGTTGGGGCACGACTTCGCGGATGTCGCCGTCCTCGTCGAATGCGGCGGGGTCGGCGCCTGCCGCGACGGCGACGGTGGAGAGGTAGGCGACAGGTTTGAGCTTCGAGGCGACGGCGAAGCGGATGATCTCGGCGACGCCGACCACGTTCGACCCGAAGAGCTGGTGGTACGGCAGAACGTGGTTCACCAAGGCGCCGGAGTGCACCACAGCGTCCACCTCGCCCGCAAGCCGGTCCCAGGTGCGATCGTCCAGGCCGAACTTCGGCTCGCCG
>JGI2924J29684_1078350_pt1 | contig 42686 bp, 34 predicted proteins | sample BenlonsequencITS_FD_29684 | JGI IMG/M metagenome (IMG submission 29684) | reverse complement strand
TTACACTAGTGTAAGAGATTTGTTTTCCCCTTAAGATGCCTGGATAATATCCGAAGAATATCTTTCATCTTTGTGATTTCTTTCAATGGCAAAATGAGGAGTTCGGGCAGGATTCTCATAAAAACTGATTACCTGCTCAAGAATATCCAGTTTGTCGGCATCTCGAATTAACTTACAGAGTTTTAGAGTATTCCCAAGCACCTTTTTATGAACGACACGTTGATTGTGATTAAGTATGGCAGTAAATATAAGATCTTTTTCCTGCTCACTCCCTCGACCTAAAAAGACTTGTTCCCGCTCCAGAACTGATAATCCCAGTTTGGCATGATCTTCACTCTGATAATCTTTGAATGTATGATATCTTACATATTGTTCAAAACGCCCTACATCATGAAAAAGCCCTATTACTTCTGCGAGAAACATCTGATTCTCGTTTAACCGAAGGTCATGGCCAAGGGTTAGCATGTATTCTCTAACTCTTATGGAATGTTCCTTTTTATACCACAAATTAGCCTCTATTTCTGGATCTTCCGAAGGGAATCTCTTCGTGTATTCTTCAAACCATGTTCTAAAAAAACGAATATCCTCTTGGGTCATCGAATATCTCCTTTATGTTTTAGGCATTCTCTTATTATCCATTATAATTATAGTCCACCAAATAATATTACTCTTGAAACAATCTAAAACATAGTCAACACCAGCAATAGAGAGCCCTCCCGAAGCCGCTTTAACAGCATGGAAGGGCATGGCCAATTATAGGATTATGGGAGTTATTCCTGGACACTCGGTTCAAATTTGTCATTAAGAATTAAAGCACCATAGTGTTTTAATTGCTCACGAGATAGATTTGAAGTATTCGATAGAACTACGCCCACCCTTCCAGGATAATATCTTAGGATTTTGTCAACTATTTCAAGAGAATCACATTTGATAATCAGCGGCTTCTTAACGAGATAGCTTATAGTGCTAATAAATTCCCATACGTCAAAGGTTACATTCATATCCCCAAAATCTATGAACAAGCAATCCATCTTTGCCGCTTTATAATCTTGCAGCAAGCTATAAAAATCGCCTTTTTTTAACACGTCTCTCAGATCATTATTAATGAAAAGCTTTTCAATAGATAATTCCTTGTTAGAAAGTTCTAAGTAACTAAAAGCTGACGCAATCATCGTATTCGAACGCAATTCTAAGTTCGGAACTTTAATCTCATTGAGCTCTTTCCTCAAGGCACTGATAAATTCCGGGGTGGTTCCACAACACCCACCGATAAGTCTTACTCCATGCTCAACATATTCTTTTGTATAAGCACTAAATTGTTCTGGTTTTTGTTTATAGACCGCTTCTCCTGCAACTAATTCTGGCATACCAGCATTCGCTTTAACTGAAAGAGGAATGGAAACAACCCCATGCATTTTCTTGATAGGTTCAAGTAAACTGTCAGGTCCGCCGGAACAGTTAGCCCCAACTACTTCCACGTTTAAAGCTTCACAGACTATTCCACATACCTCAGCTGAATTACCGGATAGAGTTCTACTATTGTCATTAAAGGTTACCGAAGCAATAATTGGCAAACTTGTAGTTTCTTTAGCGGCCAAAATAGCTGCTCTTAATTCATTTAAATCTGTAAATGTTTCAAAATTAACAACATCCGCACCCGCATCCTCGATTGCCTTTAATTGCTCTTTAAAAATATCATAAGCTTTGTCAAAACTTAATTCCCCCGCAGGTTCCATAATCATTCCCGTTGGTCCAACTGAAGCAGCAACGTAAGTGTTATCTCCTGCTACCTCTTTAGCCAATTTGACCCCTTCAAAGTTTACTTGATAAGTCTTATCCCCTAAGCGGTGCTTATCAAGGGTAACTCTATTACCAGGAAACGTATTGGTTTGGATTACGTCAGATCCTGCTTGTTTATAGAGATTATACAGGTTTTTGATCTCATCAGGTTTTGATAGATTCCATGATTCAGACGCTTCATTGCCTTTTAACCCTCTCTTCTGAAGCATGACACCTTTAGACCCATCATATAGTAAAACCCTTTCTTGGATCGAAGTTAAAAAACTCTTCATAAATTAAACCTCCTACTAAAATACAATAATAAGCAATATTAATAAACTATACCTTATTTTTACGCAATTCTCTACTTTAAATCCCCAAAAACACTTATTAATTGTACTCGCTTCAAGTAAAAAACAAATTCGCCCTTAGTTATTAAATTGCGAATCACTTTATTAACAAAAAAGTACTCAGTCAAAGCTGAGCAACCAATTTATGGAGGTGTTCATTTATACGAATTGAAAGAGAATCACGCAATTAATCAATTTACACTTTCTCAATCCGGAGGATGTTCAAGTAAACTCACGAGTAAATCCACGGCAGCTTGAACATCACTTCGATCAACCATTTCAGCCGGACTGTGAACATATCTCGTCGGGATTGAAATTACACCGGAAGGAACTCCTCCTCTAGACAAATGAATAGCTCCGGAATCCGTCCCTCCGTACTCTAATACCTCCCACTGGAAGGGAATATTCCTTTCCGCTGCTACTCCAGCCATCCAGCGTTTTATTTGAGGAGGGGTAATCAACGAACGATCGAGGACTTTAATCCCCACACCACTTCCTAATTTCACCGACATGGTGTGGTCCTTAGGAGTATCTCCTGTAGCTGTCACATCAACAGCTATTGCCAGGTCAGGTTCAAGAGCATAGGCTGCCGTTTTGGCACCTCTGGTTCCGATTTCTTCTTGCGCAGTAAAAGCAAAAACTAATTCATTAGTAGACTTGGAACGTTTAAGGGCTTCAATAACCACAAAACAACCAACTCGGTCATCAAGAGCTTTGGCCATGATTCTTGATCCTACTTCCACGAAATCTCCTACAAACACTGCCGTTTCTCCTAGGTGGACAATCTGTTCGGCCTCATTCTGGGAAACTGCACCAATATCAATATAGAGTTTATCTAGTTTAAAGTCACTTGGTTTAGCTAATTTTTCTACTCCGATGGTTCCGATTCTCCCCGTATTAAACTTAACCCTTTGTCCAACTAGGTTAGCAGTACGCACTCCACCAAGAGGGGTAAAACGTAAGAATCCCTCTTTATCAATATGTGTAATCATCAAGCCGATTTCATCCATATGAGCAGCAACCATGATTTTTTTACCCGTTCCGTGACGTACAGCTAGGAGATTTCCTAAAGTGTCACTAATAACTTCGTCACAATAAGGACTTATCTGAGCAGATATGAATTCTGCGACTTGCTCTTCTGAACCGGAAGGGCCAAATATCTGGGTTAACTGTTCCAGGATTCTGAAATCCATATCCATTAAGATTTATCCTCCTTAGCAAAATTAATTGAGCTTCCTTCAAAGAAATTTGGTAATTCCTTTAGAAGAGCATTAACAAGGTCATAACAATCTCTATAATCCTTTTCTGAAATTACTGAGGCAAAAGAATGGATATAGCGACACGGCACATTCAAACAAATGGTGGGTATTCCAACATTGCTGATATGTATCGAACCGGCATCGTTTCCGCCACCACTTCCGCGCCGAAACTGTAAAGGAATACCGTTTTGTCGAGCTACACTCGTCACCCATTGGATGAGCTTGGCACTATAGAGTGTCGATCTATCCATTAATGAACAAGCGGGACCATTACCGAGCTCGGTGATCCAACCATCTTCGGCACCTTCGGACATATCGTCCGCCACACTTGCTTCCAGTATGATTGCAAAATCCGGAGCCAAGTGATGAGCGGCAACCTTAGCCCCTCGCAGGCCTACCTCCTCTTGAACAGTAAACCCTGCAATCAAGGGGAAATCATAATCGTTTTTGAGCAGCTCTGCTAATATGGCACATCCCACTCGGCCATCAAGGGCCTTACCCTTATAAAGCCCGTCTCCAAAGGGCTCAAATTCGGTTGTGAAATAGGCATAATCTCCAAGTTTTACTTTGCTTGAAGCATCTTCTTTGGATTTTGCTCCGATATCAATATAAAGTTGGTCACAGGACAAAGCATTTTGCCGTTCCGTATGTTTTTGGAGATGAATGGCCTTCGCCCCAATAACTCCCACGCAGGAGTTGTTGATTTGAACAGGTTTTGAGACCAGAATTCGGGCATCTATTCCGCCAACAGGGCGAAATTTAAGAAATCCTTCTCCGGTTATATCGATAATCATTAAGGCCACTTCGTCCATATGGGCAGCCAGCATTACTTTTGGGCCGGAAAGAGAGTCATTTTTCATCCCAATCAGATTTCCCATTTTGTCAGTACTAATAATGTCTACAAAGGGTTCTATTGTTTGCCGCAAGAAATTACGAACAAGATTTTCCGCCCCTGAAGTACCATTTAATTCGCTAAGACTCTTTAATAACATAACATTCCCTCCAAATCATCCGGTAAGGAGGCGATGGAATAGGCCAAGCATCCGTTCCTGAATGCCCCGGAATCGGTTCAATTTGAATAGGTACACGATGAAAATAAGCTGTGTCCACAAGATGTCGATAGATAGCCGGATGGATATTTGGCCCGAGCGCAACAGTCGGCCCTTTTCCCAGATCAATTGTAACTTGCCCTTTTAGATCAGGAGTACAAGCATGAGTAACATCTATAGTTACTGCCAGATCCGGATTAAGAGTATAAGCACTGGTGATTGCTCCCCTGGCCCCTACTTCTTCCTGGGTAGTTGCTACTGCAACTACATCATGAGAGTGCTTAAGCCTAGACAGTTCTTCCAGGCAAACCTTCATTGCTACTACTCCGGCTCTATCATCAAAGGATTTTCCAGCTATTAAGTTATTGAGAAGCGAATAGATTTGGCGTTTTATAGTGATTATATCTCCAACTTGGATAACCTCCTGGATTTTGGCCAGAGGCATCCCTACATCAATAATCATTTCTTCCATTTTGACAGCCTGACTTGATTCCATTTTATCGAATAGATGGGGCGACAACGAAGCTATAATACCAGGAATGGCTTGATTTCCATGAACCAGTACCTCTTGAGACAAGAGAGTGCGCTGGTCGGTTCCGCCAATGGAGGTGAATTGAAGAAAACCACGGGAATCAATCTTTTTCACAATCAGACCAATCTCATCCAGATGCGCAGCTAACATAATCTTTTTATTAGAATCTTTATTCCCTCTTTTCAGAGCATAAACATTGCCCAATTTATCATGCTGTACCTCATCACTAAATTCTTTAAATCCTTCCCTGACCAAAGAGGCAATTGAAAACTCATACCCGGAAACTCCCGAGGCTATTGATAAGAGACTAAGAAAATCTCTGACATCCTTCATTTGCGGATTCATTGAAACCTTCACCTTCTCTCTGCAAGCTGTTTCTAGGGTACGTAATGTTATATATTACTTTGGTTTTCTATTCAGAATAATCTCCAAAACTATTTCAAAACAATATACTCAGGCAGCAAATGCATTAATTTGACCCAAATACTCTTGGTAATTGTCCGTTGTAACATAGTTTTTATTTTGTTCCTTATTATTTCGAATTTTGGAACTTTAGTAAATGCAATCTATTTTGATGTGAAAAGTTATATAATTAACTGAATGAGTAAAATAATGCAATTGAAGCGAGGTATGCTAAATTGAGTATTTTTGAAATTATAATGTTAATATGCTTTGGTGCAGCTTGGCCCCTTTCTATTTACAAATCCTATACCTCTCGATCAACGGCAGGTAAAAGTGTATCTTTTTTAATTGTAATACTTATCGGCTATGTTGCAGGGATCATGCATAAGGTGTTTAATCAGTATGATGCAGTCGTATATTTATATCTGCTTAATTTTTTAATGGTCTTTACGGATCTCCTAATCTATTTTCGCAACAGTCGTTTCTCAACTTCAAACCATCCTAGTAAAAAGAAAGTATCTCACTCAGCTGTTTCTGCTAAGTAATAAATAATATTTTGGTATTTCTAGCTATCTCAGAAACAATTCAACTCTAACATCACTGGTCGCAAAATCGATTAATTAAAGGGCTGTCAAGTGACAGCCCTTTAATTAATTTATTCCTTAGTTAGCCCGTATCAAGTATGTTGATAAACCATATCTTAAGCTAAAGGCTAGACCCCTGAAGCTTAAATTATATGATATAATGTACGCGATATTCTAATTAAAAAAGAGGTTGTACTATGTTAAAGGTATTAATTGCCGATGATCAGAAACTCTTACGAGAGAGCTTTAAAACTATTATTGAAAACCACGGGGAAATGAATGTTGTTGCTTGTGCCGCTAATGGAAGAGAAGCCTATGAATTGTGCGGCAAGTGCAATCCCGATGTGGTGTTAATGGATATTTCTATGCCGGTCTGCAATGGAACCGAAGCAACTAAATTAATTAAATCTGATTATCCACATGTCAAGGTTCTGATCGTTACTGCTTCTGATGACGAGGAAGATGTGTCTGAAGCAATCAGTAATGGAGCAAATGGCTACATTCTAAAAAATGTTGGTACGGAAGAATTAATGCTGGCTATCAAAAGCACTTACCATGGTTTACAGATAATGCATAGAGATGTTTTTAGGCCAGCAACTTTTAATAAAAACCTTAAAGAACCAGTGCGAATACAAAACAATAAAGTAATTATTAACGATATCGAAATTCCTATATCTGACAGAGAAGTGGAAATTATCCGTATGATTGTGGAAGGGAAAGACAACAAAGAAATAGGTGCTTCCCTATTCATTGCGGAGGGAACCGTAAAAAATACGATAACCACCATTATCTCAAAGCTTCAACTTAAAGATAGAACCCAACTTGCCGTTTTTGCATTAAAAAATCATATAGTATAGTAGACTATTGTTTTTCAAAGGGTTGCGTGAGCAGGAGGTTGCTCATCTCGTTTTCGCCAACGGGCTTGCTGAAGTAATACCCCTGCATAATATCACAACCCAAATTTGCAAGTAACTCCACATGTTTTTCTTCCTCTACACCTTCAGCCACCGTTTTGAGATTTAAAGTTTTAGCTAGTTCAATAATATGTTTGACAATCTCGTAGTCGACTTTCTGAGTTAGACAGTTTTGAACAAATACTTTGTCAATCTTTATTTCGTCAATTGGATAATCTTTCAAATAGGCTAAGGTAGCTTGTCCCGTGCCAAAATCATCAATCGATAGTTTGAAGCCTTTTTCTTTTAGGGCATACATTTTCTTCTGAGCTTCATCGGGATTTGCAATTATGGCACTTTCCGTTATTTCTATTTTAATAGTTTCGGGAGCGAGATCATATAAACAAGCAAAGTTTGAAATCCTAGCTTCTAAACTTGGATCGTTAAACTGCAAGGCTGATACATTGACGGAAACACTTGTTGATATTTTTTTATTATGAGTTAGCTCGGCTAAATACCTCATGGAATCTTTAATTACCCAATTGCCTAAATTAATTATAGTTCCATTTTCTTCAGCACGGTGAATAAAAAAGTCAGGAAACATAAAGCCATAATCTCTGCTATTCCATCTTATTAGTGCTTCCATTCCAACTATTTTGTGATTATCAGCCCTTACTTGAGGCTGAAAATGCAGAACAAACTCACGATTATCAATGGCCTTAAATAAATTTGTAGCAATCTCAACATGATTCTTATAGTTTCTTTCAAGTTGCTCGTCATAAAATCGAATATAAAATTTTTCCTTGTTCTTTTCTTCGTTAGCTAGTCGAGCATTATTAACAAGTTCATTTCCTGTGGAACCATTTTGAGGGTATAGGGAAATCCCTATTTTGCAAGAAAGCAGTAACTCCCCGTTCAAATACTCAATTGGATTGGCAAATGCCTTGACAAGATCATCTGCAAATCTAGCCGCCTGCTCAGGCCCTGCACTATGAAGCAAAATTGTGAAATTGCCTTCTTTATTATAGGATATTATTTTCACATCTTCTCGACCATTTTGGAACTTTTCTACTAGCCCTTTAAGCATTTGTCGATCATTGATTTTCGAGAGGTAATTGTTTAAAAACATGGAATTGCTTAATTTTACTGCAACTATGGCAAATTGGCAGGTCTTGCTTTGATCTTGACGTATCATAATATTATCAATATAGTCAATGAAAAGCATGTCATTGGGCAATCCCGTGCTCTGGTCATAGAGCAGTCTTCTAAACCGATCAAGTTTTAGAACAGTCCTCACTCTGGCCTTTACTTCCAAAGCATCTAGGGGTTTACATAGAAATTCGTCTGCGCCCGATTGAAAACCTTTTAGTTTTGAAGCTCGATCTTCTAAAGCAGTAACCATAATAACAGGCATTAAGGATGTATAGGGATTATTTCTGATTCTCTTACAAACTTCAAATCCATCCATATCTGGCAATATGACATCAAGGAGCACTAAATCCGGCTTAATCTCAAAGGCCTTTTTCAGAGCTTCCTTGCCATTTGATGCAAATTCTATATAGTAATCCTCTCGTTCTAGCAATGCGTTTAATACTTTCTGTCCCGAGATACTATCATCAACAATTAAAATACTATTTTTTCTATCCATAATATCCTCCTCTCTAAAGATCTAATAGCAGTTATTAGTGCAGATATTCATCACACTTCTCTTTAAGAACTCCCATAGAGACTGGTTTGCTGATATAATCATCCATCCCGGCGTTAATACATTTTTCTCTGTCGCCTTCCATCGTATAGGCAGTCATAGCGAGAATGGTTGTGTTTTTATTAAAGACACTTTTTTTTCTAATTTGGATTGTAGCTTCATAGCCATCCATTATTGGCATTTGGCAGTCCATCAGAATTAGATCATATTTTTTTGTATTACAGATCTCAACAGCCTGTTGCCCGTTAGTTGCCAGTTCGACAGTGTAACCAAGCTTTTTCAGGATTGTCATCTCTAGTCTTTGATTGGCTAGCATGTCTTCAACTAACAAGATTGAAGGTTTTTCATCACCACGGGTCTCTTGAATAACTGAATTATTTATTTCAACCTCTTCTGATAAAGCAGAGGTTTTTAGTAATGCAATCTGAGAAATAAGTTCAATTAACTCCTTCTTGCGGACAGGTTTCAACAGGCATCCGGCAAATCCTATCGTCTTAGCTAATTTAGCATCTCCTTTCTGAGCTGCGGAAGTAATCAGAATCAGTTTAATGTCTCGATACCTCTCATCTCTTAACACCTTTTTTCCAAATTCATAGCCGCTCATCCCTGGCATCATATAGTCCACTAAAATAATTCGAGGTAAATTTTTTGAGGACAATTCTCTTAGAATTTCTATTCCTTCAAAGCCATCTTTTGCACTCTTTACAAGACATCCCACTTCACCCAAGTATTCTCGAAAGATCATTCTGTTAGTATCATTATCATCAATGATCATGATGGAAAGATCCTTCAACTCAACTAATCTAGGCTTTTCTTCATGGTTTTCGAGCTTAGCTTTTTCTAACTCTAGGGCGATTATAAAGGTACTCCCCTTACCTAGCGCACTGACTACATCAATTCTGCCTCCGATTAGTTCGATTATCTTTTTCGATATGGCCAGGCCCAGCCCTGTTCCTTCATATTTTCTTGTTGTAGAAGCATCTGCTTGAGTAAAAACTTGGAATAGGTTTTTCTTAGTCTTTTCGGACATACCAATGCCTGTATCGCGAATTTCAATCTGCAATCGGATTATCTCGGCATTTTCTCTAATCTGCTTTACCGTCACTGTCACCTCACCCTGGTCGGTGAATTTGACAGCGTTCCCTATGATATTATTTAGGACTTGCCTTAATCTACTGGGATCCCCTTGAACACTGCTCGGTACTCCGGCGGCGATAAATAAAGCTAAATCGATACCCTTGCCATTTGCTTTAGGAGAAAATAGGGACACGCTCTCTTCCACAAGACTGTGAAGATTAAAAGGAATACTATCAATCAACAATTTGTTGGCATCAATCTTTGAATAATCCAAAATGTCATTAATCAACAAAAGAAGGGAATCAGTTGAAGCTTTAACTTCAGCTAAGTAACTTGCTTGTTCTTTTTCTAGCGGCATTGTTGAGAGCAGTTCTATGTAACCAATAATTCCATTCATTGGTGTTCTAATTTCATGAGACATGTTGGCAAGAAATTGACTTTTGGCGATATTTGCTGCTTCAGCAGCTTCCTTGGCCTGCATCAATTCTAATTCTGTTTTTCTTTCTTGTTCTAGACTTATCATGAATTCATTAAACCAACGACATAATTCTCCAATCTCGTCGTTAGATATTGACTGGATTCGAGTTTCCAGGTTTATCCTTCCCTTTTTTAACTCTTTAAAAGAATTAGTAATTTTTCTAATCGGCTCAACAAATGATTTAGAAATGGCAAAAGCAAATAAGAACATGAATATGAATGAAACCCCTAGGAACCATATATTGTATCTGAGAATATCCTTAACTTTCTCAGAAATACTCTTCTCCGATATTAACGCCAAAAGCGTCCAGCCATTTTTAGTCTTGTCATAAATGACTTGTTTGTTATCTCCTTTAATCTCCGTATTGAATCTGCCGGAATTCTTATAAATATTTGATAGAAAATCGCCATCTAGTTTGTTTCCAATTAATGACTTTTCCGGATGATAGACGATTCGTTTTTCTCTGTCAATAATCATATATTCCGTGTCTTTATATGTACTAGTAAAATGATTATAAAAAACGTCAATATCATAATTTATTAAAAGCAAGCCAATCGGCTTTTCAGCAAAAGTGTTGGGGTCAATCTTTTTTAGAACCTTTCCAATCAGAATTACTTTTTTATTATTTGATTTTAAGTTCAGATTGTCTTCAATTCCTTGCCATAGGATCGAACTTTCTGAGTATAATGCCTTATTAAGTATTTCATTCTTAGAATCTGTATTAATATCTTGAACATCTAAGGTATCTCCGACATGATAATGCTCTCCACTCAATGAGTATATGTCAATTGAAACAAGCCCTTTAAGATTTGTAAAACTGCTTAGTAGATATCCAATTCTGGCTTGGGTAGCCAGTCTTTCGAAATCAGTGATTCCTTCACCATTCTTCGCCAATACATCTTTGATATCTTCAATGCTGGAAAGATTGGCAACCAATCCCTCCACTTCTTCCATAATAACCTCAAGATAACGTTTCTTCTCTTCCAATAAGTTTATTGATGTCTTGTCGATCTCCTCTTTAAGGATGGATTTTGACTTACTATAGGACATTAACCCTAAAAAGGCTAAAGGTACTATGCAAGCTAGCAATAGATATATTAAGAGTTTTTCGGTTATGTTCAATCTTAGAGATTTAGGAAACATATAATTAATCCTTTCAAGATGACATTTATAACTATTGAAATTACCTGTAGCAAGGTAGGTCTGGTTAAGGCTCAATCAATTGTTGCTTTTGTTACTAACTTAACATCAATAAAGGTTTCTGAGGGTTGTTTCTTGCCCTTTATCATTTCATAAGCATAATGCACGCCTCTATACCCCTGAATATCTGCGTGTTGATTAATTGTAACTTGCATACTTCCTTTACTAATTGCTTTTTCTGCTTCTCTTAAATCATCAAATCCTGCAACTAGCACTTTGCTGCGATTTGATTTATCTAAGTATTGTATTGCTCCTAAGGCCATCATATCATTGGCACAAAAGATTCCACCTATGTCTGGATATTTAGCAAAGATTGATGAAGTAATAAAGAATGCATCATCAATTTTCCAATTTGCGCTTTCCATGGCCACGATTTGAATGTTAGGATTCTCTGCAAAGGCTTTCAAGGCCCCTTTCTTACGTTGTTCAGAATTATCAGCGCCGCGAATTCCTTCCAGTATTGCAACTTTGGTTGGTTTATTAATTTGGTCAGCGATATATTTAGCGGACTTATAAGCACCGTCTTCGTTGTTTACGCTGATAAAGGGAATGTCTGTTAAATTCATTTTTCTTAAAAAGTTAGGATCTAACCTGTTATCAATATTTACAATCGAAATATTTGCTTTCTGAGCTTTTTGCAAAACCGGAATCAAATCTGTGGAACTTCCGGGCGCAATTACTATGGCATCCACTTTCGAATTTATAAGTTCTTCAACGATACCAATCTGTTGTTCGATTGAAGTCTCTTTTGCTCCGGTTTTAACAATCAAATTAACACCTAACTCGTTTTGAGCTAGACGCGCTCCTTTTTCCATCTCAATAAAGAAAGGATTTGTTAGGGTTTTCATGACTATGGCAATATCTGGTATATCTTTATCGTCATCTATATTGACGATTTGCTGCGAATCATTGTCAGGATTATCCGGGTTTTCATTTTGAATCTTTTGGCCACATCCTGTAAGTATAAGACTAAAAAGAATTAATACACAAACTAAAATTCTCTTCATATAAACACTCCTTGGATTTATAAATTGATAATTAACGGTAATATAATTAATCTTTCCTAGTTATAATATCGAATTTGCAACTTATAAGTCAGTGTCCATTGGCATTAATTACAATGCTTTAAGCACGTTCTCATTACTTTTTCAAAATGAATAACATTTTACGATACTGATGAAACCAAAAAAGAGAAGGAATTTAAGCCTTCTCCTTCTCCTTCTCTATTAAACAAGTCTTTACACAGAGTTCTTTTTTTTCACATTTGCGACAATTGCTCTCGCTGATTAGAGATCTTTATCAGCTAGTTTTATACCTCTCCTACAAACGCGAATCGTCCCCCTGTCTCGCTTTTTACTTATTTTCCGGAAACCGTCCTAAAAGGCCAACGAACTATCCCGCCCAAATCAAAAACATTAGTGTAGCCCTGTTTCAATAATATCTTAACAGCAGCTCTACTCCGATTGCCACTTCTGCAATAGGCAAAAATTGTAGTTTGTTTGTCTGGTAATTTTGAACTAGCTTCTTGTCTTAAAACAGATAAAGGAATTGAAATGCTCTTAGGTATGTGACTATCGATATATTCTTCTTGGCTTCGAACATCAAGTAAAATGATGCCTTTTTCCTTATCTAATCTTCTTTTTGCTTCTTGAGGATCGATCCTTAGTTGGCTGATCTTTCCTCGGCTTTTTATATAAACTGCCAATATTAATAGCCCTACTGATAAACTTCCTATTATAATTGCTTGATCCATAATCATATCCTTTCTAACCTGAAATGAACTGCTCAGCGGCTAAGACATGACACAGTTAAATTCATTTATACCCTCTAACAGTATAAAGGAATTCTAATGCTCCCTAATTCTTTTGTCAAATGAACCAATAAAGAGCGACCTCCAAAATGTTTCAATTGGAGGTCGCTTCAAAGTGTTATCCGACATCAGTTAATTTGTGAATGAGTTCCAAGACTACTCTGTCTTTGGAGCATTTGAGTTTTTACGGCAGCCGCCTTTTTTGGGCCCAATGCCATGGAATTCGCCTTTGTCGATATCTTGCTCAATCTTTGCTTGGCGTTCTTGCATGGATTTCTTGATTTTCTCGGCTTTTGCCTGATCTAATATTCCCGCCTCTACTTCCTTATCAATGATCTGAGCCTTAATGTTGGTCATTTGCTGATTAAGAGCTTTAATCTCTTTCAATTTCTCTTGATCAACAGCCCCGAAGGCAGGAACGGCACTTACAACTAAGAAAACCAAAGCCAAAACGCTTGCAGCCAATTTTCTCATTTGCCAGACCTCCCCATTCATTTTTTTTGCCGGAAACAATCTTATAATGCCCAATAACACTATTTTTATAGTTGGAAAACATAGAATTTCATTATACAACTTTCATTTAATTACCTATTTATTATTGATAAATCAACCTGGTATGCTAAGATTGTATAATCTAGCATTACCAAGTACGATGAACTATTTGTAATGAGTATTATAGAAGGATACTTCAAATGTTTAATTAAACACGCTTCCCTTTTAGGGAGAAAGCCTGAATGCCTTCGGGCTTTCTTCTCTTAGCGATAGAAAGAGAGTGAATTATAATGTCTATTCTTAAAAAATTTATTACTTATTACAGGCCTTATAAGAACTTATTTTATGCAGATATGTTCTGTGCCCTTCTTGTTTCGATTATTGACTTGGCCTTTCCCCAAATTCTTAATTATCTCGCCAAGAACCTATTCACCCAAGACAAAGGCGTCATTTTAAATGCTATTGGTTTTGTCGGAATATCCCTCTTGCTAATGTACGTCATTAAGTATTTCTGCCAATATTTTATTATTTCCTGGGGACACATCATGGGCGCCAGAATGGAAACCGACATGAGAAAAGATCTGTTTAGTCAATTTCAGCGCTTATCTTTCTCCTATTATGACAAAAACAATACTGGAGAAATGATGTCCAAATTAGTCGTAGACTTGTTTGATATCTCTGAGCTGGCTCATCATGGGCCAGAGAACGTTTTTATCTCCGCTCTAAAAATCGTTGGCTCTTTTAGCATCCTGCTTCTAATTAATGTTAGGATGACTTTGATTCTCTTGCTAGTCACTATAATTATGGTGTTTTTCAGCGTTTATAAAAACTATAAGATGGCACCTAGCTTTTCAGATAGCCGGATCAAAATTGCTGCGGTTAATTCCAGCCTTCAAGATAGCCTAGCTGGAGTTAGGGTGGTTAAGTCTTTTGCTAATGAAAACCTAGAAAGGCTAAAATTCCAAAAACACAATCATGAGTTTTTAGAATCCAAAAATAGAATCTACAAACTTATGGGCTCTTTTCACGCCTGGAATTCATTTTTTGAAGGATTACTCTACGTTGTAATCATTGTGTCCGGCGGAATATTTATTGCCGATGGTTCATTAAAGGTTTCCGATTTAGCTATATATGTTCTATACATCAACCTTTTCATCACCCCCATTGATGTCTTGATAAACTATACAGAGTCATTTCAAAAAGGATACGCGGGGTTTAAGCGTTTTATCGAAGTGATGGAAACCCTACCTGATATTGCGGACAAGGATACCGCTGAACCTCTAACAGATGTTAAAGGAGATATTATTTATAAAAATGTTTCCTTCCGCTACAACGATGATTCCAATGTTTTAGATAATGTTAGTTTAGCAATAAAGCCAGGTAAAACCATTGCCCTAGTCGGTCCATCCGGAGGAGGAAAAACCACTTTATGTTCTCTTCTGCCAAGATTTTATGATGTGACTGCAGGATCAATTACTATCGATGGAAAGGATATCCGAGATGTCACCTTAGACTCCTTACGAAACGCTATCGGCATAGTACAACAGGATGTCTATATGTTTGACGGCTCAATCAGAGACAATATTGCCTATGGCAAAGCTGGCGCTACCGAAATGGAAATTATTGAAGCTGCTCAAAACGCTAATATTCATGAATTTATCTTGTCTTTAGAGCAAGGGTATGATAGTTATGTGGGGGAACGAGGGGTTAGGCTCTCCGGCGGGCAAAAACAACGGCTCTCAATTGCCAGAGTCTTTCTGAAAAATCCCCCGATATTAATCTTAGATGAAGCTACATCGGCATTAGACAACGAAAGTGAACGATACATTCAAAACTCCCTAGAGAAACTATCAAAAAATCGAACGACTATCGTTATTGCTCACAGACTTAGTACGATAAAGAATTCAGACGAAATAGTGGTCGTTACCGATGAAGGTATTCAGGAAAGAGGAGATCACAAACAGTTAATCGAAAAGGCAGGTATCTACGCACGTTACTACAATATGCAATTTGAAGGATTAGAATAATTCAGCTTCTACTCCAAGTTTGAATTATGTCGTCCTCACATCCTAAAGTTTTCCCAAAAATGAAAAAAGAGCATCGAGATTGCCCTTTTCACAAAATTCATCTTCAGCTTCAGTTAACGGAATCTCAGGTAACTCTTCTTTTCGATATTACATTATTAATCATCCGCTCCATTTATTGCAACATCCTTACTACCACTTGTTTATTAATCATTCTTAAGGATATCTATTGTTACTCGATTGCGGCCTTGATTTTTAGAACAGTAAAGTGCCCGATCCGCAGTCATTATTAAATCATTCGAGTTGTCCAAATGCCCTTGGAATCTTGTCACAACCCCCAGACTTATCGTAACATGATCTGCACAAGGGGAACTGATATGTTCAATGTTCGCTCTCTCGATACTGGCTCTCAATTCTTCTGCTATAACAGCTGCTCCAATATCATCTGTGTTCGGCAAAACAACGCCAAACTCTTCCCCTCCATACCGAGCGGGAAAATCACCGGGTCGTCTTAAGGTCTTTACCAACAAAGATGCTACAGTTATTAAACAATCGTCTCCTTTTAAATGACCATAGGTATCATTAAAGGCTTTAAAGTAATCGATGTCCAGCATAATTAGAGAAAGAGGATTCTTCTCCCGCATAGCACGTTTTCTCTCTTGTAGTAATCTCTGGTCAAAATTCCTTCGATTAGCAATCCCAGTTAGGCCATCGAAGAAAGAAAGATTTTGCAACCTCTCGTTAGCCGCTTGTAGCTGACGAGTAACCTCAAGCAGTTCCAATTCTCGAGCTTTTCGCCGAGCTGTCTCATGTTTCAATTTTAACGCTGAACGCACTCGGGCTAACAATTCAACACTATCAAGAGGCTTCTTAATATAATCCATAGCTCCTGAAGAAAATGCCAGATGTAGATCATTTCTGTCTGTCCTCGACGTTACCATGATTACTGGTACGTCAACAAGCCATTCTCGCTTTTTGACACTCTGGCAAGCCTCAATTCCATTAATTTCTGGCATCACAATATCCATTAGAATTAGATCTACTTCCACAATTCCCCATTCTGAATGGCCGTCGATCAACCGATAAAGCTCCCTTGCTGACTTTACAGTAATAATATCCATATATCCCGCAGCCTTAAGCCATGCTTTTGTCACTTCTAAGCTAAACATAGTATCGTCTACAATAACTATGGCCATTTTACCAATCCCCCTACCGCGTTTATTTCTCCCTTAAAAACATAAATTCCTGCATTTTTTCAAGTAATTATGCATTTTTATCAGAAAAAGGATCTTCAATTGTTCTTGGTTTTAAAATAGGAATGACAATTATTATTGCAAAATGAATATCACTCTTATCTGAATTAATTGCTAATTAATCAAATAAACAAATTACAAACTAATAACAAAAAAACCTCACTTAGAATTCAATCTGAGCTGAGGTTTTTCTTACTAGTTTACTTACTGTTACAAATTTAACATTTCGGATCTTAGACATACAACCTAATAATTTTTCTATTCAACCATTTTTTCCAACAGCCAAACACCATTTACTTCCTGCAGGCCAACGGTAATAGTCTTATTTTTTGCCTGCTGGAGAATCATCCGTTGTGAAAATTAATATAGATCTACTACTCTTCTTGAGCAAGCTTTAATTCTTGTTTATTGTTTTCATACTCATTTGCGTAGTTTTGTCCCCATTTACACATTGTATTTAAAATCGGCAAAAGGCTTTTACCCGCTTTTGTCAAAGAATATTCTACTTTTGGAGGTATCTGAGTATAAATTAACCTCTTAACCAATCCACTGTCTTCTAGTTCCCTAAGTTGTTGCGTTAACATTTTGGGTGTGACATTAGGTATTACTTTTCTCATTTCACTGTATCTTAATGTTTTCTCCCCTAAGTGCCAAAGTATTAAAGCCTTCCACTTACCGCCAATGAGCGCTAAAGTCAGTTCCATAGAACACTGATACTCAGTATTTTTAAACTTTATCATAATTAATAACACCTCTTAGAGCTTTATTTCGGGAGCACACATTTGTCTTTCTTTTAGTATCCAATTGGGTACTATATAACAAAAAGGTACGTACTTGTTAATATGTATTATATAGTTTATTATAATATCAAACAATTACTTATGTCAAAGAGTTAGGAGTGTTCTCAATGAAAGTTATAGCATTTAACGGAAGTCCCAGGGGTAAGGGAAATACCTCACAAAGTATACAAATAGTCTTAGATGAGTTGGAAAAAGAAGGTATTGAAACCGAGATGATCCAATTGGGAGGCCGTAAGGTATTTGGTTGCCTAGCCTGCGGGAAATGTAAGGAAACTAAAGATAATCGCTGTGCTCGCAAGGATGACGATATGAACACATTTATCCAGAAAATCGAAGAAGCCGATGGTATTATTATTGGTTCCCCTACTTACTTCAGCAATGTGAGCACCGAGGTAAAGGCTCTTATTGATCGCTGTGGTTATGTCTCAAAATCCAACGGTGGAGCTTTATTAAAAGGAAAAGTAGGGGCATCCGTCGTCTCAGCTCGTCGAGCTGGAGCAACCTTCACCTACTCTGCCATTAATTTCTTCTTTGGCATTGCTGAGATGATCATTTGCAGTTCAAACTATTGGAATCTGACTCTATCACGGGATCCAGGCGATGTCCAAAATGATAGTGAAGGCATCCAAACTTTTCAAACCTTAGGACAAAACATGGCCAAACTCTTAAAACAGGTTCGCTAATAATGTTTGTTTTAAGCAGACTAATAATCGAGTGAATCTTAAGCTTCAGATGGAGTTTGCCTAAGAGGAATACTAACTCCAGCTGAAGCTTAGAAGAACTTATCCAGGGACGTAGCAGCCGTTATCTCATCCTCACCGCTAAAGTTGTTCTATGTAGTTTGCGGTTCGGCGAAAGCAACCTGCGCCGTTATGCTTTTCTTTGCTGCAGGCGGCTTGGGCGAAACCCTCACCCGGGTTTCCTCACTGGCTGTTTTCGTACTTATAGAAGATGGGAGTCTTACGTCTGGTAGTCATCGTAAATGTCTTCAACTTCTAACTATCTCTAATATAGGAGTTCTAGAATCCGAACAAAAAGTTGCCAGAGCGTTCACGCTCTGGCACTTCTTTCTTTAGTCATATCAAACATTAAACATCTTTTTCTTTAAGTAGTCCAATCTTCTTAATCACTTCAATCAGTTTGTTGGTATCAATTGGCTTGGCCGCATACGCTTCACATCCAATATCAAAGGCTTGATTTACATAGTCCGTTTCTGCAAGAGCAGTTGTCATTATAACCTTCACTCTCTCCTCAGACTTTAACTCGAGTTTATTCTCGAATTCTCTTATTGCCTTTAACACTTTGACTCCATCGACTTTTGGCATCATAATATCCAGACATATTAGGTCATAGGGTTCTTTGTCCTTATTGGCTATCAAATAGGCATCAAGCGCTTCAAGCCCATCAACGACTAGATCAACTTCGCCATATTGGGCTAGAAATTTAGATAAAAATCTCCGACTAGCTAAAATTTGCTGCTATAATTTTCTTTTCATTTTATATTATAAACTGCCCATAATGCCCCTTATTAGAAGAGCGATTTAACCGATAAATCTTGAAGATTGGGATCGCTAGTTAGCTTTTTGATATGATTTTTAAGGAATAAAAACTCCCCTCCTATGCTTAATGCATTAGAGGGGAGTTTAACCGTTATAAAGTGTATTCAAATTTACTTATCTATTGATAACTTAACACTTACATTTTTTGCTTTAGAATCTAATGGATCGGGAATAACAATCAAACTAAATTCTTTAGCCTCTTGTGATACCTCATATCCCAATTCCCCATTTATTGTTTCCGCGGATCTTATTGTTCCATCAATATGGTTTTTTGCACCCAGAAAAGCTCCTAGACTTGATTCTTGGCTCTGACCATTCGAGTCTTTAAGCTTAAATCCTATTACGCTTCTAACTTCAACATCGCTAAGACTCTTGTTTTCAATGGTTAGATTTACAAAGAGATAGACATTTCCCTGACGTGGCGATCTAATCTCTGTTTTGCCCGTTGATGTCCGAACACTGTCGATTCGATATTGAAGATTTCCTATCTTAAAGGTCTCACCTAGCTTATATTCATCTTGAAAGACCGGTATTGAACCCTGGGATGTTAGAAACTGCGGCGAATTAGTATGCGCTTGGGTAGTTAGAGCACCAGCACCTAATAAGAAAAGCAACGTTGGTACCAGGAGGACGAGTAAACAATATTGAGCCTGAGAACAATACCTACGCTGCTTGCCTGCCTTACCAACTGTTACAATTTTCCCCATGTTCTTCGTCCTCCTTCAAATAGTAATTGTCAACAGGAAATTGATGAGAATTACTTTTAAGTGAATGTTAGCACAACTCTTCTCCATTGTCTATAGCCACAAAATATAGCTTCATTAATATTATTTATTTCAAGAAATAACTTATGAACTCATTTTAACCACTGAATTAAAGGAACCTTAAAATTATCACCACTAATGTTCATTGAATCACTTAATTATTACCATATATCCGTTTTATGATAAGGAATCTCAATAGTTCCTCTCTCAATTTTAAACAATAAAGGGGTCTTCACTTGTTTGTGAAAACCCCTTGCTAGTGCCATGCTTTGTATAATAGTTTAACACCCTCCGATATCTCTAGTTTACTTAACGCACCGAAACCTAATAAGTAGATATTTTCATACTTACTTAATACTTCGCCTATAAAATAGTCTGAAACAGGATATACCTTGACCCCATTTTCAATAGCAGCATTTCTTACTTCCTTTTCACATTTCTCAGTGATTAACTTAATAAGCAAGTGATTTCCTGCGCTTTCGCCCACAACTTTAATCTGGTTCCCAAAAATTGATAACTCTCTTATTAAATGGGCCCTTTTGTCCTTATAGAGTTTTCGCATTTTGTTAAGATGTTTCTCGTAGTTGCCCTCTGAAATAAACTTTTCAACAATTTTCTGTTCAAGGATTGATACTTCCGAGCCAAATTCACTAAATATTTGATTGTAAATTTTGAGCAATCTTAAGGGTAAGACCATGTAGTTCATTCTGATAGATGGGGCAATCGAGGTAGAAAATGTTCCGACGTATATCACCTTTCCATTTTGGTCGATACTTTGTAAAGAAGGCAAAGGTTTTCTAATATATCTAAATTCACTATCATAGTCATCTTCGATAATAAATCGGCCATCAGCTTCATTGGCAAAATTTAACAGATCAATTCTCCGGCCGATTGGCATACTTACTCCAAGAGGGAATTGATGTGAGGGAGTTAGATAAACTGCAACATTAGAAAGATCTCTTAGTGGCTCTATTTTAATACCCTTATTATCGATAGGTATGGGCAAAATTTTATGGCCCATATGTTCGAATGTTTTATAAGCCTTTCGATAAACGGGATTCTCCAGGGCAATAGAGGTATTATTGCCTAGTATTAGGCTTATAGTGCGCAAAGAACTTTCAGTTCCCGCTCCAATGACAATCTGTCTTTCATCACAGTTTACCCCTCTGGAACTATGCAAAAATGTAACTAGTTCTTGCCGCAAGCCTAGATTTCCCTGGGCTATGGTTCTTTTTAGTATGCTATTATCAAATTCATTAAAGCAACTTTTAAAATGATTTCTCCATGTTTTATAGGGAAATGCTTTGTGGTCAATGTCACTGGGAGAAAAATCAATTTTTAATTTCCTTATACGTTCGTTTAATGGGGCACTATCGTGCTGAACTATGTTTATATTATGGTATACGTCAATGTCACATACATAATAACCTTTTTTAGGGATTGACAAAATATATCCTTCGTCAATTAATTGGCTATAGGCAGTATCAATCGTATTGATACTGACACAAAGATGCTCTGATAGTTTCCTTTTTGAAGGGATCTTGTCGTTTGGCTTAAAGTTCTTACATTGAATTTCAGTTTTTAGCCAATCATAAATTTGCTTGTATAAAGGTAATTTGGTAGTGCATAAAGGCAAGGTAATCAAGTGATCCCTCCAAACTGTTACTATACATATATTAAAAACTGACACTTCTATGGGTAACAGTTTTATTTTATAATCAATTTATTAATTGTCAAGGAGGATATATTTTCTTATGAATAAACAAAAAAGGATTGCTGCAATTCACGATATTTCATGTGTTGGCAGATGTTCTCTTACAGTTGCACTACCAATACTCTCAGCTGCTGGTTTTGACACTAGTGTCCTGCCTACAGCTATTTTATCAACGCACACTGGCGGATTTGAAGGTTTTACTTATAGAGATTTAACGGAAGATATCAAACCTATTTCAAACCATTGGCAATCGTTGAACCTGCATTTTGATGCATTATACAGTGGATTTTTGGGGTCATTCGAGCAAATAGATCTAGTCGCAGACCTCTTTGACACATTTAAAAGCCCAGACACCTTAATAATGGTTGATCCCGTGATGGCAGACAATGGTGTCTTATATTCAATCTATTCTCCTGAAATGGCTAAGGGAATGACTAAATTATGTGCGAAAGCCGATATTATTGTTCCCAATTTGACGGAAGCCGCTTTTCTTTTAGAGGAAGAATATGTTGGAGAAGACTACACACAGGATTATATCGAAACAACCTTGAAAAAACTGTCCGCTTTGGGATCAGATAAAGTTGTACTATCCGGAGTATCCTTTGAAAGTAACAAAGTAGGCGCCGCTGCTTATGACAGTATCACCGGTAGGGTCAGTTATGCCTTCAATGATAAAATTGACGGTTACTTCCATGGCACTGGAGATGTGTTTGGCAGTGCTTTACTATCCGCACTTTTGAACAATTTCCCTCTTGCTGAAGCAACAAAAATTGCTGTGGACTATACCCATATGTGTATTTTTTTGACTCAAAAAGCTGAACAAGAAAAAAGATATGGTGTTTGCTTTGAAAAAGCAATTCCATATCTAATAAAGCAATTAGGGTTACTTAATCAATAAAGATATGATGCTCGAGTTCTTTAAGCTCTTTGGGGAAACAGTTTCATTTTAGCTAAAGGGAGAGGGTTTATCCAGTTCAGGATAAACCCTCTCTTTAAATGTTCAGTTTTGTCCCAATTCTAAAAGTCTTTTAGCCATACTTTCAATTCTCACTAGAGTGTTAGCTATTTCCGTTACATCATTGGCATGGCCTTCAGTCGCCTCGGTAAGCTGTTTTATAGCTTCAATTAAAAGCCCCACAGAAGATTGCACTTCTTTAACGTTACTTTCAATTGCGTGGGTAGAAGCATCGGTATCTGTCGCGAGTTTCCTAACCTCCTCTGATACTATTGCAAATCCCCTACCCTGTTCCCCAGCTCGGGAAGCTTCGATGGCAGCATTAATTCCCAGAATATTGCTTTGTTTGGAAATTTTCTTTATTTCCTGAGTTAATTCATTGGTTTTCTGCATCTCAAGATTAACTTGTTTAGTCTCATCGTTCATATTCCTTATTGTTGCTGCTAATTCTTCCGTAGCACTTGAAAGATTTTGGGCTGAAGAAGAAATTGTTACTACTGCATCAAGTATTTCCTGACCAGTTTCCAAGAGACTATCATAAAGTTCTAGGGAACAAGCAATCGCCAGACAACCTGCGAGCTTTGAGTCATCGAAGATTGGAAGAGCAATACCGACAAAGGGAACACCAAATAGTTCTTTCGATACGCGCCTTACTACTCGTTTTTCACTAGTAAGTGCCTCTAACACATTAGAACCTGGGGTCGGAGGGCTGCCAATCTTAGCTTTTGTGTCAATTGTCTTTCCCGGGTAATAAGCAACAATTTTTTCAGTATCGAAAAGGGTAACCGCAACATCTTCATTAAAAAACTTCTGGATCTCCGAAGCTATAATCTGATAAGCCTCAAATTTTTTCACTCTTTCTAATACCCCCGCACGAGCAAAATTTCCTAGTTATATTTCCTTCTTATTTCTTTAAAATTTTCACAGTACCCGTTAATTACTATATTCGACACAGACTCTCAAAAGCCTTCAAATATTGAGCTTATTTTAAAAAAGCAAACCGCTTGCAACCCTAGAAATATCTATCAGCTATTCGGGTTTACCTTCTCCCATTTTCGCAAGCATTACTCTTTAGCCTTTGGGATCAATATCGCAGGCCAACATAACTCTTATGACCAGCAAGTCTATGATTGCAGTAACGTTTATACAGAAATCAGAAAAAAACTATTAATAAATAGCTGTAAATAGCAATAACTTCAGTAAATACCGGCGTATACTTGCTCACTGTTACAACTAGGAATCCTGCCTCTTTATAGAATTGCCAAAGGTGCAGGATGCTTCATCGTCGACATTATACTTAAAAATTAATTAGGATAATTATATTACAACGTGGTCAATATTTCCATCTTATGCATATTATTATATCTTGATTTGAGCATTTCTGCCGCTTCATAGGAATAACCCCCACTCCTCGAAAAGAGAATGGGGGTCTCTACTTTGCCGATTTAATAATAACAGTTAACACCTAAAGCAGTCCAAGTCTTAATACCTACTATTCCATCTTGAACTAAGCCCATACACTCCTGAAAATACAGAACTGCTCCTTTCGTAATAGGGCCAAAGATTCCATCCACATTTCCCGAATAATACCCTTTCGATTTCAACAATCCCTGAAGTTTGACAACTGCTGGACCATTACTACCCTCTTGGAGAGTTGGACAGTGGTTTACCGGTGGGGGCGGTGTAGGGGTACCGCAGTTCACCCCAAGTGCAGTCCAGGTCATTTTACCGACAATTCCATCCTGAGCTAGCCCAGCACTTTGTTGAAATGCTATAACGCCTGCACGAGTAATGGGTCCAAAGATTCCATCAATGTTTCCTGCGTAAAATCCTCTTGCTTTTAGGCGACTTTGAAGGTCAACAACAGCCGGTCCGGTACTTCCTTGGACAAGAGTCGGACAATGATTTACCGGTGGGATAGGCGAATTACAATTTACCCCTAGCGCAGTCCAGGTCATCTTACCAACAATTCCATCTTGAGCAAGATTTCTGCTCTTCTGAAAAGCTAGAACAGCCGATCTGGTTAATGAGCCAAAAATACCGTCAATTTTTCCCGGCGAAAATCCCGCCTCCAATAGCTTAGTCTGTAACCTTTTTACATCGGCTCCTGTCGAACCCATTCTTAATAAAGGACATTTCCATTGTCCATCACCTATGTTTTTATTGTGCAAGTTTAGCCCTCCTTTTTTTCTAGCATATGTATAACTAGCTTGCGATGTTAATTGTCCTCCAGGCCAAAAATATAATCATAAAAATTTACTTTTAAAGCATAATATTGTCAGGAGGTGTTTCAATTCATGGATCTATATTGGCTAACACAAGCAGTTGCCTATTGGTCACTCGTTCTATTTTTTATACCGCCCTATTATATTAAGAAATTAATGTTGTTTTCTTTTTTAGGTGGATTTGTGTATACATGGATAGTCCAAATAATTGCAGTAAATATTTTGAAGCGCTGGATCTTTGAAGCAGATATTTTTATGATCTACAATATACCGGTTTTTTTCACTATCAGTTGGTTTGCTGTTACTACAATTTTTGGTTATCTGTTATGGCGATTTTCTAGCTATCAGATATGGATCGTCATTTTTTTTACGTTATGGGCAACCTTGATGAACCTTACAGCAGTTTACCTTGAAAGAATATCTCTACCGGAATGGAGTATCCCTGAAACATTTATGTTTGCAATTTTTTCACACGTTCTTTTGCTATATGTTTTCAAATATATGCACCATGTTGACGCTTTAGGAGCCAACGAAGAGATGTTTAAGGACTCATTTATGGGATTTAGAAAAAGATAGAGAATTTTTTAAGCGACTGGATTTCAGTCGCTTTTTTGCAAAGTTCATCGCTCCCCGTACCTTTTACATAGCCGGCTGACCCTTATTATCAGGTGAGGTCTAGTAAGGTTAAAGCTCAATTCCATATTTCGTTTAAATACTCGAAATTTATTATATTATTTTAATTTGTTTTTATATACTTTATTATCAGATTTGTGATAATATTCATTTAAATGAATTCGGATTCATTTCCCTTCTTTCAGGTCCTTATAAATATATCCACTTTATTCGCAGATATATCTTTCGTCGAAAATTTCACTTTCGGGGATACTTTAACCCAATTTTTAAATGAAATGGCAGGCGACAATAATGTATCAAAAACAGGGATTAATTTATGATGACGTAAAAAAATGTGTTACCGAGGTTATTAATTATGTTGGGAATAACGTTATTTTTAGTATACCTCTGGCCCTAGGAAAACCCGTCATATTCACAAATGAACTCTATCGGCAGGCAAAGGAGAACTCCGAGATCAATCTAAAAATCATTACTGCACTTACGCTAGAAAAACCTAAAGGACATACCGATTTAGAAAGGCGATTTTTAGGTCCTTTAGCAGATAGAGTTTTTGCCGGTGTCCCAGAATTCGATTACATCCTTGATTTCAGAGCTGGAAAGCTGCCAAAAAACGTTGAGATATTTGAATTTTTCAGCAAAGCCGGAGGATATTTAAATAGCCCTGTTGCTCAGCAAAATCATCTAGCAACAAATTATACCCATGCTATTCGTGACGCTTTAGCCTTGGGTGCAAATGTTTTCGCTCAGTTAATTAGTCACCGTGAATTTAATGGAAAAAATATGTACTCAATGGGTTGTAATACAGATGTTTGTATTGCTGCAATCAACGACTTCAAATATTTAAAAGCACAGGGCAAAAAAGTTGCTATTATTGGAGAAGCCAATATAAATATGCCCTTTATGTATGGAGATGCCGTTGTTGAAGCTGATTCCTATGACATAATTCTGCAAGGATCACAATTTAACTACGAGCTCTTCTGTCCGCCAAAAGATCCGGTTGCTCTTTCTGATCATATGATTGGTATCAATGTAAGCACCCTGATAAAAGATGGTGGAACCATACAAGTTGGGATTGGGGCTCTTGGGGACGCGATTGTATCAGGACTCATTATGCGTAATGAACATAACGAATTATATCAAGACGTCCTCCAAAAATTGGGAGTTAAGCAACGATACAGACAATTGATCGATAACTGGGGAGGTATAGGAGTTTTCCAAAAAGGGCTTTACGGTTCATCGGAGATGTTTGTTGATGCCTTTATGCAGATGTATAAAAGTAAAATTCTAAAAAGAAAAGTTTATGAAAGCGTTCCCATAATGAAATTGATCAATGAAGGTAGGCTTGCTTCAGATCACATACCTCCTGACATTATTGATCAACTAATTAAGCTTAAAGCGATTAACTCTAGGCTCTCTGAAGAAAATTTTAAGTTCCTGACAAAGTTTGGCATTTTCAAGCAAGGCCTAAGTTATGAAAATGGTATTGTTCTTGATCAAGGTACTCCGTACTCTGCAGATATGAGCGACGAAAAAGGCCGGAATCAAATTCAAAAGCTATTAGGCAAAGAATTATTAGGTGGTCAAGTTATAATTGGTGCATTCTTTGTTGGGCCAAAGGCCTTCTACCAAGCCCTTAATAATATGAGTGAAGATGAAAGAAAGCTATTTGGGATGTCTGGGGTTGATAAGGTAAATCAGCTTTATGGAGGGGAAGAATTAAGAGCCCTGCAGCGAAAAGATGCTCGATTTGTCAATACAGGCATGGTATCAACTGTTCTTGGGGCTATAGCTTCAGATCAACTTGAAGACGGCCGAGTCATAAGCGGAATCGGAGGGCAATACAATTTTGTCGCAATGGGGCATGCCTTACCCGATGCTAGAGTTATTATGATGATTAAAAGCACCAAGGGTTCAGGTAAGAGTCTTAAGTCCAATATTGTTTTCAGCTACGGCCATTGCTCCGTTCCCAAGCATTTAAGAGATATTATTGTCACAGAGTATGGTATCGCTGACGTTCGAAGCAAACCTGAAAAAGAAGTTATTGCTGAGTTAATTAATGTAGCTGATTCTAGATTTCAAAACAAGCTCTTAGATCAAGCAAAAAAAGCCGGAAAAATTCCCAAAGATTACGAAATCCCACAGGAATACAGAAATAATACTCCCGAAAAGATCACTGCCTTGCTAAAGCCATATCAGTCGCAAGGAGTATTTCAACCATTCCCCTTCGGGACAGATTTGACTGAGATTGAGATAGCTTTAGGAGGAGCGCTAAAAGGCTTGAAGAAACTTGCCAACGGTTACCGCCTGAAAATGGCTACAGGGTTAATAAAAGAGTTCTTGAGGCCTATTCCTGCATCTAGCCGACCCTACCTCGAGAGACTAAATCTTCAAAGACCTTCTTCTATGAAAGAAAAAGTCATCCGAAAACTAGTTATTTTCTCACTAAGAAACAATAACGTTTTTGACACTTTGAATCTTCATCATAAGTCAACTTCTAATCAGGTAAAAGATCGCCAAGTACTTTAATTTTCGCAAATTAAAATTATCACCCTTTTCCATTTTTAAGTGGGAGGGTGATAATTCTATTCAGCCTTCAATAAATAAATCTTAGTAAGGGACCAGAAGACTTCTATTATTGGGGACCAATATAAATGGGACATTCTACCTTTTTGGACAAAGAACTAAGGTTGAATCTAAGGCCCGCCGTAGCGGCTGGAGCGGTTGCGTGAGGATTGGGCAGAACTAATAAAGCGGTTTCCTGTTCAGTGGTCAGTTCAACAATGACCTTTTCTGTCTTACCAATCTTTATTTCGGTTTCAACCTCCCCCCCATGTTCTTTGACCTTTTCCGTAACCTCAGCTAACACCTCTTGGGAGTGTTTATGAATTCCGTCTTCAAACCAATGAAAAAATCTCATCCTTGTTGAAGACGTATTGATCCATTCATCGCCCAAAAAGTTGTTCCATCCTTCATCTAATATGAAGACCGCCTTTAAAGGTAGCTTTAAAGCTAGAGACATCTCGGTTGCCATTTGACCAGCAGCGTCCGCAGAAGGTGAGCCATCGGTAATTAATAGAATGTGACCGTTCATCGGAAACCTTCTTTCTCAATTAAAGAATTAAAACCAGAATCATCACAAGGGCAGCACCAAAAATAGCAACCAAATCTTCGTGTTTATCATTACTAAATAAGGATAATTGTTTTTCTTCTTTTTTCTCTGACATATCATTACCTCCTTTAGATTATTAGCCCTCAATAGGAACTATTATTAAAAGAGCCATAGAACAACCACTAATGAAAGTGCAGCCTTCAGGAAACCCGCTACAGAGCCGATAACCAGTGGAGTTCCTCCGGCTTTTCTCATTTCAGCAAAGGAGATTTGCAAGCCTAAGCCAGTAAGACCGATGGAGAAGAACCAGCTGTAAATGTCACGAAATGCTTTCAGATCTGGCGATACAGGATGAGTGGGACCAAAAGCACCGAAGGAAGTTAAGGTAACTGTTGCGATAAAACCAAGCACGAACAACGGAAATTTGCTAAAGAAGGTTTTCCCTGCGCTAGCTGCTGTTTCTACGGTTTTGTCATCAGACATACGAGCATAAAGAATCGTGATTAGCAGAACAACTAAAGGCAAGAACACAACACGGGTTAAGTTGTAGATTTCGCCTACTTTTAAGCTAATGGAAGGAACATCAGCGGTTCCGGGGTCAAAGGCCAGGGCCGCCGCTAATACTTGTCCAGAGTTTAAGATGCCGGTACCAGCCCACATTCCGAACTGCTCAGGGGTCAATCCCATTAAGTGTCCCAGGATTGGGAAGGTAAATAGACAAACGATTCCAAATGATAGAATTGTGGCGATTGAGTAGGCTATATCTTCCCCTCTGGCTTTTACTGCAGGAGCAACAGCGACGATGGCGGATACACCGCATACACCGGCGCCGGCAGCCAGACAAGCTGCAGAACCGGGATCCATATTGTATTTCTTACCGAGCCACATGGTGAAAATAATTGTTGAAAACATGAATGTTGCAATTAATAAGATCGAAGTTGAACCCAACGTAGCTAATTCGGCTAAACTATAAAGTGATCCCAGTAGAATAACACCCATTTTAATGAATATACGGGATGTTTTCACACCCGCCTGAGCCCAAGAAGGAATTCCGATAGTATTTCGAATCACCATTCCAATGATAATTACAATAATAACGTGGTTAATCTTCAGTACATCTCCTAAGAATTTGGAGTTAGTTTTAATCCATCCTTCTAGACCAGCCCACTCACCACCTAAAGTTTTTGTCCCCATGGCTAACAAAGCAATAACAAACATAAATAAAAGTCCGGGTAAAACTTTAATCCATTTACTAGCTGTGCTTTCGTTCACAAAAAATACCTCCTTTAAAAATTGACACTTCTTTTCTTATTCTTGTCTAAATAACTTTACTTTACAGCACCTACTTTCAATTTTGGTTTGATTAGTGTCACCAGATTCCATTGCAATCCTTATACCAATATTTCATAAGATCTATTAAAATATTCTATAATTAGTCCCTATCCGTAAGGATATTTCTTTGGTTAAATAGGGGTTTTAGGTTGTTTTTCCGGTATTAATTCCCTTTAAAGCTTGAACCTTGGATTAATAAGCCAATTTCAGAGGACTTCTACAGTCTGTAGAAATAAGTACTTTCTATGGATAAATTGTTTAAAAAGAAAACAAAGGATCGAAGGCCATTGTTATAAGCAATAATATTATTGTATTTCTATCCATACGATTGCCATCTATTAATTTTTTGCTGACATTGCTTATAGCCTCAACATGACATAATGTCACAGTGACACATTGTCACGGAAGAAACCGTGACAATGTGTCACTGTATAATGTCGTCATTACCATAGGATTCGATTTTACGGTATAGATTTCTGACACTAATACCAAGAAGCTTTGCTGCTTGTGCTCTATTACCCTCTACTAACTTGAGTGTAGAAAGAATGTATAGTCTTTCTACCTCTTCAAGCACGGGGTAACCTTGTTTTTGAATTTGTGATAGACATTGCACAAATTCTGATTCATATACTTTTTCCTGCTCACTCAGGGCTCTTTCTTGAAGAGTACCTTTATATTTCTCCGGCCATATATCTTGTGGATAAATAACGTTACCAGAGGCCAGAATCTGACCGCGTTTTATTAAATGAGCAAGTTCGCGAATATTACCGGGAAAGTCATAATCTAACAATCTTTCTTTAGATTTCTCGGATAATACATAAACAGCCTCGAAACCATCTCCCGGACTCACCGTGGATGTCTTCAGAAAATAATCCGCAAGAAGGAGTATATCGCTCTTACGTTGGCGAAGAGTCGGAACATCTAAAGAGATAGCATTTAAGCGATAAAATAAATCCTGGCGAAACCTTTCTTGATTCATTTCATTTTTCAAATCCCGGTTAGTGGCTGCAACAATCCGCACATCAACTTGGCGCAGTCGATTATCTCCCACACGCCTGAATTCCCCGGTTTCCAAAAAGCGCAAGAGTTTAACCTGAATGGATAGAGGCATTTCCCCGATTTCATCTAAAAATAGAGTACCTTGATCAGAGATTTCGACAAGACCTATCTTTTTACTTCCTGCTCCGGTAAATGCACCTTTTTCATGGCCAAAAAGTTCACTTTCAATGAGAGTTTCGGGAATTGCGCCACAGTTTATGGGGATGAAAGCATGGTCAGCACGGTTACTCCAAAGATGAACAGCACGAGCGATAAGTTCTTTGCCACTCCCACTTTCTCCTCTAATAAGAACAGATTCATCACTCTGGGCTACTTTCCTAGTAATCGCTAAAAGGTCTTGTATTAAAGGGCTTTCCCCTATGATCTCTATTCCTGGGGCTTGACGATTGAGAACTTCACGCAGGCCTTTGTTTTCAACTAGTAATTTTCGTTGATCACAGGCTTTTTGAAGAGATATTTCCAGTTCTGCTAAATTACAAGGTTTAGTCAGATAATCAAAGGCACCTAACTTCATTGCCTCAATCGCTGATTCAATGGTTCCATGCCCAGTTAGCATAATGATTTGCACATCCGGCTGCTGGACTTTGATTTGTTCCAGTAAATCAAGTCCGTTGCCATCAGGCAGCTTTAAGTCTAGAAGAACCCCGTCGAAAAGATTTTCATTACAAAGTTCTAAACCCCCTTGAATTGTTCCTGTTTCGAAGACCTCATACCCTTTTCGTCTTAATCGTTTGCTAATGACGGAACGCAACTCAGCTTCATCGTCAAGGATCAGTATTCGATGTTTATATATCAATGTTTAACCACCTTTATAAGCAGGCAAAGTAATACTCACAGTAGTCCCTTTACCTTCAGTACTTTCTATAATTAGACGTCCATTCATTCGCTGGATAATCCCATAACTAACGAACAAACCCAGACCTGTCCCTTGACCCACCGGTTTGGTAGTGAAAAAGGGATTAAAGACACTTTTTAATTGATTTTGGGGGATACCCTGACCATTGTCTTTTACTATAAAGTAAATACTGCCATCAATGCGACAACTCTCTATTTCAACTTGGGAATTAGTTGGTGAAGCGTCCAGAGCATTTGATAAAATATTTAAGACTACTTGTTGCCATTCATTTTCATTACCTGCAATATACAGGCCAGGGTTCAGCTTTCTTTTAAGAGTTATAAATTTTTGCTTTGCTTTATATTCTAAAAGTTTGATCACCTGAGAACTTACCGCTCCAATATCCATCATGCTAAAGGAATGCTGTCGCTTGCGTGAAAATTGCAAGAGGCCATCCGTGATCTGCTTACAACGAACAATTTGCTCCGAAGTAATTCTCAAGCTCTCTTTGATTTCGTCAATGTCAACTTTATTTGGTTCTTCATTTAAGCAATCCAACAGGTCCTCACTATAGGCTGATACTATCGCTAAGGGATTATTAATTTCATGAGCAATTCCTGATGCTAGAAGCCCTAGTGTTGCCATTTTATCCGTTTCAATAACTCTGGACTCCATCTCAACCTGTTGTGTGACGTCTTCCAGTATAACTAGGTATACCGCTCCTTCACTATTCTCACTTGGGATTTGATAGTGTAATTGCCTAAGATATTTCCGTTCTCCGTCAAAAACGAAGGGGTTCACTCGTCCACTTTGGAGAAATGAACAATCAAAGTCTTCTTCACTCTGCACAATGTCTTCGCAGGAAAGATTAAAGTAATTTGTCTCACCAAACCATTCCGCAAAGGTTGGGTTCCACCAAATAATTTGTTTTTGGCCATTCAACAAAACCATTCCTGCCCCAATGCCATCAACGACTGTTCTTAAAAGCTCCTTTTCCGCTTTAATATTTTGATTCTTTTTATCTAACATTGCCATAAGTTGCTTAAACGAGTAGGCTAGTCTACCAATTTCATCTTGAGATGAATAGGAAATATCAGCTTGTAAATCTCCCGTTACCTTAATCTTTTTGACTTGGGTTTCCAGGTCTTCTATGGGCTGTACAAGCTTTAATCCAAAAACAATACTTAGTATCGTCACCACCGCAATGGTAAGGAATAAAACTCCCCCTAAATTCCTGGCAAGTTCATAAATCGGCTCGTATGCTTCTATAACAGGCTGCTCGATAAAAACTCCCCAATTAGGTTTATCCACCCGAGCAAACGACCCAATGACTTTCCCTCCTTGATCACCTGTGTACTCATTAGGAGGCTCTTCTCCAGTCAAAAAACTACTGACCGCTGGATTTTTTCTGATATCCTTTTGGCTTAAAACCCTGCTAAAATCCGTATGACCAATTAAAGAACCCTCTTCATCGACAAAAAAGACATACCCCTTATGTCCTATACGAGTATCTATATATTGATTAATCATTAGTTTTAAATCAGCCTTAGCTTGAAGATATCCCAGGTGTTCACGAGTTTGAGTATCCCTTATTCCTAATGTTATAAAAAATTGCGGTCGTCGATCTTTAGAAAAAAAAACATCACTCACAGAGTAGTGTTCAGGCATTGTTTCCGGTCCTACGTAGTCAGCATTTGAAACAATACCATCTGTTATAACTTCCCTCCTGGAGACTTGAACTAAGATATTTAAATTTTTATCCAATATCTTAATATCTTCTAAATAGGGTTCCTGACGCAATACAATATTTAGGATTCCCTCTTGTTCTTTATCCTTGCCTTTAATCAGGACAGTGGAGTTTACATCGGTAAGATTAGCTAAACTCTCTACAATATTTGTAATTGAAACCTGAAGCTTTGTGGCTATAACCATAGTCTTTTGTATGTTTTGTTCTCTAATACTATCTTTAAACTTGTACCTTACAGTGTTAAAAGTAGTCAAGGAAATAAACACCATGGGGATGATTGACATTAAAATTCCAAATACTAAAACTCTAGTTTTAATACGCTGATTCCAAAGCGTCTTTCCCGCTTTCACTGATGGCCTCCTTGTCCGATAACTTCATCTGCAAAATATATATATGCTTCTTCAAGAGAAATCCCTAATCTTTGCGCAACCTCTAGGTTAACCGTAAAACTTAACTTTTCTGCTGTTTCAACAGGAATAGACTTCGGAGAATACCCCATCATGATTTTGTGTACCATATGTGCGGTTTGAGCACCTTGATTATAATAAGATGTCCCGTAGGAAGCAATGCACCCTTTTTCTGCATCACTAGGGTAGACTCCAAATACCGGTACACCCTTTATTAACGCATAATTTGCTATCGCCTTTGTATGGGTTTCCAAAAATAATCCCGGCATAATAAGGATAGCTTGGCTGGTCTTGCTAATTTCGTTAACGATTCTAGGAATATCTTGTTCTATGGAAATATCATATATTTTATAGCTAATATTCAACTCCCGCGCAGTCTGCGCAAGACCCGGTTGAGAATCTTGAAATAAATTTGTTCTCTTATCTCCCAGAACCGCAACCTCTTCAACGTGAGGCATTAACCGTTTAAGCAGATCAAGCCTTTTCGCAATGAGTTCATAATGATAATTATTGAGTCCCGTAACATTTGTCCCCGGGATTACCTCGCTTTCTACTAAACCAATTGCTATAGGAGAAAGTGCTCCCATAAATATTATCGGCGGGGGATTGTTGAGCTTAGCTACCGTTTTTGACAGAGATCGTGTCTCTCCCTCTCCAGAAGCAACTAGCACATCAAATTTCTGGGATACTAATTTCTCAGCAAGTTGATCCATTTCTGCGTAGTCATTTGGGGCGGTCATTACCTCGTAAACAACATCTTTACCCTCTTGATAATTTAAGTTACTGAGTTCGTCCCTAAGACCCTCAAACTTCTCTAAACGATCTTCATTCTGAGATAGAACACCGATTCTAACAACTTTATCTTCAGCAATTGATACTTTACTCATATAAAAACCCGCTCCGACCAAATACAATATATAAATAAAATAAATAACACGTCCCATATTCAAGGCCTCATCTCAGTTTGAGTTATTATCTTTAATTAAACCCAATAGTTTAAATCTTTCTTCATTGTACCAGAGGAAGGATAATATAGCACCACAGATCATATGTTAAATATTTCATATAAATCAAAGAAAACTTAACTAATTTCTTGAAATTTTTCCTTATAAACTCAATTAAACTTTTCAATCTATAGTTTAACATTTTTACTTTAAGGAACTATTAAACGAGTCCTAATACTATTAAACGAAAAGTCTTCCCATTTCCGCTTTTAAACTTTAAAAAAAGAAAGTTTCATCGTCTAACTTTCTTCTTTCTTCTCAACTATACAATCCCATGTTGAAAACAGCTCCCTTAAAGGCCCAATAAGCACTCTAAGGGAGCTGTTTCAATCTTCTACTTTCGGAAAAATTCTAGTTCAGCAACTGAGCATCCTCGGCAATACCTGCCATCAGTAGGCCCATAGTACGTTCATCAGCTTGCTCAACAGGCATAACCTTCATAATTTTCCCTTCGTACAGTACCGCAATGTTATCACAAATACTAGTCAATTCCTCAAGATCCTCAGAAATTAACAAGATTCCAACACCATTGCTTCGGGCCTCTAAGAGTTTGCTGTGTAAGTATTCAGTCGCCCCAATATCCAACCCTCTTGTCGGATAAGCTGCTACCAAGGCAACTGGGTTACGGGTTATTTCCCTAGCCAGCACTACCCTTTGGATGTTACCTCCAGATAGTCTTGCCGTAGGGGTTTCTAAGTCCGGTGTTTTGATGCCGTACTTTTCCACTTGTGAAGAACTATGAGACATAATTGCTTGGTTTTGGAGAAGTGAATACTTGGCAAAGGGCGACCGGTGATGATCCTTTAGAATGAGGTTTTCCCAGATACTAAAGGAAGGAATAGTTCCCACATGAATTCTATCCTCTGGGATATAGCCAAGACCTTGCTCTATAATTCCAGCTGGCAACATATTAGTGCTGTCTTGACCGTTCAGTGAGATATTGCCAGAACTGATTTTTCTCAAACCTGCAATTACTTCCGCAAGCTCTTTTTGTCCATTTCCTGATACTCCGGCTATTCCCAATATTTCATTTTCTCTTATCTGAAGTGATACTCCTGCCAAAGCTTCAGATCCCTTATCTCCTTTTGCATGAACCTGCTCAAGTTCTAAGACAATCTTTCCCGGAGAATAGTTACCATCTCTTCTACAGGGAGCCATTTCTCTCCCTACCATTAACTTGGCTAACTCTTCTTGAGTGGTTTCTTGAGTTTTGACATTTGAACATACTACCCCATCTCTCAATACAGTAACTCTGTCACTTATTGCCATAACCTCATTAAGTTTATGACTAATCAAAATTATTGAGTTTCCCAATTGAGCCATGTTTTTCAACAGTAAGATCAATTCATTAGATTCCTGGGGCGTAAGTACCGCAGTGGGCTCATCAAGAATTAACAGGTTTGCTCCTCTGTAAAGCGCTTTTATAATCTCTACACGCTGTTGTTCCCCTACACTTAGCTGCCAGACAAAGGCATCAGGATTAATTGCTAAACCATATCTATCGGTAATCTCTTTAATTCTTTTGGCAGCCGTTTTTAAATCCACAAAGAATTTTTTGGATAACCCTAGAATTACATTTTCACAGACGGTTAGAGTGGGAACCAACATAAAATGTTGATGCACCATGCCGATCCCCAGCTCGATAGCTTCACTTGGCGAATTAATCCTGACTTGTTTACCGTTAAGCAAAATCTCACCAGCGTCAGGTTGATAAAGACCGTAGAGGATATTCATCAGAGTGGTTTTCCCTGCTCCGTTTTCGCCAAGAATGGCCAGTACCTCACCCGCTTCTAGTTGGATATTGACCCTATTGTTACTTAGGACTCCAGGAAAACGCTTAGTGATTCCAGACATCTCTAATTGTTTAATCTTTTCAACCATTCAATTCACCTATTATTTCTTAGGTAGTTCCACCTTTAGTTTTCCGCTAATAATCTCTTGTTTAGCCGTTTCTACAGCAGCCTTTACTTCAGCTGGAACTTTATCAGCTAATTTTTCGTTGTACTTAAACTCAATAGTTCCATCAGCTAAGGTCAGGGTCAAGTGTTGTCCGCCCAGTGTACCTTGCTTTCTCAGGTCAATTATTTTGTTCACTACTTTTTCCCAATGATAAACTTGGGAAGCTAATACGTGGTCAGGAGCAATACTGCTTTGATCCATGTCTGTCGAAAGCCAATAGTTTCCTTTTGTTTCACCAATAGCTCTGACAGCTCCTACAGCTTGCTGTGAAGAACCTGTAATAATATCTGCACCAGCACTCATCTGAGTCTTGGCGAGATTACCAGCTCCCACAATGTCATTGAACGAGCCCGTATAGGCTATTCGGGTTTGAACATCAGCTTTACCCTTAGCGACACCTTGCTGAACACCATAATTATACTTAACAGCATCTCCAGACTCCACTGGCCCAACGATTCCAACAACTCCTGATTTAGTCATTTTTGCTGCCAAAATTCCCAAGAGGTAGCCTCCCTCTTGCGCTTGGGGATCATAGGCAAAAATGTTCAGTTGAGTCGCAAAACCGGTTCCATAAGCAAAGGTTGTTTTGGGGAAGTCCTTAGCTATATCGTTTAAAACACTTTGGTACTGAGAACCATGAGCAAAAATAATTTCATACCCTTGAGTTGCATACTGACGGATAGCTGCCCCAGCATCCACAGCATTACCAAGTTTTTCACTAATTGCAACTTCGACTTTGTCTTCACCCATACTTTTCTGTACAGCTTTTAAACCCTCAACCATGGATTGGCCCCAAGCCATATCATCAACAGTAGCAGGAAGTACAAGAGCAATACGGATTTTTTGTGCGTCGGTTTTCTGGGGAGTTGTTTCAGCAGCTGGCTTGGCAGCACAACCTGTAAAGGCTAACATAGTAAGTGCAGCCAAAATAAGAGATAATACCTTTTTCTTCAATTTTTTCTCCTCCTTCAATTTTATTATGATCAACCTCTGGTTCCGCGCTCGTAGGGCTTACCAAGTGCTGCTGGCGCCCAGACGCGTCCATAAGAGATTGCCAGAGCAATTATTGTTACCATATACGGTAGAATAACTGCCAACTCGTAGGGAAAATTGATGCCTAGGACTTGAACCATACTTTGGAAGGAATCAGCCATGCTGAATAAAAGTGAACCAAGCAGAATCCCCCAAGGACTCCAACGACCAAAGTAAACAAGGGCTATGGCTATAAAACCTCTGCCAGCAGTAATATTGTCTGCATACATATTTGCTTGCCCTATTGTTAAAAAGGCTCCTGCCAGCGAAGCTAGCATCCCGCCGACTATCAAACACTGATATCTGATTTTGACGACACTCACGCCCAAAGTATCTGCAGCCTCCGGTTTATTGCCTACTGCACGAATGTTTAAGCCCCAACTCGTCTTATAGAGTACTATTCCAGACAAAGGTACCAGAAGAAATGCAGTATACACCAGGACATTATGATTAAAGAGAACTTGCCCAATCAGAGGTATATCACTCAACATAGGGATTGCTATAGGTTTTAGTCCATCAATGGAAGTTACCCCTCCTACATAGAGACGAAATAGCAAACCTGATAGCCCCCAGCCAAACATATACAACCCAATCCCACTTATTCCTTGTTCGGCCTTAAAGGTAACGCTTACAAAAGCCATTATCAGCCCCATCAGTGCTCCAATAGCTAGACTTATAATTATTCCCAGTAGAGGACTACCTTGTTGGAGCGTCGCAAAAAAACCTGCGAAAGCTCCCATCATCATAATACCTTCCACCCCGAGATTATAAACGCCTGACCGTTGAACAAACATTTCACCTAAGGCAGCTAAAAGAAAGGGGGTTGCCAGGCGGACTCCGGTGGCTAGTATAATTATAAAAATATCAATACTCATGAATCCTTCCATTTACTTCCCACCTCCCCTATCCACTTTTGTCCCAAAAGTTTGGCTTTCAATTTAACGATAGAATCTGGACTTCTCAAGAAGTAATCACTCGAAACAACAAACAAGACAACCAATCCTTGAATGACCATAATCATAGCAGCAGGAATATTGACAGCCCTTTGCATCATATCTGCGCCTACAAGCAAAGCCCCAAACAATATCGAAGCTGGGATAGTACCTAATGGATGCAGGCGACCGAAAAGTGCAGCAACAATTCCGCTGAATCCATACCCTGCAGACAGACCTTCTAATGAACGATGATGTACTCCTGTGACTTCTACAACTCCGGCAAGGCCTGCCATTCCTCCAGCCATAGCCATAGCTAAAATTAAGTACCATTCTACTTTTATGCCAGCATACCTGGCTGCTTCAGGTCCAGCTCCAACCGCACGCAAACGATATCCACGGCTTGTTTTCCACAAAAAAACATATACAAGCACAGCCAAAACTAGGGCGAAAATAAGTCCCGTATGGATTCTAGTTCCCGGTACAAGACGGCTAAGCCAGATTTGCTCAGGAATTAATGCTGTCTGTGGTACACCTGTACCGTAGGAAACCTCTTTTGGATCAATCAATGGCCCCCTTATAAGAAACAGATATAACTGTAACGCAATTTGGTTAAGCATTACAGTACTTAGTATCTCATTGACAGATAGACGAGCTTTAAGCCAACCGGCAATACCACCCCATATTGCACCACACGCTCCGCCTGCCACAAATACTGCAGGGAGCAGAATCATTGCAGGTACATCAGACAAAGAAGTCCCGACCGCTGTTGCTCCAATGGCCCCTGCCAGTATTTGACCCTCAGCTCCAATATTGATAATCCCACTGCGAAAGGAAATTACAATACCTAATCCCACTAATAGCAGCGGAACTGTCCTTACTAAAGTTTCAGTTATACCAAATTTATCCCCAAGCGGCCCTGAAAACATTACTCCATAAGCCTTTATAGGGTCTGACTTAGCTAAGATAAGAAATAAGGCACCTACTAAAAGTGCTCCAAATAAGGCTAATAGTAGGACAAGAATTTGTTTAAAGACCCCATTATGTTTTGAACTCAACGATACGCAACTCCATCCTGTCAGGAAATTGTAAGGCTCTTCTAATACTACCTTCGTTAGCAATGCCTGATCCTAATGAGAACAAATTCACCTCCACCTGCAAAGAATTAGTCGGAGAGATGAATATTGAAGCTTACCATCTACTCGGACTAAAATAACTAATCAAATATGGTATACCCTAATTACAAATAGAATGTTGACAGAACCAAAAAAAGCTTCATAGAGACATAAACCTCTATGGAGCCTTTATTCTAATGATTACCAATTATATTATCTAATTAGCAAAATTGCAATAATTTCTTATTATGCCTAATTTTATCCTTATTCATTCATTTCAAGGTAAATCATACAATATTACAAGTAATCTAAAATATATAAAATTTATGGATAATTTTGATTATTGTTATTACATTTATAGGCTGCATATGATAGAATTTACCTGAATGAATTATCATTCAGGTAAATTCCTTTTTTTGGTGTTATTAATTTGGAAGAACGCTCTAACATTCATGGACTAATTAAGATTGGAGGGGAAATCATTTTAGAATAGTCTTAATTTATAAAATGTTCACAATGAAATAGCAATAGTCTGGAGCTGCTCTCATTTTCTGTAATTTGTTGAAATGGTAGGTGAACTATTCAATGAAAGAAAACTCGGGAATGATCTATGACGATGTTGAAAAATGTGTCGATGAAGTTATTAACTACGTCGGCAAGGATATAACCTTTTCTATGACCCTAGCCTTAGGAAAACCAGTACGCTTTATTAATGAACTATACAAGCGTGCCAAAAAAGACCCGGAGTTAAAACTCAAAATTATTACTGCTCTTTCTCTTGAGATTCCTAAGGGCAGTTCAGAACTTGAAAAGCGCTTAATGCAACCAATAATGGACAAGGTTTTTGCAGGAGTCCCTGAGTTTGAGTATATGAAAGATTTTCGCGCTGGAACTTTGCCAAAAAATGTCGAACTATTCGAATTTTACTCTAAGGCTGGCAGCTACATAAATAATCCTGTTGCGCAGCAACGTCATTTATCCTCTCATTATACACACGTGGTTCGAGATGCTTTAGCTCTTGGCACAAATGTTTTCGGGGAACTAATATCCTACAGAGAAATTAATGGTAAGACTATGTATTCTATGGCCTGTAACCCGGATATTTGCCTTGAAACTGTTCGTAAAATGAGGGAACTACGAGCCAACGGTCATAAATTAGTGATCATAGGGGAAGCCAATAAAAAGCTGCCCTTTATGTATGGTGATGCCGTAGTTGAGGCAGATGCCTACGATATTATTCTTCAGGGTCCAAATTTCGATTATGAGCTTTTCTGCCCTCCCAAGGATTCTGTTGCCCTCAGCGATCATATGATTGGGATCAATGTCAGTCCTTTGATCAAAGATGGCGGCACTATCCAAGTAGGGATTGGAGCCCTCGGGGACGCAATTGTTTCAGGACTTATTTTGCGTAATGAACATAATGCTATCTACCAAGAAATCTTGGAGAAAGCTGGTATAAAAAGACGATATGAAAAGTTAATAGCTGACTGGGGTGATACTGGCACCTTTGAAAAAGGTCTTTATGGCTCATCGGAGATGTTTGTTGATGCCTTTATGCAAATGTACAAAAAAGGAATTTTGAAACGGAAAGTCTACGAGAGTATTCCCCTTATGAAACTTATCAATGAGGGCAAACTAGATCCCGATTCCATTCCTCTTGACATTATAGACCAACTCATTGAAATCAAAGCAATTCATAAGAAAATTAAAGCCAAAGACTTTGAGTTTCTTACAGAATTCGGAATCCTTAAACAGGGCCTCACCTATGATCACTATACAATTATTGATGAAAACACCAGATACTTCGCAGATATGAATGAGGAAAAAAATCGATTAGAGATTCGAAAACTACTTGGCAAAAAACTGCTCAAAGGCACAGTAATTATGGGAGCCTTCTTTTTAGGACCTAAAGCCTTTTATAAAGACCTCAACAACATGAGCGAAGAGGAAAGACAGCTCTTTGCAATGTCCGCTGTTGAGAAAGTCAACCAGCTTTATGGGGGAGAAGAACTTCGTACTCTACAACGTAAAGATGCTCGCTTTATAAATACGGGGATGGTTGCCAGTGTTTTTGGAGCAATTGCCTCTGATCAACTGGAAAATGGGCAAGTCGTGAGCGGAATTGGCGGGCAGTACAATTTTGTAGCAATGGGTCACGTCTTACCAAAAGCGCGGGTCATAATTATGATTAAAAGCACAAAAGGATCTGGCAAAAACCTCAAATCAAATATTGTCTTTAATTATGGCCATTGTTCAATACCGAAACATATGAGAGATATCGTAGTTACAGAGTATGGGATCGCTGACCTTCGCAGTAAGCCAGAAAGCGAAGTGATTGCCGCAATGATTAACATAGCTGATTCAAGATTCCAAAAAAAATTACTTGAAAAAGCAAAAAAAGCGGGAAAGCTCCCCCAAAATTATGAAATACCTGCAGAGTATAGAAATAATACTCCGCAAAAAATACAAGCTTTGTTAAAACCTTATCAAGCTCAAGGCCTCTTTCCTCAGTTCCCATTTGGCACGGAGTTATCGGCGCTTGATATCAAGCTAGCAGGAGCGATGAAAGGCATGAAGGCACTCGCAAAAGGTAATATATTGAAAATAGTTAAGGGAAT
>JGI2924J29684_1078351_pt1 | contig 42785 bp, 28 predicted proteins | sample BenlonsequencITS_FD_29684 | JGI IMG/M metagenome (IMG submission 29684) | reverse complement strand
AGGAATACAATCTCACAAAGTTCGATTGCATAAGTTCAAGATTCCAAATTAAAAATTTGGGCTTTCACTTAAGTTTCGAAGCTTTAGTAATATCTTCGTAGTAATGATTATTCAAATGACTCCAATGTAACTAAAGTTCCATTGGATAAGTTCAAGTTTCCAAATTAAAATTTGGACTTTCATTTAAAATCTAGTAATTCTCGGAATATGTTTGTAAGTTTTATAAAAAGTTATTTTGATACAGTCCCTTAATGCTTTTCAAACTTAATCCTCATTATTTTTTCTACTTTTTATTAAGGCTTTGAAATTCATTCCAAACTCATGAATATATAGAATTACCCCTATTGCTGCTGGCAATATAAAATAACTTATCCTATAAAGTATTATTACTAAAAAGGTTTGCTCTATAGGTACTCCTAAGGCTTTAAAGCCATCTATAAAGGTTAAGTCAAAGGTGCCAAGTCCTCCAGGAACCATGCTAACTATTCCAACTGCTGTAGCTCTTACATAGACATAAAAATATTCTGTTAGTTTTATATGAGCTCCTGTAATAGCTAATATTAAATATATAAGGAGCATATTTAAGGTCCATTCCACAAAGGATATGCCTACAACCTTTAAGGTGAATCCCTCTTCGTCCTTTTTCTTCTTATAATTATATAGTGAATTTATAATAACCAAAGGAGCATAGGCAGAAACTCCATATACTACATATTTTATAAGCCCTAAATTTTGTATATCTTTAAATTCTAAGAGAATATAAATTATACATAATACAGACAATCCAGTTAAGTTTAAAAATATGATCTTTCCAATTTCTCTTAATAGCTTCTTTTTATCCTTAACATGACTTCCATAAAAATATTGCTTAAAAGCTAAGGAGGTCGCCCCTCCAAATCCAAGTAAACTTGCAATGGAACTTGCTATCCAAGAATATTTATATAATTTTATATTGTTAATATCTATTCCAACATTCTTTTTCAAAATAAAATCATAAATAGATAAAGGCATATATGCAATAATACCAGCTATGGCAATTAGAGTTAGCTTAAAAAAATGCAATTTATCTCTATACATATTAAAATAGGTCATATTAAATTCCTTAAACATATTTTTAAATCCAAAGGCCACTAAAACTAATACTACTGCTATAAAAGTTATCTTTAAAAAAAGCTTAACTTTATTATTTACTTTAATTTTCAATTTATTTCTCTCCTTTGCATTTATTAACACATCATTAATATTATTTTACATTAATTTAAATAAAATTCAAAATTAAAAGCGATTTAAAAAAATTTTTAAATCGCTTTTATTAATATAAAATTGTAATATGAAAACTCTCTATACTCTCATTCTCTGCCTATAATCGTTTACATCATTAAAAGAATTTTCTATATTTAAAAAGACATTTTTTAACCTTTCTGAGTTTATTACCATATATTTTGATTTATTACTGCTACCTAAAATTGAGTCATTAGGATATTCAACTATGTATTTTTCCTCATCTATACTATTATTATTTATAACTATTACATCATTGTTTTTTAAAAATATATATAATTTCCTATCACTATCAGTTATTGGTGCAAAGTTCTTTTTTTCCGTAACATCACTTTCATTTAAAACACTTACTACCTCTTCAATACTCTTCTTCTCTAAATCCTTAGGTACATTATGGTAATTTTCATTTCTTTCTTTATTCATATAGTATTTCATTGCCACTACTTCACTTTCCTTCACCTTAAAGGAATTATCTTCTTTAATAAAAATAGAAACAAGAACTCCAAGAATAATTATTATAATCACTATAGGGAATATTACCTTTTTCCCCACAAAATTACCCCCTATCTATTTATGTTCACATCTACTTATATAATACAACATTTTTTTACAATTTTAAAGTTAACATGCATAAATGGGTGTATTTTCTTTTCTTAGTAATACAATCTCACAAAGCTCCATTGTATAAGTTTAAAAATCAAAATTAAAACTTTTGACTTTAACTTAACTTTTGAAGCTTTAGTAATATCTTTTAAGTAATGATTATAAATTCTTAGGAAAGTCTATTAATTCTAGAAATATGTTTGTGAGTTTTATTGCTATTGTTTAAATAATCAACTAAGGTTATTTTATTAAAATTATTTGATTCTACATTTTTTAAATTTAAATACATATTATTTAATATTTCACTTTGATCTTCTACTGAAAATAACTTTCCATAATCACTTTCAAAATTAGAATATATATTTTCCTCTAATCTTTCTTTTAAGTTTAAAATTAATTCCCCTATGCTTTTAATATACTCTTCCTTAAATAAATCTAAGGCGTATAAAAGTTCTATTTCCATTTTATTTTCTATATTTTCATGTCCTATGAAATTCTCTATATCAATTAAAATCTTATTTTTTAAAAATCCCTTGTTAAAAGATTCTATAAGCTTAAAAAATCTCTTATTTAAGGAAGTATAATCAACCTTTTCACATTTATATGAAACAGCATTCTCTGATTCTTTTATTCCTAATTTATTTAAACTTTCAAAAAAACTCTCATGGATTGCTTTTTCATATTTTCTATAAATATTAAATATCTCCTCATTTACAGAATTTAATTCTAAAATATCATTTTTTATTATATCTACTAAGTCTAAATTAATATCTTCCTTTGAAGATAATTTTATTTCCTTTAATACTACTTTGCTTTTTAAATTAATATTTTCTTTAATTCTTTTAGAAGAACCTTCTAGGTAAGCTTTTAATTCTTCTAAGAACTTTTCTTTTAAACCCTTACATTGAATTCCAAAATCAACTCTTAACTGATTGTGATATAAATAATCCCTGTTTAACTCTTCATTATACTCTTTAATAGATTCTAATAGCTTGTACTTTAAATTTAATAAAACTTCATCTATTAATTCCTCTTCTAAAGATTTAAAATTCTCTTTTCTTATAGAGTTAATTTTTATATCTATCTCCTTAAATTCTCTTTTTGCTTTCCTTAAAAAAGATTTTATTTTATTATCCTCCCCATTGCTACTTGCACATTTTTCTAAGGATTCTAATTCTATTTTTAAATCCTTTATATATTCTCTTAACTTTAAAGTCATTATTAATAGCTTATTTTCCTTTTCATACCTCTTTATATGCTTATATAGCTTTAAAAACTTCTCATTTAAACTCTGTGAATTATAAAGAACCTTATTTTCCTCTTTTTCTTTAGAAACTTTTACTTCATATTCCTTAACTAACATGGTTTTCTCCTAAAATAAAACTGCTAAAATGCCTACAATTACTATGCTAATTACTAAAAAGTAATATTTTTTATCTAATTCACTTTTTAACTCTTCATGGAAAAATGGTTCCTCAGACCCCTTATTCATATTAGATATTTTTCTATCTAAATTATTAACTCTCTCACCAAGCCTTCTTGTGGCATCTATTACATCAACATTATACTTATCTATGGCACTATTTAATAATTCCATAGAGTTATTCATATTGGTATTTCCCTCTTCTAAAAGATCCTTTATTTCATTAAACTCTAACTTAACATTATAATTTATCTCTTCAAGGCCTTCTCCAATATATTCCTTAAAGCCTAAAAAATTATCTCTAATTTCACTCTTATCAACCTTTAACCTATTTTCTAGTTTATTGACGCAGTTCATAACTCTTAAGCATTCACCTTTTAGCATTTTATCCATCTCTTCTATTTTTTCTATATGCTCCTTAGCTATGCGATTGCTTGTCCTTATCTTTTCACTTAATTCACTGCCTATTCTTTGTAAAGTAGCTATATTTTGAAGCCCTTCTTCTTCTGATAGTTCCCCTATATTTTTATTTATTCCCTCTACTTGCTCCTTTAACCTTTCTATTTCATCATAGGTTTCCTTTGCCTTATCTTTTAAATGGTAAATGTTTTCTTTTGACTTAGTAGATACCTCTTCTATATTGTTTAAAAATTCATTAGCTTTTTTCTCAAAGGCTTCTTCCCCTTGCTGAACCCCTAAATTAAAGTCTGCTATAGCTTCATCTAATATTACCTTTAAATTATTTTGTAAACTTATTAAGTTATTTCTATTTATTGTAGCAGTTTTTTCTGAAGTACTTGTAAGGGTCTTTATTAAATTTTCTTCTGTAAGTTTTAAATCCCTATAAATAGATTTTTCAAAGACTGATTTACTTATTTCTGAAACTAATTCATTAAATTCATCTATTAAGTTATCTTCATTCCTATTCTCCATAACTTCCTCCTACCCCACTACCTAATATGAGTTTATATACCATAAAACTTCATTTATTACTAAATCTCTTCATTAAAAGTCATAAAATTCAAGCTCTCTTTATAATAATTATACTTTATTTACCATATATGTAAATACTTAAATGTGCCTATTTTAAATAATTTACTTTTTATTTATGTATTCCTAACTTTATAAAATTTAATTAAAGAAATAGCCCTATTTTAGGGCTTAATCTAAAATAGGGCAAAAAAATAAGAGGCTTATGAAAACAACTTTTAATAAAACTTACAACATATTCCGAGAATTACTATATTCTTTTCATACTGTTTGTAAGTTTTACTATTAAATTTGATTTAAACCTCTTATTTATATTTATTAGTTTTTATACCTTAGTTATCTGAAAATTTAGCTAAAAGATTTAGTATTTCAGTGTATAACCATATTAAAGTTACCATTAATCCAAAAGCTCCATACCATTCCATGTACTTTGGATATCCATATTGTGAAGCTTTTAGTATGAAATCATAGTCCATTATTAAGCTTGCTGTAGCAATTGCAACAACAAATAGGCTAAATCCTATACCAATTATTCCTGAACCATATATAGGTAAAGTTATTCCAAAGAAACTAAGTACCATTCCTAATAAGTAAATAGCTCCAATTGATATTATGGCTATGAAAACTCCTCTGCTAATTCTTCCAGCTATCTCTGGAGTTCTTCTATATATAAGTACTGTAGCAACTAAGCATATTATTGTTAAAAGCATAGCTGGGAATACTATTCCAGGAAACATACTTTCAAAGTATCTTGATATAGAACCTAAAAGAACACCTTCAAAAGCTGCATAGAAAACTGCTGTAAACTGTGCAATCTTTGGTATGAATGATGTTAATAGTCCTAAAATTAATGATCCTCCTAGTGAAACCACTAAAGCACTTTTATAATTCACATCTGGATTTTGAAAAGCTATCCAACTATAAACAAAAGCAACACCTAAAATAGCTGTCATTATTAATATTTTTACTATAGTTCCTCCAACTGTCATGGTTGTTCCATCACTAACAGCCTTTTCAAACCCAGCTGCTAATGCAGGATTTGATTCTCTTCTCATGTTTCTACCTCCTATACAAATATAAGTAATTTATTATAGTTTAAATTATAAAGTAAAAGTATGTCAATTATGTTTCATTTGTGGCTAGAATGAAAATTAATATTCATTTAATGATTAAATTTAATTTTTATAGTATCTAATTCTTTAAGATTATTATAATCACCTTTCTTTGTTTAATATTAATCCTCATCTAAATCATTCCAACTGTCTAAACAATAACTCCAAAGGTGCTCCTTTACTATATTTCTACTTTTACATTTTGGACATTCTTTATTTTCCTTAAAAAATAAAAGTCTTTTTAAGATTCCTATATTAAAAGTATTCCCACAATTAATACAAATAAAACCATAGGTGCTTAATATCCAAAGTCTAAATAAAAGTATTTCTAAAAATATATAAATTAAAAATAAAATAAACTTAAATAAATTAATAGGTTTTAATACATAAAAAATTATGGCTGTTGAAATTACTATAAGAGTAAAGATTAATAGAGTTAATTTATTTTTTTTAAATTTCATATGAAACTCTTCCTTAAGAATTGCTAAATATTATTTTGCTCTTCTTTTCTTAAATAAGAATCAATGGACTTTGCAGCTTTTTTTCCTGCTCCCATGGCAAGGATAACTGTAGCTGCTCCTGTAACAGCATCTCCTCCTGCATAAATTCCCTTTAAGGAGGTTTTTAAGCTTTCTTCATCTACAAGGAGACATCCTCTCTTATTTGTCTTTAATCCCTTTGTGGCATTGGATATTAAAGGATTAGGAGAAGTTCCTAAGGACATTATTACACTATCTACTTCCATAATAAACTCTGAATTTTCAATTTCAATTGGTCTTCTTCTTCCTGAAGAATCTTCCTCTCCAAGTTTCATTCTTATGCACTTTATACCCTTTACCCAACCCTTTTCATCAGTTAAAATTTCAGTAGGATTAGTTAAAACATCTAAAATAACTCCTTCTTCCTTAGCATGATGAATTTCTTCTAATCTAGCTGGCAGCTCCTTTTCACTTCTTCTATAAATTATGTGAGTTTCTGCTCCTAATCTTAAGGAAGTTCTAGCTGCATCCATGGCAACATTTCCTCCACCAACTACAGCAACCTTTTTTCCTAAATTTAAAGGAGTATGGCTTTCATTTTTAAAAGCCTTCATAAGATTTACCCTAGTTAAAACTTCATTAGCTGAAAAAACTCCATTGGCATTTTCCCCTTTAATCCCCATGAATTTTGGAAGACCTGCTCCAGAACCTATAAAGACAGCCTTAAATCCTTCATTTTCTATTAATTCATCAATGTCCACAGTTTTACCAACTACCACATTGTTTTCTATTTTAACTCCTAGTTTTTTTATTTCCTCTATTTCATATTTAACTACATCCTTCTTTGGCAATCTAAATTCTGGAATTCCATAAACTAAAACCCCTCCAGATTCATGTAATGCTTCAAAAATAGTTACTCTATATCCTAGTTTAGCTAGTTCTCCTGCACAGGTTAAACCAGCAGGGCCACTTCCAATAACAGCTACCTTCTCTAAAATCTTTTCACTCTTTTTTAAAGAGCTTAATTTATTATTTCTTGCAAAGTCTGCTATGAATCTTTCTAATTGACCAATGGCTAATGGCTCTCCTTTTATTCCTAAAACACACTTCCCTTCACATTGAGATTCTTGTGGGCAAACTCTTCCACATACAGCAGGTAAAGCATTATATTTTGATAATTCTTCAAAAGAAGCTGAAAAATCTCCTTTTTTTATGAAAGATATAAAACTTGGTATATTTACAGAAACAGGACAGCCTTCTACACACTTAGGATTTTTACACCCTAAACATCTATTTGCCTCTTCAATAGCCTCTTCTTCTCCATATCCTAGGGAAACCTCCTTAAAGTTTTTACCTCTTTCTATTGGATCTTGCTCCCTAGATTTAACTCTTTTCTTTTTTAAATTACTCATTTTTCAAATCACCTCTACATCCACATCCACCATGACTATGGGTATTTCCCTCTTTAAGTTTTAAAAAGGCCCTTCCCTCTTCTGTTTTGTAGATAGCTTGTCTTCTAATAGATTCATCAAAATCCACTAAATGCCCATTAAATTCTGGTCCATCAACACAAGCAAACTTAACTTCTCCTCCTACTGTAACCCTACAAGCACCACACATTCCAGTTCCATCAACCATTATGGGATTTAAGCTTACAGTGGTAGGAATATTCAATTCCTTTGTAAGAATGCACATAAACTTCATCATTATCATGGGTCCAATTACAATTGCTCTATTATAATTTATGCCCTTATTCTTAACTAGATCTTCTAAAAGTTCAGTTACTCTTCCCTTAAAGCCATAACTTCCATCATCAGTAGCTATATATAGATTTTTAGAAACCTCCCTAAGTTCCTTTTCAAAGATTAATAAATCCTTATTTCTAGCTCCAACTATAACATCTGCTAAAATTCCATGGTTATATAGCCACTTCACTTGAGGATATACAGGTGCAGCTCCAACTCCACCAGCTACAAATAGTATTCTTTCCTTTTTTAACTCCTCTAAATCTTCATATATAAAGTCACTTTTCTTTCCTAATGGGCCAAGAAAATCATGTATATAGTCACCTTCATTATATTTTCCAAGTTCTAAGGTGCTAGCTCCAAGGCCTTGAACAACAATGGTTACACTTTTATCTTCCTTATTATAATCAGCTATGGTTAAAGGAATTCTTTCCCCCTCTTCATCTGTTCTAAGTATTATAAATTGACCTGGCTTAGCCTTATTAGCTACTCTAGGTGCTTCTATCTTCATTAAATAAACAGAGTCATTTAAATATCTTTTTTCTAAAATTTTAAACATCTAACTAAACCTCTCCCAAAAAATATTTTATTCTCCCACCTAAAAAATAGGATTGTATCAAAGAACTCATAAAATTTATAGATTTTATCTTTGAGTTTTAACACAATCCTCTTATCTATACTATATATATATCTGCTTTATATTCTTCCTAAAAAGATAATCTTATCTTCTTTAAAAATCCACATCACTGCCGTAATATGCACAAGTATATAATTTTTCCATAGTTTCATCATCAACTTCCCTTGGATTTGATCCTGTGCATGGATCTAAAACAGCATTATGAGCTATAAATTTAAGATTAGCTTTAAATTCATTCTCATCTATTCCATACTCTTTCATTGATGAAGGTATATTTAGTTCCTTATTAAACTTATTTATTAAATCTACTAAGGCATCTGTTAGCTCTCTTTCACTTTCTCCCTTTAATCCAATATGTCTTGCAATTTGTGCATATCTATCTTCACAAGCCTTTCTATTATATTTAATTACATATGGCAAGAAGATAGCATTAGCACATCCATGTGGTATATGGAATACTGCTCCTACCTTGTGAGCCATAGAATGTACTATTCCTAAAAGGGCATTAGAAAAGGCCATACCTGCTAAACATTGAGCCTCATGCATTTCTCCCCTAGCTTCCATATCTCCCTTAAAGGAATTTACTAAATGCATATTAACCATTTCAATTGCCTTTAAAGCTAAAGGATCTGTAAAGTTTGATCTTAAACTTGCAGTATAAGCCTCAATAGCATGAGTTAAGGCATCCATTCCTGTATGAGCTACTAACTTCTCTGGCATAGTTTCTGCTAAGCTTGGATCTACAATAGCTATATCTGGAGTTATTTCAAAGTCTGCTAAAGGATATTTTATCTTAGCCTTATAATCAGTTATTACTGAAAAGGCAGTTACCTCTGTAGCAGTTCCAGAAGTTGATGGAATAGCTACAAATTTTGCTTTTCTTCTAAGCTTAGGTAATCCAAAAGGAACAATAGCCTTTTCAAAAGTGAAATCCGGATATTCGTAGAAAATCCACATAGCCTTTGCTGCATCAATAGGTGAACCTCCTCCTATGGAAACTATCCAGTCTGGATTAAATTCTTCCATTTCCTTAGCACCCTTCATAACAGTTTCTACTGATGGATCTGGTTCTACTCCCTCAAAAACCTTTGTTTCCATTCCAGCTTCCTTTAAATAACTTAAAACCTTATCTAAAAAGCCAAATCTTTTCATTGATCCGCCACCAATAACTATAAAAGCCTTTTTACCTTCTAAGCCCTTTAATACCTCTAAAGAATCTTTTCCATGATATATGTCCCTTGGTAAAGTAAATCTTGCCATAATAATAATTCCTCCCAAAATAATATATTCTTAACAAAAAACAAAGTAGATTATATAAACTATAATCTACTTTACATTTTATTTATTATTATTTAATTTTATTCCTAAATTCTATTTATTTTCTTTTTTCCACTCATCTAATTGTCTTTGTAACTCAACTTTTATATCTTCTAGACCTGAATCATATAGCTTCTTATTTAACTTTTCTAAAGTCTCTTCAGTATCTACTGAACCAGTATATAAAGGTTTAATAAACTCTTCAAAAGCATTACTTACAGCTGACATTTGAGTTACAACTTTTTCTGTATCAAATTTAAATCCTAATATAGTTGAAGTTTTAGCCTTTTGGTTAAATTCCTCAAAAGCATCCCACTTATCTACTGGGTCACTATCTAAAACATAAGTATCAAATAAGTTTCCATAAGCCCAACTTGTAACACTATATGGTCCATTTGGATCTCTCTTTATTTGATTATCACTAACCTTTTCATAGTGAGTTCCCTCTATTCCAAACATTAATAGATTTCTTAATGTAGAATCTTTATTTACTAAGTTTATAAGTTCCATAGCCTTTTCTGGATGCTTAGATGTTGCTGATATAGCAGTCATAGCACCTGTAGTTGATGCATTTGTAACATATGAAGAAACTATTGATGAAGTTACAACCTCTCTACCTAAAGATTGACTCCATCCATTTTCAGCATATGGTTGTCCATCAGCCTTCCACACAAATCTCTTAACTTCATTTTTCATATTACTAACTGCTGCATCTTGATTTATATATCCTTTTTCATAGAATTCTCTTAATTTAGTGAAAAGATGTTTTAGCTCCTCTGTTTCATACATATTTTTAACTGTTAAGCTTTTATCATCATAGAAAATACCTAAGCCTGATGTTATATCCTCTATACCTTCTATAGGAATTCCATCTCCTTGAGTATAGAATGGAACAAAATCTGGTTCCTTTTCTTTTATAAGTGCAAGCCATGGTTCTAAATCATCAACGGAATGAATATCTTGGTAAGGAATATCATATTTCTCAACAAGTTCCTTATCAAATACCCACATAGGTGCTCCTGCTATTTCCTTTTGGTTTGGCACTGCATATATGTTTCCATCAACTTCTGCACCCTTCCAAAGTCTTTCATCAATAACATTCTTAAGATCTTTTCCATGACTATCTATAAGATCATTTAACTCTAAGAAAGCTCCCTTTCTTGCATTATCTAAGTATGGGAAAGCCCATGAACATGTAAATGCTAAATCATATTCTTCTCCTGAGTTAGCTATTACGTTCATTTTTTGACTATAATCACCAAAGTCAATATGTTTTATGTCTACAGTAGCATTTATTTTATCCTTTATATACTTATTTACCTCTTCCTCAACTAATTCTCCATCATTTTGTGGTTTACCGATTACATACCATACTAAGTTTACTGGTTTTTCTCCTTCTCCATCACTAGATGAAGCACTCCCCCCTGAGCCACATCCAGCTAAGATAGAAGATGTTCCAATTATTCCTCCTAATAATAAAGCGATCAGTTTTTTGTTTTTAAGCATTTTTCTTTTCCCCCTTAAATCAAACTAATAAGTCCTCATTATATATATATTGTATAAATCACTTTCTTATTCTTCTTTTTTCAACGTTTAACAAAACGTTTACAGAGAAATTTAATCAAAAGATTATAAAAGTGCTAACTTATTCTTTATTTTTGTAACCATTTCTTTTCATTTAAGACATAATTGCGTAACTTCTAAGGATTAAATTTTTTAATTTTAAGTATTATATTAAGAATTTATTGCTTCTTTTATTTTAATTATCATTTACGAGTATTTCATTTAAAATAAAATATAAAAACTATAAATAAAGTTCTACTCCTAAATTCAAGTTAAAATTACATTCACAATTATTCCATTATTTATTAACATTTCTAATTATGGTATAATTACATGGAAAATTTAAGTATTATATACACTATTTTAAACTTAAGAAAATAGGAGATGATTTTATGGCTGTAGCAATAGTTCAGCAGCAACAACAACCAAATGATAAGATTAATATTGACTTGTCTAATTCTAATGTTGCTGTGGTAAAAAGTAAAAAAGAAACTAATCCCCCTATAAAAGATGAAAAACAATCAAAGGATAAAGATAATTTAAAATCTGATAAAAAAACCGAGCCTAAAGTTGAAGAAAAAAAGCAAGATAAAAGTAACTCAAAGGAAGAAAATAAAGCTCAGGTAAAAACTGAGCCTAAAGTTAAAGAGGATAAAGACATAAAGAAAAGTTCTGAAGAAATTAAAGAAGAGGTAAAAAATCAAAAACCTGTTATAAAAGAAGTAAAATTACCTGTTGAAAAAGATTCAAAGAATTCTTCTGAAAATTTATCTAATAACTCAAGTAACTTTGCTTCAGATGTTAATAGAAGATTATATGAATATGAAAGTGTTAGAAGTAATCAATCTAATGCAATGAATGAAGCTATTCGTCTTCATAATGGAGACCCTAGCAACACTTGTGTTTTCTTCCAAGGTGCTTGTTTAAGAGCAATAGGAGTACCTGTTCCAAGTCATATTGGATACACTTCTAACCTTTGGAATTGGCTTGAAAATAATAACTGGGAAATGCATAGAGATTTTTCAAACATCCAAAAGGGAGATATTATCTTTGCAGGTGAATATCACACAATGTGTTTCATGGGATGGAAGGATAAAGCAAATGGTATTGCCTATGTAATGGGAAATGAAGCCTATACCTATGGAGATGCCTATGCTCATCGTAATTTAAATGGACAAGCTCCCACTAAAGAAAATGGATGGAATAGACAATATAGAGCTACAAGATACTACAAATATAAAGGAAATTCTTCAAAAAGTAATTCTGACATTGTAAAAACAAACATTGTAACATCAAAACCTGTTAGCTCAAAGGATCATAAATATACAGTTGAAGCCTTAAAGGGTACTGTAACAGCTAAGCAAGATGTTTATATTAATGAAAAACCCTTCCCTACTACTGAAGGAATTAAGCCTGTAGGACTAGCTAATGGAGGAGATAAATTAACTGTAACTGGTAGAGCCTCAAATGGATGGTATGAAGTTCTTTATAATGGCCAAAAAGCTTACATAAGTCATAGATATACTGACTTCTTAGAAGAAAAGGAAGCTCCATCTAAGTCCTCTGATTCTGTTACTCCTCTTGGCGTAGTTAAAACTAATACTTCAGATAAAAAATCTGATTCTAAAGAAGATAATAAAAAGATAGAAAGTTCTCTTAAAGACAAAGATGAAAAGGTGAACAAGGGATTTGAAGATTCTAAAGGTAAAACTGAAGATAAAAAAGTAGATGAATCTAAGGATAAAGCTACTAATAAAGTTGAATCAAATAAAGCTGAACAAGCTAAGCCTTCTGAATCTAGTAAGCCAGTTGAAGAAACTAAAAAAGATGAATTAAGTAAGACTTCTGAAACAGTTGCAAAAACTGCCTTTATAAAGGCTAATGGTGGTTTATGGCTACATTCTAGTAAGGATACTTCATACTCTTCTAGAGTAAATCTAATGAGTAATGGAGCTAAGGTTAATGTTTTAGAGGAAGATAACTCTTGGTTTAAGGTTGACTATAATGGAAATACAGGTTGGTGTTCAAGTAAATATGTAACTAATCCAGTTTCTTCTGAAAGTTCAACTAATAAAAAAGTAGAAGAAAATAAATCTACAGAACCTAAAAAAACTATGGAAGAAAATAAACCTAAGAAAGAAGCTGAAACAAGTAAACCTGCTTTAACAATTGTTAAAACTGCTTCTATAAAAGCTAATGGTGGACTATGGTTACACTCTTCTAAGGATTCATATATCTCTTCTAGATTAGCAATTATGGATAAGGGTGAAAAGGTTACAATCTTAGAGGAAAATGGAGATTGGTTTAAGGTTAACTATAATGGTAAAACTGGCTTCTGTGCAAGTAAGTACTTAAGTGAACCTACTACTTATGAAAAACCTGCTGAATCTAATAAGGTAGAGGAAGTTAAAAATACCTCTCCTAGTAAAGCTGTAGAAGAAAATAAACCTAAAAAGGAAGCTGAAACAAGTAAACCTACTTTAACAAATATTAAAAGAGCCTCTGTAAAAGCAAATGGTGGTTTATGGCTACACTCTACTAAGGATTCCTATGCATATTCTAGAATTACCATAATGAGTAATGGAGAAAAGGTTGATATTTTAGATGAAAGCGGATCTTGGTACAAGGTTAACTATAATGGAACTATGGGTTGGTGCTCAAACCAATTTTTAAGTAACCCAACTGTTATCTCTCAAAGCTCACAAAGTAAGCATGTAGAGGAAAATAAACCAGTTTATGAAAACAAAACAGTTGAAGTAAGCAAGCCAGTTACTAGTACAGTAAAAACAGCTTACATAAAAGCAAATGGAGGTTTATGGTTACACTCCTCTAAAGACTCCTATGCTTCTTCTAGAATAAGTATAATGAACAAAGGATCAAAGGTAAGAGTTTTAGAAGAAAGTGGTTCTTGGTTTAAAATTGACCACAATGGAAATATAGGTTGGTGTTCAAGTGAGTTCCTAACCAATCCAGTAACATCACAAAGTAATACTGTGGAAGAAAGTAAAACAGTTCATCTAGTTCAATCAAATACTAATGAAGCTTCATTAAGATCAGCCCATGTAAAAGCTAATGGAGGATTGTGGCTACACTCATCTAAAGACTCCTCTACTTCATCTAGATTAACTGTAATGGGTAATGGTCATAAGGTTGAAATCTTAGAAGAAAGTGGTTCTTGGTACAAAGTTAGATATAATGGAAACATAGGTTGGTGTGCTAAAGAATTTATAGCTTAAAAAAATTTGAACTTATAAAATTAATACTAGGATAATTTAGATCTTTTCTTGCTTCTAAGTATCCTAAATAAAACCTATAAAATCTTTTAAAAAAGGCCCATACTTAAAAAACTTTTAAGTATGGGCCCCTTTTCTCTTTAAAAACAAAAAAACTACTCCATAACAACTTTTATGCTATATAAATAATGGAACCCTAGATATATCTAGTTTTATCTACACTATGCTAAGTAGCCATCATTTTTATGGCATAGTTTAATAGAACTATAAAAAATTTAAACCTATTAAACTTCTAATTCAACCTTATATATTTCCTTATTGCTTATTGCTAATTCTTTCTCTACAGTATAGGCCTCCTCTATATCATAAAAAACCTTTCTATGCTCCTTTAAAAACTTCTTGTTTCCATCTTCAATATTAACCACGATATCCTTATTTATGTTTAGTAGCTCCTGCTCCTTTTCTGAGAGCCTTTTAGATATTATGATTTCTCCATTATCCTGAAAGCTTATTAAATGCTTATCAAATAAGGAATCATGATTTGGGCATAGTAAGAATCCATTAAAGGGATTTAGCTTTTCCTCTGGTGTACTTTTACTCCAAGGTTTTATATGGCTTGCTATTAAAAGCTCCTTATGAGCTAGTCCACAAATTTTACACTTACTCTCTCTTTTAAATAGTGCTTCTCTAAATTTGTTTTGATTTTTTCTAGCCTTAACAATCCTCTCTATAACTTCTCCCACTTCATTTATTTCTTCTATGGTTTTATTTTCAACATCTATATCTAGCCTTTCTAACTCAAAAAGAACATCATGACTATATTTAGTTTTCATTTCCACATCATATTTTATGGCTGTTTCCTTTGTAAATTTCAATCTAGGCACTCTTACACTAAGCTCTTTAGAATCTTCAAAGTCATTTATTTCATTTTTAAAAACTTCCTTCATTTTAGGTATTAACTTTGGCCAATTCATTCGTATTCTACCTTTGATTCCGCCTTCTATTTCAGCTTCAAAGGCTTCCCCTTTATATATAAGAGTTATTTTCTTCTTATCTCCATATTTAATATCTTCACATTCAAAGACCTTTCTAACCTTTATTGGTATATGGCTTCCCCTCTTAAATGAGGATTTATCTAAATCCTTTATGGCAAATTTATTATAAACATCATCATATTCCCATGATTTAATTCTATCCAAAGTAACTCTTCCCCCACTCACTAAAACAATATATGTTTTTATAAATTTATTCTTTTAAACTATCTTAAATAAACTACGAAGTGTATATTACCATTTCTTACTCCACATTCTATAATTATACAATATTTATTATTTTATGTAATTATAACATATGAAATTTTTAACATAAAATTCTATTTTAAATGAGTTTTCCTTTTAAATAGCTAAAAAATTAAGAGATATAGAAAATTTCTATATCTCTTGTATTAAAGCCAAAAATCTTTGTTTAAAACTAAATCATAAATTTTAAATATACTACTATAAATTATCTACAGCATACTGAGCTTCCTCTTCTGTAAATTTTTCTCCGTATTCTGAAACTAATTGATCATATATTGCACTTGGAGACATTGCCATAGTCTCTTGATATACTTTTGCTTTTTTTAATGCATTTTCTTTCCAATTTACATCTAAATTATCTACAGCATATTGAGCCTCTTCTGCTGTAAATTTCTCTCCGTACTCAGATGTTAATTGGTCATATAAGCCTGCTTTAGACATACTCATAGTATCACTATATACCTTTGCTTTTCTTAATGCAGACTTATATTCTTTTAGAACTTCCTCTTCTACCTTTTCTTCTTTTTCATCTACTTTTTCTTCATTTTCTTTAACCAAAACATCTTTTTCTTCGCCTTGATTATTACTAATTTCTTTATCTTGATTTTGCTCCACTTCACTTATAGTTTCATTATTAGCTACTGTTGAATCCTCATAACTTGATCCTCCTACAGCTCCAATTATTATAATTATTGCTAATACTATAAACCATGGTCTTTTATATATTGCTTTTTTATTTTTCGCCCCACATTCAGGACAAGTTTTAGCATTAGATGCTATTTCTTTAGAGCAAACTTTACATTTTTTCATCTTTGACATTTCAAATTTCCCCTTTAAATTAGATGTTTATAAATAATAAAATATTCATGTTAAAAACTTTTGTTACTATATATTTACATATAAACCAAAATAAATCAACTAACTTTAAGTTTAATTTAAAATATTTTTATTTTATTAAGAATAAAATCATAAAGTTTAATTAAAAGTTATATTTAACCATATATTTATTTAAGTTATTGACTCTATACTTATCTAGTTTTATTTCTTAATTAGTTTATTTAGGTTTTTTAATTATAAATTTTTAAGATACTCCTCATAATTCTTTCTAGCTTCTATTTCAGATTTCATTGCCTCATTAAAAAGCTCCTCCTCTGATTTAAATAATTTAGCTATTTTACTCTTACTATTTTTAAACTGGTTAAAATCAACATCATTAAGAATTCTATCTATATAAAATTCCCCATTCTTTTCAACTATATAGGCTGTATAATCATCCATTCCACCTGATATGGTATCACTATTTTTGTCAAACTTTATCTCAAATTTCCTATGGAAGTTTACCCTATATTCATTATCAGGCTCTTTTACAATACTTTTTATAGAAACCTTTGACATCTTCAATTCACTTTCTAAATTATACTTAAGTGTAGAATTAAAAGTTAAATTATATGTCTCTGCAACTTCCTTATTAGAAATTATCTCCTCACAATTAACCTCTTCTTTAGAATAATCAAAATCAACAAACTTAACTAAGAGTTCTTCAATAGGCTCCTTAATCCTTTCATCATAAGTAAGATCAATCCCTATGTTTTTATAATCCTTTATTTCCTTCTTAGCAATAATAAAAAATGATAAAGCTAAAAAAACTCCTAAACTTAAAATTGAAATAGTTACCCCAATTCCCTTTTTCATATCATATTCTTCCTTTTCTTTTTTATTTCTTATTTTCATATTTCATTTAAAACTATCTTTATTTTCTTTTAATTTCTTTTCTAACTTTTTCCTCTTTTAGTTTCACTTATATTTTATATCTGTTTTTCCCTTAATGTATAACAAAATTGTTAATTATACCCATCAAATAATAGTATTAAACTCTCTCATTCACCTCTAAATTGAACTTTCAATAGTTTTTTAACTTACTTTCACAAGTTTGTGACGGACTTTCAAAAAGCCCGTCATACTCTAAAACCTTGGTATGACTAGCTTTAGCCAAACCTTGTCAGACTTTTGCTATTTTTCACTCACTATATATAGGGTATTTAATAAATGTCTTTTTTTTATACTATTTTTTTATTTTCCCTATTATATAGGAGTAAAAAAAGTCCGTCAATTCCGTCAAAACCCTTGGTATCACTAAGAAAACTCTGACTCAAAATCCGTCACAAGTCCGTCACAACTCCGTCACTAAAGCATAAAAAGCTATATTTTTCCCTTTAAAATAAGCTTAAATAAAGTTTTTTTCTATCTTTAAAAAGCTGATTATACCCATTAAATAGTAATGCTATTAAATACTTTTCTTAAAACATCTAATTGAACTTTTAATAGTTTTTGAAAAACATAAAATCTTATTTTCACATAGTACTTTCCTTGCGCTTTCTTTAAAGCCCTGCAAAATTAAAGTAGTTTTATTAAGATGACAGGTTTAAAACTAAGCTGTCATAGCTTAAGCCCTTGGTATTACTCACTTTTGCCATGGTGTGACGCTATGACAAGTTTTTCTACCCCTTATATATAGGTATTTATATATTTTACTTATTTTTTATTGCTTTTTTTAATTCCCCCCCCTATATATAAATAGAAAAAGTCTGTCATGTATAGCACAACCATTGATATCACTATAATATCTCTGGCTCAAAATTGTCATTAATATGTCACTTACTCTGTCACTTAAATATAAAGACCTATAAATACTACCCTATTTCCTAATTAACACCTTTAAAATTTATGTAAATGTTGTATAATGATAAAATAAAGAATTAAGAGGTAAGGGAGATCTTGTTATGAATAATTATTTGACAGAGGAAAACGTTAGAAAGTTAAGAGAAGAGTTAGACTATAGAATGTCTGTTGTTAGAGCAAAGATTGCGAAAGAGAAACTTGAGGCAGCAGCCCATGGTGATAGATCAGAAAACGCTGAATATAAAGAGGCTTGTAGAAACTATAGAGAAAATGATAATAGAATACAATACCTTTTAACTATGATTTCAACAGCAATAATAGTTGATGAAGAAAGTAATGATAAATCTACACTAGGTCTTAACAGCAAAGCTAGAATTAAATTTGTTGAAGATGATGATGAGGATGTTGTTACTTTAGTTACAACTATGGATTTAGATTTAGAAAACATGTGTATAAGTATAGAATCAGATTTAGGAAAGGCCCTAATGGGTAAAAAGGTTGGAGATGTAGTAGAAGTTGAAGCTCCTGGTGGAAACTACACTGTAGAAGTATTAGAAATATTATAATAGACTTAGCTTAACTTATAAAAATAGTTTACTACTATATTGTACAGTAGAAATTTTTCTTTAAATTTAAAACTTATAAATTATGCTCTATTCTAATATTAAAAGAAAAATTTAAATTTTCTAATCCTAATTAATTATTAGCTATTTAAAATATTTCTTACTTAAAAATAATCTTTCTTTAAAATAAGTAAAGATGACTATATAAATAAGAAAACTTATAGATAGTATAAAAAGAAGGAATATGCTTACTTCTTAAAATCTATCTATAAGTTTTATATTTTTATCTTGATACAGCCACTTACTCTTTATTATCTAGCAGTTCTTAAAGTTATACTTTCCTTCTTTGAAAGTTCTCCATTAGAATATTTAGCAGCAATCTTGAAATTATAGATTGTATGTCTGTTTAATCCTTTAAATTTATATGATGTTTCTTCTGCACCTATTTCAGCTACCTTTTTGCCATCTTTATAAAGAGCATATCCTTCTAAGCCCTTTGTAGATTCTGGAGCACTCCAAGTAACAGTTACGTTCTTCTTAGCTATTTCTGAAGCCTCAAAATTATTCACAGGTCCATTAACTATTTCTCCTTCATTATTAACCTTCTCAAGAGAATTCATAGCTTCTTTTAATCTTGATGTAGCTTCATCTACCCCTTCCTTAGTAGCTTCTATATCATTGTTTAAGTCTTTTGCATGATTTAATGCCTCTTCAAATACTGTCCAGCTTTCAATTGTATAATCTTCTTTAATTAATTTACCAGCTTCTACTAAAGTTTTATTTAATTCTCTAGCTTCTACTAATCCTTCATAAGCTTTATTTAAATCACTTCTTAATCTATCTAATTGTGATAAATTAATCTTATCTAATGCATTTACTTTTTCTGCTACCTTAATATATCTATTAGCTGTTGCCTTAGTATAATCCTCTTTATTTATTTCCTTAACTAAAGCTTTTAATTCATTTATTTCATCCTCTGTTGCTTCCCTATCCTTCTTAGTAACACTTATTTCTCTTACAGCTGCAAAGTTTTGTCCATTAAATGTAGAAAGGGCTGTTAATTTAATTCCACTTGCTTTTATAGCTTCATCTAACTCTATTTTTTCCTTAACTCCATCTGTGAATTCTCCTTCTTTAACAAATGCCCATTCTCCATTTATATTAGCCTCTAACTTATATCCTTTAATTGAACCATTTATTTCTTTTCCACGAGATAATACATTAACTGTATCAAAGTCTAATTCTTCACCAAAATCTACAGAAAGCCAATGATTTCCACTATGATTATCTCCACCAACATAATTTGTATGCCATAAAGTAGATTCATTTCCATCAATAGCATATGAAGCAGGACCATCATTGCCACTTGGTGGGTTCATTTCTGAACAAGCACTTGTAGCCCAATTTTCTCTGCTATACTCAATTATGTCAGAACCTTCATAAGAATTATAAAGTTCTTTTGCTTCATCATAGTATATTGAACTATTTCTTAATTCAATATCTCCTATAACTCCAGTAAAGTTATTATCAGAAACCATAATTGTTCCACCATTTATCTCTTGATTTATTAATGACTTATCATATACAGAATTCATTAATTCACCATCAATATAAACTTTAAGAACTCCGTTAACCTCTCTAACTGCAGATATATGATGTAATTTTCCATCATTTACTTTACCAACAAAAGTTGATTCAGTTGAAGTTTCTACATATTCATTAGTTCCAAAAGTTCCATGAGCCTTTTCTGTAACAGTAGTTACTTCTGACTTTGAAGTAAGATTTAAATCTTTAACTTTGAAGTTTACATATCCTTCTTCATCAATTGATAGCTTTATTTCCTCTCCTTGGCTTAATAAGTTTACATTAGATGATGTAGTATTAATAGCCATAGATATTGCAAAATCAGTTTTTCCTTTAAAGCTTTCATTTGTATCAACCTCATAAGCTTTATTCATTTCTAAGAAGTATGTGTCTGAATTTCCATTATACTTCTTATTTATATTTTCTCCACCTATTAATTCCTCTCCACTTTGTACTGAAACAATTTTTCCATTATTATAAACAGGAATTGTTAAACTTGTTGTAAGTGGATTTTGAAGAGCATCTCTTTCTCCATTAATATTTAATTTAGCCTCTCCTTGAAGTTTATTAGAAGTACTTATAACCACTGTTCTATAATCATCTAATAATTTAGATTCAATAATTTCATTTCCTTCAACTGAATAAACTCCTTCTCCATTTTCAACACGCTCATTGTACTTAATAGTTATTTCATTTTCTCCAGTTACCTTAGCAGAAACTATTTCAGAAGCTTTATTATCTACCTTTCCATATTGAAGTATTCTAGTTTCATATGGCTCTAAAGTTACAGTTATACTATCTCCATAAGATACTGATCCTATATCACCAACTTTATATGGTAATACTTGATTTCCTTTAAGATTTGATACTGACTTTGGAACTCCTACTATATCAATTAACTCTAAAGTATACTCTTTAGTCTCTCCCGTTGGATTTCTAAATGAAACTATACCTTCATTGCCATCCCATGCAGAATATCCATAAACACCCTCTGTAGCTCTATGTCCGAATAACTTAGCCTTTTCTAAAACATTAAAATTATTTTCCACAAAGTCTAAAACATCTGCATTAACTTTCCACTTTTCATCATCCATTATTGATGGTGAGTAATATAATTCCCAGAATGCTGTTCCACGAACTGCATTAGCAAATAAGAAATCTCTAAAGTCCTCTGTAGTTGCAAAACTTCCATCAGATACACCATATATTGGCTCATGGTTATATATATTCTTTGCAGGGAATTGTATTTGGTTTGATTTATAAATATCATGATAAACAGCATCTCTATAAGTTATTTTTTGTTGATGTCTTGAACCTGTACCAGCTTCTCCTGTATCTTGTGAATTTTGTATCCATACAGTATTTACCCATTGAAGAATCCATGGACTTAAGTTTACATAACAAGTTGCATTTATAAATAGGTCCTTTCCTTCTTCTGCTCTACTAGCTCTCATTGTTTCCCAAGCATCTGTCCACTTTTCCCATAGGTCTGTTGTATAATACATATTGTTGTGTCCACCAGTCATGTGATCATGATTTTCACTTGTACAAGGTCTAAGAGCAAATCCATCTAGTTTCCAATAATCTATATCAAATCTCTCTTGGTAATCCAAGAAAAGACTTGTTAAATTCTTAATATACCTATCTGAACCAACGCAAACATTTACCCCATTATTAGTTTGAGCATATCCAGTTCCCATTTTTTCTAAGTATCTTGCAAAACCACCATAGAAATTATATCCTCCTTGTGGTCCAAGCCATAATCCAAATTTTGATTGAAATTTACTTGTTAACTCTGTAGATGTATATAACTCATTAGGAAACTTATCATTAAACTCCCAAAATCCAGTTCTATTCATACTATTTCCAGCTTGTTCTTTTGAAATATTAGGGTTAAATTCTGGATCTCTATAGTTATGCCATCCATCGTCTACTACATAAGAATCAATTGGTTCCACTCCATTTTCTGTTAATCCTTTTTCTGTTCCATAGAAAGATTTAGAAATACTTTCATCAGTTATTGTAAGCATATTATCATACCATGAATTATATTGCTTTCTAAAATCAGTTGGTGTAGCTATTTCTGATATATATTCAAAGAAATCAGTTTGAACAACATCTGTATCTACTCCCTTAGCAGCTCCCACAACATTTTGCCATGATACAAACTTTCCATCTGTAGTTAATTGATTATCCCTTTCTAACTCTTCAAAACTTTTACCACTATAATATCTAATTTGCATTCCATCATTCACTACATCAGTATCTGTAGCTGGGAATTCTGATCCAAAGAACATACCATTGGCATAAATAGGCTGCCCTAGCATCAATTCATTTTTTCCTATTAATATGGAAGTTACATCTTCTAAATCTGGATGGGACCATAAAGTATCCTTTATGCCATCTTCTAATATAAAGTGATCTAAATCAATATAATCTATCTTTGCATTTTCATTATTAGTTTTGATTTCAAGGAAAGATCTCATATAGTGGTCATCATTTTCAAGAACAGTAACCATATCTATATCATACTCAGTTCCATTAAAATCATATGGCTCATATGAAATAGTAAGCTTTTTCCCATTTTCAATATCTTCTATCTTTGTAGAGGAAGTATCTATTGTTAAATCACTTGATTTAATGGCAGTTTTAGGTGCTATTGGTTCCTCTGGTTTTTCATATTTATCTGAATATAAATTTATTTCTGCTCCTGAAAACTCCTGTGTATTGCCTAAGGCATCTGATAATTGATCTATTCTTATATATCTACTTTCATAAGTTTTATCAAAATTACCATAAACAACATCTCCTACATTGTGAAGATTACCTTCTTGATGCAAGTTAAAGTCTTCTCTAGTAAACTCACCCTCTCCAGCTTCTGTCCAATTTTCTCCATCTTCACTTACATAAAGCTTGTACTGTCCCATAGTTCCATTTTTGCCATAATTAGCATCAGTAAATCCAGGTCTTTTTTGGTAAGAAAATGAAGATACTGTTTTAACTTCTCCTAAATCGATTTTTAATGATGTTGGATAACCAGTTATATTATAACTATCTATATAAGTATTTTTATCTCCATCGAATAATTTTTCAATATCTGTAGCTGGATATGCTGTTCCACTATTAGCTGTAAGGGTTGCATTCCAGTTAGCTCTATCTAAAACTTCCTTTGGAGAATTAGCTTCTACTTCTGGTAAATCAGAATTTTCTTGTATTGTATTTATAATAAAATCTTCTGAACCTAATTGTGGAACTAAAGTAGTATTTGCTCTGCTATTTTCTATTTCACTTGTTAATACCTTCCCGTTTTCAATAGAAAACTCTCTAGAAATGTACTCGTTTCCAATAGTGATTTTATCTTGGCTCTTACTAGCTACAACATCCTCTACCTTGGATCCATTTGCTAATACTGATAATGGTGCTGTGTTAGTTAGAGCCACACTGAGCCCTAATGTTAAAGATAATGATTTTTTTGAAAGTTTATTAACTTGCACTTCTTTCCCCCCTATTAATTTAATTAAAGTTTCTACATAAAATAGGTTTTTCTAAAACACTACTATTTTAATTTATACCTTTATAATGTATATGATAAATTCAGAAAATTATGAGATTATAATATAATTGTGTAATATAAAATCTCTTCTTTACTTAATCTTTTAACAATAGACTTTTTTTAAATGTTCTATTTTTAAAACATCTATTTTATAATGTATTTATTACTAAATTTTAGAAAAAGAAGGAAGGTTTATTTTATGAAAAAAGATACTACTCTTGGTGCTTCTATTGGCTCTACTGACTTTCATTATCTCCAAAAAGATTATGATGAAATAAAGAAATTAAACTTAAATACTTGGAATGAGGTAGCTTGGATAGGAGATGAACTTAATTCTAAAATTGTTATGTGGACAAACTCCTCTCCTGTTAATAATGTTACCCTTTCTTCAAGTGACTTTATAAATGAAAATGGGGATTTAATCTCTTCAAATAATATTAAGATTTCTTGGCTTAAAGAAACCTTAGCTAATATAGGACGTAGTAATCCTTCTGCTCCCCTTGAACCTTTCCCAGATATTATTCATAATTCTGGTTCACTAAATATAGAAAAAAATAAAATAGCCTCTGCTTGGATTAATATAAAAATTCCTAGGAATGCAAAACCTGGAATTTATAATGGTTCTATTGAGGTCACTGCTGATGAATTAGAAAAATCCTATACTTTTGATTATTCCTTTGAAGTTTTAAACTTAGTACAACCTCTTCCAAGTGAAACAAATACTCAAATTGAATTTTGGCAACATCCTTACACCATAGCAAGGTATTATAAAATATGCAAAGAAGATTTATTTACAGAAAAGCATTTTAAATATTTAAGAGGTAATCTTAAAGAGTATAGAAATATGGGAGGACGTGGTGTTATAGCTACTATAGTTCATGAAGCTTGGAATCATCAATCTTATGATAGTGACCCTTCAATGATTAAGTGGAGAAAAAACTCCTATGGCACCTTTGAATTTGACTACTCTCACTTTGATAAGTGGATTCAACTTAATATAGACTTAGGAATTCTAGATCCTGAAAAGGGCTTTGGCCAAATAAAGTGTTATAGTATTGTCCCTTGGAATAATAGAATTCAGTACTTTAATGAAGCTACTAATAAAGAAGAAGCCATAAATCCAACCCCTGGTAGTGATCTTTGGATAAACATTTGGACACAATTTTTAACTTCATTTATGTCTCATCTTGAAGAAAAGGGTTGGTTTAACATAACTTATATTTCAATGGATGAAAGAAGTATGGATGATTTAAAAGCTTGTGTTGATTTAATTGAAAACATAACAAATAACTCTTATGAGCATTTTAAAATTTCTTCTGCCATGGATTATGAAAGTGGAAATGACTACTCCTTCTTAGATAGAATAGATGATATATCAATTGGATTATCCCATATAAATCATAATTCTGATGATATGAAAAATATGGCTACTCATAGACAAGAACTTGGATTATTAACTACAATATACACCTGTACTGGAGATTATCCAAGTAGTTTCACTATAAGTGATCCTTCTGAAGGTGCCTTTACTATTTGGTATTCCCTATACCAAAACACCAATGGCTTTTTACGTTGGTCATGGGATGGTTGGGTTGAAAACCCTTTAGAAAATGTTTCTTACAAATATTGGGAACCTGGAGACCCTTTTCTTATATACCCAGCAGAAAAGGATAGTATAGGTAAAACCTTTTATTCTACTCCTAGATTAGAAAAATTAAAAGAAGGTATAAGAGATATAAACAAAGCTAAATACCTTATGGAAAAGGCTCCAAACTTAAAGAATTCTATAGAAAATTTAATCTACTCTCTAAAAAGACCTAATAAAGGAGAAAATGCCTATGGCTCTGCAGTAGCAGCTTCTAAGGAAGATAGAGATTTAACTATCTCAGAAGCAAATAGAATTAAAAATGGCATAAATAACTTTGCAAGAGAATTTATTTCATTAACTATGGAAACCTTGTAGTTAATCTACTTAGAAATTTTCACCCTTTAGAAATCAATAAAAATAGACGTGTATCAAAGTAAGTTTTATTATTATACTTTGATACACACCCCTTTTATACAACTTATTTTTTATTTAAAAGATTATTCTCCTAAGATCTTACCCATAACTATTTGGATATCAGCTTTATCTACTACTCCATCTTTGTTTATATCAGATTTTTCACTTAAAGCATTTCCTGATATAATCTCTCCTTGATATTTAGATACTATGGATAAATCTCCTACATTTATAGAACCATCCTCATTAATATCTGCTGACCCTTCAGATTCTTCTAATACATAATTTACAGTATAGATGTTTTTAGCACCAGATTCTGAACGAGCAATGATTATTGATTTATTATTATGAACTGGTAATATAGTTATAGCCACATTTTCTTCCCCTGAAGCTTCTACAGTTTTAGGTAATTCTTTTAAATTAACTGTATATTCATTAGTATCAGGATTAAATCCTTCTAAGGCTTCGCCATCTAATTTTATTTCAGATAATTTATTACCTTCATTAGCACTTACTTGTGGTACATACTCATATACTGCAACCTCTGATAATCCAATACACTTACCTACTTCAGGTTGTTGCATATAAACACGAATACTATCAGTATTTATTACTTTATCTAAGAAATAAGTTGTTTCTCCAGCAAGGTATGATACCTCTGTTGTATTTGAATGAGTAACTACCTCATATTCACCAGCCTCATTTTTATAACTTATTTCTACTTTCTTAGGAATTCTTCCATAAATATTATCAGTAAATAACCATAAATCTAATCTATCAATATTATATTTATTTTCCCAATCTAATTGAACATATGCCCCTTTAGGTTCACCATTTACAGTTAAATCTCTTTCATTCCAGTTTGTCCAACGTTCTCTTGTATCTGTACCATTATTAGTTATTCCATTATTAATAGAATTTAAATTATCAGCTTGAGAAACGCAACTTTGACTTAAAGCAGGAACATCTTTATTAGTATCCTTATTTATAGCTAAGTTAGCAGCAGCTTTTAAAGCTTCAACTACACGCACTGTTGAAGTAACAGTATATGTCTTACCTAATAAGGATACTTCTCCTAAAACTTCAACTGTTGTATTAGGCTCAGAGAAATCTACGCCTTCTAAATTCCAATCCACTTTAAACTCTTCACTTTCATTTCCATCAGCTAAATATCCTTTAACAGTCTTAGGAAGTGTTGGAGTTTGTCCAGCATAAGTAAATGTTGAGTAATTTTCCATTGAAACCACATCACCAATTACATGGACATTTACATTTACAGCCACATCTGTTCCTTCTAATTTACCATTTATCTTAAATACTTGAGGAGTATTTAATTGTGATTCATCATAATCATTCCATGAAATATTAAAAGTCTCAGTTGTTCCATCACTGTATCTTCCTTCTACTGTACTTGGTAACTCTGGCTTTTCATTTAAATTAACATAGTAGTCTTTAACTATTTCATAAGATTCTAAGAACTTATCTTCTCCAGCATTATTTACAGTATTAATTTCTATAGATTGAGATTGTAATCCCTCACCTGAAACATTTAATCTTATATTTCCAGCATCCTTAGTTGATTGAACTATTACTAATGCCTTACCACTTAATGCTTTTCTAGAAGCTTCTGTATCACTTGTAGGTTTATAAGAATCTGTATCAGTTTGATCTCCATTGTCAACACCTACAATTTTTCCATTTCCTTCTAACTCAAAATTTAATCTGTTATCTGCATTTTGAACTATATTGCCATTTTCATCAACAATATCTACAGTAATATAAGATAAATCATATCCATCTGAATCAATAGTATCTCTATCTGCACTTAATCTTACAGTAGAAGCCTCTCCAGTTGTTTTCACTGTATTTCTTCCCTCTGTATTTGTGATTTCATTTCCTTCTTTGTCATATGCCCTAGCAGTTAATGTACCCTCTTTATAAGGAACATTAAATACTGGATACAATGAATCATTTCCAAAAGTATAGTATTTATATCCTGCATCAGTTGTATGCTCAGTTGAAGTTTGCTCCCCAATCTTTTCATCATTTAGATATAATTCAACTTTGTGAGCATCAGTAAATACGTTTACTTCAACATTTCCATTTTCTATAACTATATCTTCTCTGTTCCACGTTGGAAGTACATGTAATGTATTTACATCATCATTCCATTGACTTTGATATAAATAATAAATATCTTTTTCAAATCCTGCAGTATCAACTATACCAAAGTAACTTGATTTTGGAGCTGCTCCATTACCTCCACCAACTGTACCTGTACCAGTACCATTCCAAGGAGTAGGCTCTCCTATATAGTCAAATCCTGTCCAAACAAATTCTCCAGCATTATAATCATTTTTGATTACAAACTTCCAAGCATCACTAGCTGAATGTCCCCAACCAACTCTTGTTTGATTATTATCATACTCTGAAATACGATGATTACTATAATCTATTCCCTTTGTTTTATAATATCCTCTAGTGTGTATTGCACTACTAGTTTCAGAAGCATATAATGTCCAATCTGGATGGTTTGCTCTTTGCTGTGCAACCTGTGCTTCATTTGCATAGTTAAAACCAACTAATCCATCATTGTCATCAACCACCTCTGAAATAGCCTCTGCTGTTCTATCTCCATTTTTAGTTCTATTATCTCCTATAGTAACATGTCTTGTTTCATCCTCATCCTTAATCCAATCAATTATATTTTGAGCTACGTTAGTATAATTAGATGCACTTCCACTAATTCCTTCTAATACCTCATTACCTATTGACCACATTATTATAGATGGGTTATTCTTAGAGTTTTTAACCATAGATCTAGCTTCAAACTCTCCCCATGTCATTTCTGGAGAACCATTTAAAATTTCATTATCTTCTCCTATTACTTCATTAAAATACTTAGAAAAGTCATTTACATTTCCGTTCTTTGGATTTGTCCATGTGTCAAAGGCCTCATTAATAACCAACAATCCTAAACGATTACAAATTTCTAATAACATTTCACTAGCAGGATTATGAGAAACACGGATTGCATTTACTCCCATTTCCTTCATTTTCTCCATTTGACGCTCTACTGCACGATAATAAGATGCTGCTCCTAAAGCTCCTTGGTCATGGTGCATACAAACACCTTTTAACTTTATATTTTCTCCATTTAAAGAGAATCCAGTATCTTTGTCAAAATTATAATATCTAAAACCAAAATCAGTAAAATAAGTATCTATAACATTTCCATCTACTAATACTTCACTTTTTACCTTATACATATTTGGATTATCAACTGACCATAAACCTGGATTATTTACAATAGCAGTTTGATTGAAAGTATAACTTTCATTAGCTCCTATACTTTTTTCATTTATTACTGACTCACTAACTTCTTCTCCCTTAGAATTTACTACTGTACTTTTTACAGTAACCATAGAATTGTCTTTGGACTCGTTTTCAACTATAGTCTCAATAGCTACATCTACGTCTCCATCTTTTTGCTCTTCAAGTTTTGGAGTAGTAACTGTTGTTCCTGCATGGGCAACATGAATAGAATCTGTTACACTTAAAGTTACATCACGATAAATTCCACTTCCAGAATACCATCTACTAGTTGGCACTGGGTTAGATACCTTAACAGCAATTATATTTTCAGTTTGTCCATCACATATTAAAGCTTCAGTAATATCAAAGGCAAAAGAAGTGTATCCATAATTATGCTCACCAACCTTTTTACCATTTACATATACTTCAGCATTCATATATACGCCATCAAAGTTTAATGTAAAATCCTTACCATTATACTTTTCAGGAACTACAAAGGCTTTACGATACCATCCAGTTCCTCCTAATAAGAATCCACTTTCAGCTTCCCCTTCAACAGTAAAATCTCCTTCAATACTCCAATCATGAGGTAAGTTTAGTCCTCTCCATGAAGAATCATCAAAGTCTACCCCTTCAGCACCAGAAGGATCTCCCTTAAAAAACTTCCAGTTTTGATTGAATATTGTTGATCTCTCTCCATCTTTTATGAATCCAACATTTACTGTTTCAGATTCAGGAATTTGTCTTGTTTCAGCCATTACTAAGGTAGGTGCTAAGGTTAAAGCAAATGCAATTGCTGCTCCTAAAGCTGTCCCCCTTTTGTTAAATGATTGCATATTAATTTCCCCCCTTATTAAATATACATATAAGCTATTTTACTTATTTTAACTTATATGTATAATAATACCACCAAGTAAATTCATGGTAAAGTCATAAAAACTTTTTAACTATTACAAAATAATTTATCATTATAAATTATTTATTTAGTAGTAAATAATAAAACTTATAACTAAAAAACACATTGAATTTCTCAATGTGTTTTTATTCTATTAAGTTTAATTAAGCTTTATTCTTATATAAAACCCTAAAGTTCTTTAGAAATTTTCTTTATTTTCTCTGTTAAACCTAGTAAATCTTTTCTTACTTCAGAAAAGCTAGCACTTACTAATTTTTTATCCTTAACAACAATCTTACCATCAACAACTACTAATTCTACATTACTAGAATTAGCAGAATATACTATTGTTGCATAATAATCATATATAGGTTGCATATTTACTGATTTTGTTTCTATTAAAGTTAAATCAGCTTTTTTACCAACCTCTATAGATCCAACTTCTTTATCAATTCCTAAAACTTTAGCTCCACCTATGGTTCCCATTTCTATTAAATCTATTGATGGTAGTAAAGTTCTATCTTTATTAAATAATTTATGAATTTTTCCCACTTGTGACATCTGGCTTAATATATCTAAAGTATTTCCACTCATAGGACCATCTGTTCCAAGTCCAATATTTATTCCTTTTTCTCTCATCTTTAATATTGGTGCTATTCCTTTAGCTCCTTTAGAATTTGCCCCTATATTATGAGATATATTAACATTATTCTTCTTTAAAATTTCTATATCTTCTTCATTAACTAAAACTGCATGGGCCGCTATAAAATTAGAGTTTAAAACCCCAAGCTTATCTAAATAAGAAACTGGAGTAAGATTATATTTATTTTTATATTCCTCTAACTCATAGTCCATTTCTGCTAAATGCATAGTTATAGGAACATCATATTTTTTACTAATTTTATATGCTTCCTTTAATGATTCCTCTGTATTTGTATAAGGTGCATGAGGAGCTATTCCTGGAGTTATCAAATCATCATTTTTCCATTTTTCTATAAATCTTATGGAATAATCTATCCCTCCAAAAGCCTTTTCTGAATCTGGCGAAGGAAAATCTACTATTGTCTCACAAAGCACTCCTCTCATATTTAATTCTTTAGCAGCTTTCGCTACCTCATCTTCAAAATAATACATATCACAAAAGGTAGTTACTCCACCTAATAACATTTCTGCTATAGCATACTTTGCTCCTATATAAGTCAATTCTTTATCAACTAATCTTTGTTCTAAGGGAAATAAATATCTCTTTAATCTATCCTTACAATCGTCAGCTAAACTTCTAAAAGGAACCATAGACCCATGAGTATGACAGTTTATCATACCTGGCATTAATATTCCCTCTTCACCATCTATTACCTCAACTTTATATCCACTTCTTTTTAATTTTTCTTCTGTCCTTACATCAGTTCCAACATATACTATTTTATTTTTTTCAAAAACAACTAAACCATTTTCTATAATTTCTTTATGTTCATTCATAGTAATAACTGTAACATTTTTTATTAAAGTTACTATTTTACTCATATTATCCCCTCCAAAATCAACCTAAAATATAGCTAAAAATAAGAGGCTATATCTACTAAGATACATCCCCTTACTTTCCTTTTATATTACTTTGCGTAATTAAGTTAAAGCTAACTAAATAAAAATCAATAATCACTTAATATAGACTTTATTTGAATAAAGAAACAATACTACCTTTTTTAACATCTATTAACCCTTTATCTGTTATCTTTAATGCAGGACTAACAGGTAAAGATAAAGTGCTAAATGACATAATTTCATTCATATGATTATATCCTAAATCTCTCATGGCACTCCTAACTTCCCCTAGCTTTTCTCCTATGATTTCAATAGGTTCATCACTGATTATTCCACCTATTGGTAACTCTAATTTAGCAATTACTTCATTATTTTTTGAGACTACATATCCTCCCCTAGAATTTATAACCTCATTAGCCGCTATAGTCATATCACTAATATTTCTTCCCATTACCATAAGGTTATGATGATCATGAGCCCAAGTAGTTGCTATTGCTCCCTCTTTTATAATTTCTCCTTCTACTAATCCAAAAGATATATTATTATTTTTACCATATCTCTCAAAAACAGCAATTAATGCACAGCTACTCTTTTCCCATTGTAAAATATTATTATAAACATTTAAAGTTACTTCTCCCTCTTCTGTAAAAGTAGTATTCTTTAAGACTTTCATAGTTCTACAATTTACTTTATTTTTATACTTATTTGGTACTTTAACCTCTAAACTTTCTTTAGTAATATTATTTAATTCTATACTATTATAAAATCTATAATCTAATTTGCTTTTATCTTCAAAAAACTCTTCTTTTAACCCCTTATCTCTATTAAAAACCATTTCCCCATTTTTATAAACTTCATATATATTAAAATCTTCTATACTATCTAACAATATAAAATCTGCTAGCTTTCCAGGTGCAATTGTTCCTCTATCTAAAAGATTCATTCTTCTAGCTGGTGTATATGTAGATGCATATATTGCATTCTCTATAGACATTCCAAGCTTTACGGCTTCCTTTAAAATCTCATCAAGATGCCCCTTAACTAATTTATCTGCCATTACATCATCTGTTACTAATGCAAAATGCTCATATAAATTATTTTCAATCAAAAATTTTATATTCTCTAATGTCATTGATTTATGTTGCATCTCTATAAACATACCATTTTGAATTTTTTCTTGAAGGGATCCAACTGACTGCTGAGTATGATCCCCATTAACCCCTCTATAAATATAAAGTGATAAATCTACTCCTTGTATTTTAGGACAATGCCCTTCTAAAGGTATATTTTTTTCTTTACTTATATTTATTATTTTATTTATATTAGAATCATCATCTTCTATTAAGTCTTTAAAGTTCATTACTTCTCCAAGACAAATAATATTATCATACTCTAATAATCTTTTTACCTCATTGTGAGTTATTTTCTCCCCTGTTGTCTCTAGTGAACTTGAAGTTGAAGGTACTGAGCTAGGGATACCATAAAATATATCTAGATTTCCCTTAAATTTAATAAATTCTTCTATACCTCTTATTCCAAAAACATTAGCAATTTCATGAGGATCAGCTACTACTGTAGTGACCCCATGTTTTATTGCAGCCTTAGAAAATTCCCTTGGAATAGTCATAGAACTCTCTATATGCATGTGTATATCTATTAATCCAGGAATTATATATTTTCCTTCCCCATCTATTACATTTTCAGACCATAATCTATCTTCATATCCTTTCCCTATATGAAGAAATTTCCCCTTATTTATTAAGATATCACCTTTTATGAATTTTTTAAAATAACTATTATATACGTTTAAATTTTTAATAATTAATTCTACTTGCATTTCACTACCTGCAAACTAGTTCATTATTCTGTTCCAGTTATTAACCCATTGATCCATTACTGAATTAACAAACTTAAAGTCAATTACCTTAGCATTATCAACCACTGGTCCATATGTTAAGTTTTTAGTTTCTTCTTCACTTAATTTAACTTCTTTATTAACTGGTGATTCATTTAAAGCTTTAGCAGTTTTCTCCTGAACTTCTTTGCTTAATGCATAGTTAATAAATTCATAAGCTAAATCTTTATTTTTAGAATTTTTATTTATATTTATTGTATTAAAGTTTAAGTAAGTTCCTGACTCAGGTATTACATTTATAACCTCTGGTTTAGCTTTTGAAATTGTTCCAAAAGCAAAGTCTGATGCTACAGCAGCTACTATTTCACCATTTGAGAACATATTAGCTAAATCTGAAGATTTACTATAAGTTTTAACAACATTTGGTTTTAAAGCTTCTAATTCTTTAAATGCAGCTTCTCCATTATCAGTTTTAACATCTACTCCTGCCTTTTCTGCTGCTATTTCTACCATTGCTGGACCATTAGTTGTTGTAATATCTGGTATAGCTATTTTATTTTTAAGTTCTGGTTTCCATAAATCTTCCCAAGAATTTATTTCAATTCCTGCTGAAGGATCTACAACTATTCCTATACTATTTAATGTATATGCTGGTCCATATCCTGCCTCTACTGTAGATTTAGCCTTTTCATTCATCTCACTTGCATTAGGAATCTTTGAATAATCTAATTTATCGAATATACCTGCTTCTACTCCTTGCTCTGCAAAAGATTCTGCTAAATAAGTTATATCTATTTGTGAGTTAGGATTATTTTTCATCTTAGTCAATCTTTCTGAGTTATTACCTATATCTAAAACTATTTCCACACCATGTTCTTTAGCAAATGGTTCAAATACTGTCTCCTTTAATACATCTTCATTTAATCCCCAAGTTGAAACTACTAATTTTTTTCCTGCCTCTGCTCCTTCTGTTTTTCCACATCCAACTAAAGATGTCCCTAGTACTAATCCTGTTAATAAGGTTGCTAAAATTTTCTTTTTCATAAGATTCTCCTTTATAAACATATTTTTTATATTTAAGTTTTATAAAATTACTATTTTATCTACTGGTAATTGAAGTTTTATATTTTGTCCCTTTTCATATATACTGTCATTTTCACTATTTACAATTAGATTCCCAAGTTTTGTTTTAATATCATATTGGTATGCCTTTCCTAAGAAAGTTCTAACCTCTATAACTCCATCTACTGTGTTTTCTAAATCCTCTTTTACAATCTTTATATCATCTGGTCTTATAGTTGCTTTTACTTCATTCTTATCCTTAACCTTGTTAACTTTTAAGTTAATTCCACTCTCATTTTTGTATATACCATCTGATACCTTTATTAAATCTATAAAGTTTTCAAAACCTACAAATCTTGCAACAAACTCTGTTGCTGGATTTGAATAAATATTTTCTGGAGTATCAAATTGTTCTATTACCCCTTTATTTAAAACTGCTACTTTATCTGAAATTGAAAAACATTCTTCTTGGTCATGAGTTACGAATAATGTTGTTATTCCAAGCTTTTGTTGAAGTTTTCTTATTTCAACTCTCATTTTTAATCTTAATTTAGCATCTAAGTTACTTAAAGGTTCATCTAGTAATAAAAGACTTGGCTCTATTACTAAGGCTCTTGCTATGGCAACCCTTTGTCTTTGTCCTCCAGATAATTCCTTTGGATACCTCTTTGCTAAATGGCTCATATCAACAACTTTTAATATATCATCAACCTTTTTTCTTATTTCTTCTTTGCTCATCTTTTTCATTTTTAATCCAAAAGCTACATTTTCTTCTACTGTTAAGTGAGGAAATAATGCATAGCTTTGAAAGACTAATCCAAAGTTTCTATTATGAACAGGTATATTTGTATAATCTTCATCTCCTAATAAAAACTTTCCTGCTGTTGGTTCTATAAATCCAGCTACAACCCTTAATGTTGTTGTCTTTCCACACCCACTTGGTCCTAAAAGAGAAACTAATTCTCCTTTTTTAACTTTTAAATTTAGATTTTCCAATATATTATTTTTCTTATCATAAGAAACATTTATATTCTGTAGGTTTATTAAATCCATGTTTTCATCCTCCAAATAAATTTTTAACTTAAATTCTATCCTGCAAAATTATTTAATCCTAATGTTTTTTCTAATATGTACATAATTCCAATAGTTAATATCATTAAGATTACTGATAAAGCTGATACTGTTGGATCATAATTATATTCAACATAGTTCATCATAGTTGTAGGTAATGTGCTTACTCCTGGTCCAGTTAGAAATATAGATACTGGAACATTGTTAAATGAATTTATAAAAGCTAACATAAATGCTGCCATTACCCCTGATGTTATATTTGGTAAAACTACTTTAAAGAAAGTTTGTGATTTTTTACATCCTAAGCTCATAGCTGCTTCCTCTATGGAATAATCAAATCCCTCTAAACTTGATCCTACAACTCTTATGATGTAAGGAATTATTATTAAAGTATGTCCAATAAACAAACTAGCATATACTGATAAGTTCATCTTTACCAATAAAAACTGAAACAATGAGAATCCGACTACTATTCCAGGAACTATTAAAGGCGAAAAGAAGAAACTCTTAAGAATATCTTTTCCTTTGAAGTTATATCTACTTAATCCATAAGCCGCTGGCATTCCTATAACCAAAGCTGATAATGTAGATACTGTAGATATTAAGAAGCTTGTCCCCATACTTTTTATAAATGACTCAGATTTAAATACTGTAATAAACCATTGCAAACTAAATCCTTTTGGAGGAAATGCTATATAATTTTCTGTTCCTATACTAGTCATGGCAATAATTACTAGCGGTGCAAATAGAAATATATAAACCAAAACAACGAAGGTTGTTAATACTTTGCTCTTCTTCACTTTAAGAAACCCCTCTCTTATCTAATCTTGATGCTAGGAAGTTAATCCCCTTTATTACTATTAAAGTGACTACAATCATTATTGTTGCTACAACTGCGGCCCCCTGCCAATCACCTAATGTCATAGTTTTTTGGTATATTAAAGTTGCTAAAACCGTATTTTTATTTCCTCCTAATAATTGAGGTGTTGTGTAGGCTGTTAAGGAACCTGTAAATACCAAAACTGTTCCAACTATTAATCCTGGTAAGCTAAGTGGAAATACAACTTTAAAGAATGCTTTTAATCTATTAGCTCCTAAACTTTCTGCTGCTTCTAATAAGTCATTATCTATATTTTCCATAACTCCTACTAGGGAGATAATCATAAGTGGTAAGAAAATATAAATCGTACCTATTATAATAGCTCCTTCTGTATATAGTAGTGATAATGGCTCTTGTATTAAATTAAACTTCATTAATAAACTATTGATTATTCCATTTTTTCCTAAGATACTCATCCAAGCAAATGAGCGAACAACTGAATTTGTTAATATGGGAAAGACTGTTAAGGCTATAAGAAAACCTCTCACCTTTTTAGAAACTCTTGATATGTAATAAGAAACTGGCACACCTATAAACATGCAAATTATAGATGATACTAAAGATATCTTAATGGTTCTCAAAAATATTGACATCATATAAGAATCTGTGAAAAATTCTTTATAGGCACTAAACATACCACCATTTGTATTAGTGAAAGTAGGAATTATTACATCTAGTAATGGAACTATCATAAAATATGCTACTAATACTATGCAGGGTATAAATAATAAATACTGGCTTATTTTCCTCATGTTTTTCCTCCGTCTCTAAGTGCTGTATCTTTACTCACTGTTTTTAATTTCTACATAATTTAATTTTATTCTACTTTTTATTACGTATATTGTCAATATAATATAAAATAATATTCGTAAATTATATTATTTTAATACCTTTAAATTAATCAAATTAAAAATTTATTCATATTTTTATAAAAATCACGAACATTATAAAACTGTAGAAAGTCCCTATAATAATAAATAAAATCCATCTATAAACACAAAAAGACAATAATCATATATATTTTTCAATATGATTATTGTCTTAAATATGGTATTTAAATAAAAAATTTTAAGTTATTGTTAACTTATATATGTAAACTTATACATAGTTTTAAATCTCTTCTTAGTTTAAAATACAATTTAGACCAAACTTATAAAACATAGATAACCTATTTCTAAAATTATCTCCTCAAAGCCATCATTTAAGAACTCTATAACAGCATCTTTATTATTTTCAATAACTCTTGAAAAAGTAATAATATTATTCTTTATCTCTTCCCTTTGTATTTTTTCATCATTAATACAATAATTTAAAAATACAGAATATCTTGTTAATAAATATTCTAATATAATTAATTGGAAAGAAATTATCATATCTTCCATATCATCACTTGTACAATTACTAAATATCTTAGATATAATACATTTTTTAAGTAAATCTTCAAATTCTTTAAATGATTCTTTATATTTCTCCCACTTTTCACTTAAAAGATTTATATTAGTATTTTCAGCAAAATCAGATACTCTTTCTAGTACACACTTTAGATTAGAAATACTCTTATAATTTTCTATAATATCTAAAAACAGAGAGTTTACTTCCTCTAATGATTCACCTTTATTTATTTTTATTTCATTATATAGATAAATCACTTCTTTTATGTACTCTATGTTACTATACTTTTCTAGTTCATCTAAGAAAATATCTTCACTAGTATAACTTTCATTTTCTAATATATTTAACAACATCTCAAAACCTAAAAGTAATTTTTCTTCTAAGGAAAATCCCTCTTCATACATTATATTTATTAAAGTATCCCTCAATTTAAGCTCTAATGGTATATCTTCTTTATTTATTTTTTCCAATTGATTTATTATAATCTCACTATCTATATTATCTAATATTTCCACAACTTCTGGACATGAACATGATAAAGAAAGCTCTTTTCTATATTCAAACTCATTACTTATTCTTGGAAATGTACTACAAGTTTTAGATAAATACTCTTCCCCTTTACACTTAACTATATTACACAGTCCCTTACAATCTAAAAAAGAACACGCTTCAAAGGTATCTTTGTTTATAAAGTATAATTTTTCCCCATTAACTTCTCTCACTTTTACATTATTTAAAAGGTATTTAGAATCTTCTTTATTATTTTTCCATTTTTCATATGTATCCTTATCTATATCAATATCCCATCCTTCACAACAAGTGAATTTACAGCTATCAGCTATACACTTAAAATCATCATAACCTGAAAGTTTCTTAATAATCTTTTCTTCATTCATATAATTTCTCTCCATATTTTCATTATATTAGTTAAAAGTCTAATTGCTCTAATAAATGTAATTATAGCACACTTTCTAATTTACTATTTTTTACTATACTATTCTTATTCCTATAATAAAAAATCTACCAGACAATAAAACTAAAGTCTGATAGATTTTAAAATAAATATATTAAATATAAAGAAACATATCTTATATTTACTCTTCACTACTAAATAATCCAGCTCCCTTAAGTATATCCTGTTCTAAAAATAGACTTGTAACAGCTTGGTTATACTCAACCACCTTCTGAGCTTTCTTTATTTTCTTAGCATATTTTTTATTATTTGAGAACATATATATCATATATCCCCATAGCTCCTTCATTCTAAACATTGCATTTCTATCTTCATTAAATACTTCTCTGTATTTATTAAATACTTCATCATGAAACTCTTTTAATACCTTTTTGTCCATAAACTCATTGTTTAAAATTTCATTCATTAAGGCTGGGTTAGCTAAAATCCCTCTTCCTAACATTATTTTATCTACTTCTGGAAATGTTTCAATTAATTTATTATGATCTTCCACAGTAAAAATATCTCCATTATAACAAATTGGATTCTTACTTAAAGAAATTGCATCTTTAAAAACCTCTAAATTAGGTTTATTTGCATAAAAATCTTGTCTTGTTCTAGGATGAATAATAAGCTCCTCCATAGGATACTTATTATAAATTTTTATAAGCTCATAAAATTCCTCAGGCTTATCCATTCCTAATCTAGTTTTTATTGAAAGTTTCATGTCATCTATTTTAAATATTTCTTCTAAAAACTTATCAAGTTCTTCCTTGTGAGCTAAAAATCCTGACCCTCTTTTCTTTCCAACAACTGTTCCAGATGGACATCCTAAATTTAAATTTATTTCATTATATCCTAACTGCTTAAGCTTCCTAGCTGTTGAGATAAAGCCTTCTGAATCATTAGTAAGTATTTGTGGAACTAAGTTGATTCCTTTATTATTCTCTGGCAAAACATCTCTTAATTCCTTAGTTTTAAGACTTTTACTACTATTTGGAACAACAAAAGGGGCAAAGTATTTATCAATTCCTCCAAAAAACTTCTCATAAGAATTTCTATATATAAATCCAGTAATCCCTTCCATTGGTGCTAAATAATACTTCATTTGTTTACTCCTTTTTTAAAGATTCTAGAAAATATTATATCAGCCTTTTTTCTTCTTATCCACTTAGCAACTAAACTATTTTTGCGAAAACTTATCTAATTAACTATGTTCTTTCTGCTCTGCAAATTAAATCATGAGTATCTCTTATGTAAAATTCTTTTATTAAAAATATAAGTATTAATACGGTAGCTAAAATATCAGCTAAGGGCTGTGAAATCCACACTCCATTTAGTCCATATACTCTAGGTATTATAAATATAATAGGTATAAATAGTATAACTTGTCTTAATAAACTTAGAAAAATTGACTTTTTAACATTTCCTATGGACTGAAAATATACTGCCCCTAAGATTGAAACCCCTAAGGTAGGTAAGGCAAGAGTATATATTTTTAATCCATTAAGTGCTATATTTATTAGCTCCTTATCCTTTGTAAATATATTGATAAACTCTCTTGGATAAATTCTAATAAGTACAAGTCCTAAGGTTAAAATTAAAGTTGCAATTATTATAGTCATTAATAGAGTTTTTTTAGCACGTTTATACTCCTTTGCTCCATAGTTATATGCAACTATGGTTTGCATTCCTTGACTTAAGCCAAAGACTGGCATTAAAAATAAAAGGTATATAGATGTTATTGAAGTCATTGCTCCTATGGCTAAATCTCCACCATAATCCTTAAGAACTCTATTTGTTATTAAATGTATAAATCCTGCTGCAAGCTCCATAAAAAATGGAGTTAAAGCAATTAAAATTATTGCCCTTAAAATATTCTTATTTAATATCTTTCCTTTAATCCTTAGCTTTAAGTTTGACTTTCCTAAGGTAAAATAATACATTGTCCAAAGAAAAACTATGAATTGACAAATTATAGTTCCTAAGGCAGCTCCCTTAATTCCCATATGAAATAAGAATATAAATATTGGATCTAAAATTATGTTTAAAACACAACTTATTATCATGATTTTACCAGCTAACTTTGGATTTCCCTCAGCTCTTATTGCATTATTAAGAGCAAATCCAGGAAAGTTAAACCATGCCCCTATAAGTATTACCCTCATATAATCCTTTGCATATATAATAGTTTCCTTACTTGCACCAAAAAAGTATAGTATTTTTTCTAAAAATGAGAATCCAAAGATCATAATGATTAAAGCAACAACTATGGATAATATAAAAGTATTTCCTAATATTCTTTCAGCTTCTTCCTTCTTTTCTTCCCCTAGCTTTATTGATATATTAGTGCTTCCTCCTACAGAAATGGCAACGCAGAAAGCACCTAATATTGTAAACAAGGGCATAGTTACTCCTAAGCCAGATATGGCAAAGGCTCCTATATCCTTAATAGAACCTATAAAAGCTCTATCTACAGTGTTATATAAGGAAGTTACCATCATAGATAGTATAGCTGGTAGTGAATATTTTAAAAGCAACCTTCCAATTTTTTCATTCTTTAGTTCATATTGATTTTTCATAATAATGTCCCTATTCCTAATGTCCTATATTTCTTATGATGAATAATCATTTCATTTGTTATTAATAATTATTATCAAGTCTTGTTTATTATAGCATCTACTTATTCTTAGTCAATATTTTCTGTTCATAGTTTTAAAAATATTAAATATTTCTTCCATGACTTAAAAACAATAAATATGATTATAGGGATGCTTTGTTATAAACTTAAAATATCTTTCCTTATTTAAGAAAGGTTTAAACGCTCCTTAAGTTAAATATTTTCAAAATTACAACTTCACTTAAAATATATCCTAAAATTAAAATAACCTACAAAAATCTATAAAAAGACTTTTGTAGGTTACAAGATAAAATCTATTCTACTTTTTCAATATACTTGCAATTTAAATATATGTGATTTAGAAAAACTAATAGTCTTTCATAAAGAGGATGTACTTTTTCACCAAACCTAACCTCTAAAGCTTCACCAATTTCCTTAACGGTATTAGTTCCATTGATTTGTAAAAACACCTCACTACCATATTCATCTAAAGAAGTTCTTTTATACATTGGAATCTTAAATTTCAATTTTCTAAAAAACCTTTGAATCTTATGATCTTGTTTTTCTAAAATAGTAACTATTCCCTCTTCATCAACTTCATACTGAAGATTATCACAAATTTTAAATCGCATATTTAAAAGTTCTTCATTATCCATTATAATTCACCTTAATGTTTCACCTTAGATTTCATAATAGGCAATGTAGTTGCTAAAACTAAAAGAATAAGCACTATTATTGCCATTCCATTGCTAGCTACAAAACCAGTTGGTGTTCCAGGTGTTATTATTCCTGTTACTTGTAGAACTATTCCTATTAATCCCACAATAGATCCTCCAGCAACAAGACCAGAAGATAAACTTATTCCATTTGAAACCTTAACTTCTTTTTCATGATCACTCTTGCTCATTTTTTCAATAAATACACGTATTAATGCACCTACTAAAATTATAGAAGTTGTTGATATAGGTAAATAGAATCCTATTGCAACAGTCATTATTGGTAAGTCTACTAAGTATAAGAATAAAGCCATAACTACTCCAACAATTATCATAGGCCAAGGTAAGTTTCCTTCCATTATACCTGAAGTTAATGTTGACATTAAGTTAGCTTGTGGTAATGCAAAAGGTGCATCTGCTCCA
>JGI2924J29684_1078352_pt1 | contig 42790 bp, 46 predicted proteins | sample BenlonsequencITS_FD_29684 | JGI IMG/M metagenome (IMG submission 29684) | reverse complement strand
CTCTGGGAAATCCGATTCGCCGCCACCACTCATACTGATTCACGCCCGCACAGCGCCCGCTGTGTGGGCGTTCCGTATTTACTGAGAACATGTCCGTAGTCTCCTGCACTGTACGATAGTTACAGACAGATCGAACCATAACGGAAGTCACAGCCGCTCCGTACCGCTATATTTAAACGAGCGCAGTGATAAGGGAGAACCGCGCCAAGGTGGCAGAGTCCGGCCGAACGCAGCGGCCTGCAGAGCCGCCTACCGCCGGTTCAAATCCGGCCCTTGGCTCTCATACGTTACCCTAAAGCCCAGGACAACTACATTTTGGCAATACCTCTTATTTCGAGAGGCTATGTATGTCTCCCGAGATGAATCTCCCGCGTGGAGATCGTCTACTTCGAATCAGTGTCGGACTTGTCGCCCGCTTCGATGATCTCCGCCGCTACGTCTTCCACGTGCTGCTGGTGGGCCGCCGACGTCTGTACGCTTTGGGCCGCATCAAGCTGGTCGTTGACGACCGCGTTCTGTTGTGGTCCCCACGTCTCGGGGGATTCGGACTTGATGTATTCGACCCAGCGCTTGATGCCTTCGAAGCGCTGCTCACGGTTGCGTTCGTGCTTCGCATCCAGATCCTCATGCGCGTTTGAGTCGCTCATATTCGTCTTCGACGTCGAGTCGCGTTACCCACTCTTCGAGGCGGGGCACACTAAGACTTTCCTCGAAGAGCGTGTAGAGGTGGACTGCATCCTCGACGTCTTTTGCGCACCGAGGTAGAGTTTGTACGCGATCTGGAGCTCTAGGGGACCTATCGGAATCGTCTTGCCACCGATTCGGGCTGTGAGTGCGTTTTTGAGGGACCCGCGGTCGAACTCGTTGCGCGCGAACTTGACTTCGAGGTACGGCGTGACCTGATCTGTTGGTGCGACCCAAATGTTGTCCCCGTTGTCGAGCATCTCGTGCATCGATGTGAGTGGCATTGTCGGTCCCCAGGACCCGTTCTCGGCAAGCGTCTCTGCGAGTTCGTCTGCAGTCTCCTCGTCGATCTGTTCGATGAGGACGTCGACGTCTTCGGTAGAGCGTGCCCGACCAGCGAGTATGGAGACGTACCCTGCGATGTAGACGTGCTTGATGCCGAACTGACCGAGAATCTCGGAGAACCCAATCGTCAGCTCGTCGAGCTGATTCGGTTCACGTTCGACGACGAGTGTTCCGTTTCGTAGCTCGATACCGCCTATAGAGGTTCGTTTGCAGGTGGGCGCATAAATCGTCGGGACTGAACAATCCCTTCGTGTTTGCTATGTACGACGAGGCGACGACTGAACGAGCGTAGCGACGTGAAGAAGTGGCCTCACCAGGAGTCGGTGGTCAACTCTCAAATCAGACTTTGATTCCAGTGGTTGGTCCCCTGCTCCAGAGATCTTTCGGTACAGAGTGGCCGAATCATTTCCCGAGCGGGGGACTCGGCCGTCATCGTCGCTCTTCGAGATCGTCGATCGCTCGGTAGAACTGCTCGGTGTTAGCTGAATGTTCCGATGCCGCTTGGTCTTCTAGCACACTGATGTATTTCTCGAACTCGCCTTGGTCAGGATCAGCCGCGAGCACGCACTTGACGTATCCATCGAGGGCGGACTGCAAGGCTTTAGCGTAGTGGTCGTACGCGGCATCGATACGGACTCCGTTATTGTCGATCCCCTCGAACAGCGCGCGATAGACGGTCGCGGCTTTTAGGTAGCGCTCGCGCTCGTGGTACCGCTCAGCCAACTCGAAGAAATGCGAGAAGTCGATGGCGTCGGTGACGACCGGATAGTCCTGTGCGTGCCGGTCGAACAGTTGCTCGATTTCGACGCGATATTCTTCGACAGATTTGCAGGTGTCGCCAAAGCGCGCGAGGAACCGATCACGGAGATCTGGATGTTCGGCGAGTACGTCGCGTAGGAATGTCCGGAGACCGTCGGCCGAGACGTTTTGGAGTGCTGACTCCACACGTTCGCTCTCGTCTCGGGGTGTGTCGGCGGCGACGTCCAGCAATACCGCGACAACGTGTTTGCATTCGCCAGCGCCATCGTAGGGACACGTACACCGGGCGTCGATGGTCCCTTCTCCTCGTTCGACGGTCACGTCGTACTGGGACGACCCTTGCACGATGGCGGTGGCGACGACGTCGAATCGTTCGATTCGCTGGATGCGTCCCTCGTTGCGGTACTTCTGTCCCCGTTCGAACGCGGGATCAGTACACAGATTTCGGATGGTCTTTTCGTCGATGTTCATCTGCCGAGGAGTACTATGGACCTGCGGTCGTTTTGTTCCCTCGTCGTGTCGGCCTCCACCGTCGACCGCCGTCCCCGTGTCAGTAGTTCCGCACTCTTGGATTGGCCGTATCAGGAATTGAGTTCGGCTATCTTCCGAAATTAACCTCGTCTCAACCCTCGTACTATATAAAACGCCGCCTTAACTCGGGCCCTTGGCTTCCATACGTTATTTGAGATCCCGGAGCGGGTAGTGTCGAGACTGTTTTCGTATAGAGCAGAAATGTCTTCATCGGTGTTGAGCAGTCCGTACGCCGGTGTAAGAACCCTGTTGACTATGACTTCCCACTCCGTTCACATAGCATCGGCCCCGAGGTAGCACTCACCGGCGCAGAGGCATGTACAAACGAATAGTACGGTGTTCAATAGTGGCCCATTACACCTCTCGAACGGGCACGATCGGTGCAGTACTGAAAGAGGACGTAGCCGACGAGAAAGTACACGACACCCACGATCGCCAGCACCGCGATCTGAGTGGGCTCGATCTCCCAGAGGCGAACGTTTTCGTTCATAACGCGCTGGAGCAGGTAGCTCCCCTGAGTGAGTGGAAGTGCTTTCAGTGCGAAGACCTCCGCCGAAGCAGGACCAAGTGCGATACAGGCGACGAGGACGAACTTGACGAGCCCGAAGATCGAACTCACGTTCTTGTAGCGGACGGTAGCACCGCCGAGTAGTAGTCCGATTCCGAGCGTCGACAGCAGCGCGAGGACGACGACTGGAACGATACTGAGGAGATCGAGTGAGATCGACTCTCCAGTCGTCAGGAGCATCAAGCCCAGCATCACGAATCCGATCGCGAACGTCACGAGCAGCGAGCTGATCGACACTAGCACCGCGACGGAGCCGAACCCGATCGGTGAGAGATATAGCTGCTCCAGCGTGCCCCACTTCGCCTCCGTCGCGAACAGTCCGGCGAGCGACTGGTAGGAGGCGTTGCCCATGATGAACAGGAAGAAACCGACGATAAGTGCGCCGAGCGTCTCACCGAATCCCGGACCGACGAGCGACCGTCCGCCTACGTAGACGAGCAGAAACAGCGCGTACAGCCCCAGTATTGCACCAAGAGTGTTCAACGGGTACCGCCACATGATAAGGATATCTCGCCGCACAAGTGCATACAGCGCCGATCCGAGCATCGCTGGTGTCCTTGAGCTGGCGCCGTTCATGATACGCTCCGCGGTCTACGTTGAGCGTCGAGTCGCGACTGATCGAACGCGAGTGATTCGAGAACTGTCTCGAGGCTTCCTTCGCGGATCCGAACCGATTCGATTTGCGAGCCCTGAGCGACCACTGTTCCGGTCAGATCGTGGATACGGTTGGTGTCCGGAACCGCGACTTCGAGCGTCGTTCGATCTCGAAGCTCGGTGGTGGAGACGAGGTCGTAGGTCCGCTCGATTTCGTTTCGTGTGGCCGCAGGGAGCTGTCCTTCGATAACCAGTTCGTAGACCTCCGTTTGGAAGACTTCGAGTAAATTCTCGATGGCGTCGTCAGCCACGATGCGTCCGTTCTCGAGGATGACGCCTCGATCACAGATCGATTCGACTGCGTCGAGATTGTGGCTCGAAAGCACGATCGTTAGCTCTCGGCGTTCCGCGAGTTCGACCAGCGATGCCTGGAATTCGAGTGACGTCTCGGTATCGAGCCCGAGCAGTGGTTCGTCAAGAATCAACACGTCGACATCCTGTATCAGTGCAGCGGCAAGTGAGACGCGTTGTTTCTGTCCTCGGGAGAGGTCGTTCACGACGGTCCCCGAGAGATCAGTGAGAGCCAACTGATCGAGCGTCCTCCGAATTCGCTCGTGTTCGTCGTCGTGCTCGGCGGCGTTCAGTCGGCTGAAAAACTCGAGGTTTTCACGAACCGTGAGCCGCCAGTACGTACTTCGAGCTCCTTCCAGCACCGCGGCCACAGTCGTGTGAGCGCGATGAGGGTGTTTCGATACGTCGATACCGTTGATCTGAACTCGGCCTCTTGTCGGAGAAACCAACCCGAGCATCGTCTCGAGTAACGTCGTCTTCCCGGCACCGTTTGGGCCAATCAGTCCGACGATACTTCCCGACTGAATCTCTAGATCGATATCGTCGATCGCACGGACCGTTCCTTCACTTCGATCGTACGTTGCGACCAGATTCTCGGCGGAGATAATCTGGCGCGTCCCCGAATCCACGTTCTTGGGCATACAGCTGAGCGTGTGCCTCGTGATCCTACATATATTCTCGCTCACTTTGATCGATTTGTACCGAACCACCTACTGGTAGGCTTGATCGAGTTGAATCGCTTCGTATGAAGCGTGTCGTTCCGGGCATCTCACCTATTTTAGATTTATAAGTTATAACGCGTCCATTTCGACTCGGGTGTTGATACCCATGCTACAATACGTCGAAGCAGGATACGATGGCGACACGCTGAGTGCCAACTTCAGTATCGATATCGGATCCTTCTAGAGCGACGACCCTGGAGGAACAGCCACATCAGTAACCCGTTTTGGTGGTGACAAGCTGTTGTCGGAAAAGTGACCACCGATCGGCAGAGATCGAGTACAATGACACCGAGCGTATGAGTTCAGAATACGACAAGAGTATTGAATCTATCGAGGAGTGGAAAGTCGCAACGATGTCAATGGCCCTGCTCGCGGCCATGTTCGTGATACTGGTGGGATCCCATATTGTCGCGAACAGTTACTTATCGATACCCTGGCTTCTTTCGGAAGCAGAGGGCGCAGTGATCGGAATTCCGGCTGCACTAGTCATTTACTTACTCGCTTCGAGAGCCGTTGGAATTCCACACGAGGCAATCTTTGTGACGATTCCGGGTCGATCGATCCTTCGCTGGGTAGGGTTCGGAGCCGTTCTCGTCGGGTTTGTCGTCGTCAGTGCCGTCGGAATGCTACCGGGAGCACTCTCAATAGACGTTGGAGAGCCTCACGTTCTATTGACTGTATTACTTAGCGCGGTGCTGTTAGGATTACTCGCCGCGATAACAGAAGAACTCGTATTTCGTGGATATCTGCTCTCGTTCGTCGGCCATCACTGGGGCTGGAAAGAAGCGATCGTACTGACATCGGTGTTGTTCGGTCTTCTCCACAACGGAAAGGTAGCAGATGTCGGTGCATCGGAACTTTACGTGTTGGTCGCAACCGCGGCGGGATTGCTGTACGCACTTGTTACGTACTACACGAAAAACATCTGGAACGCAGTCGCGCTCCACGCAATCTGGAACACAGCGTTTCACACCCGGGTCGTTTCGATCGAGTCAGCCGAACGACAACCGGACGAAGCAATAGTTGATTATCAGTACACAGAGTCGCCGTTCCTTTTCGGTGGTGACCTGGCAGCCGTTACTGCCTCTCCGTTCGTACTAGTCGTCTTAATAGTCGCATCAGTCGCCGTGTTAGTTGGATATGAGGGAAAATTCCTACACTAATTTCTCGATAGTAATAATTTTCACAAATAAGTACTATAGGCTAACTACTGATAATCTGATGAGTGCAATTCGGACGAACGAGTTGACGAAGCGGTACGGACCACAGACGGTCGTTTCGGAGATCGACCTTGCGGTAGATAGAGGAGAGGTATACGGATTTTTGGGACCGAACGGGGCCGGCAAATCGACGACGATTGCGATGCTGCTTTCGTACGTACATCCGACAGCAGGAGCTGCCCGGATCTTCGGCAAAGACGTCCGCGAGGACGGAGTCGAACTCAAACACCGGGTTGGGGTACTACCGGAGGCGTGTCGGCTGTACGACCGACTCTCGGGTCGGAAGCACCTCAGTTTCGCAATCGACTCGACGGGATCGGACGACGATCCCGATGAATTGGCCGATCGGGTTGGCCTCGAAACGACCGCAGTACGACAGCCAGTCGGCGAGTACTCGACGGGAATGAAACAGCGATTACGACTGGCACTAGCATTGGTCGGTGAGCCCGAACTGCTCGTACTCGACGAACCTTCCAGTGGACTCGATCCGGCAGGAATTCAGCTGCTCAGACGACTCGTCCTCGAGGAGCGGGATCGAGGCACAACCGTCTTTTTCTCAAGTCACCTTCTTGAGCAGGTCGAAGCCGTATGCGATCGGGTCGGTATTCTCGTTGACGGCAAGTTACTAACGAGCGGTAAGCTCGATGAGCTGAAATCCGAGATCGGACCTGCAGTCGAATTAGCAATCTCCGTCGACGCCACATCGTCGCAGCTCGTAGCGGACGTCGAATCGCTCGAGGGAGTTACGGCGTGTACAGTTCTCAACGGCCGATTGGAAGTATCGCTCTCAACGGATACCTCGAAGGCGGAGGTCATACAGACGGTTGAAGCATACACGACAATTAAGGACTTCACAACCGAGGAGCCGTCGCTCGAGTCGCTGTTCGAGGACTGTGTCACGGAGGCGAATCGATGACAGTTGCTGACGTCGCACGCAAGGAGTTCGCCGACGCCGTGCGTTCGCGGGCGCTGTGGGTCGCCACCGTGATCTTTCTCGGAATGATTGCCCTCACGCAGGCCATCGTCGTCACGGTCGTCGAGGACCCGGACCCAAAACTCGCGGCGCGCTTTCTCGAGGGGCCGGCGACGGAGATCGTTCTTCCGATGCTTGGACTCCTCCTCGGCTATCAGGCGATCGTAGGAGAGCGTGAGTCGGGGAACCTTAGATTCCTGCTCGGACTGCCACACTCGCGACGGGACGTTATCCTCGGCAAGTTCCTCGGGCGGACAGCGGTGCTCTCGGTTGCGATCCTCGGCGGGTTCCTGACCGCCGTCGGTCTTATCGTCGCAACGGTTGGTGTTCCGCCACTCGTTCCGATCGCGGCGTACGTCCTATTCGTGTTGCTGTCGGCGGCGGCGATCGTTGCGATCGCGATCGCGATTTCGGCCATTGTCGACACGCGGACCCGGGCGATTAGCGTCGCCGTCGGTGGGTTTCTCCTTGCGACGGTTCTCTGGTCGTACGTCATCGACGGGATCCACTACGTGGTCACCCGGGAGTTTCCCGGTGCGGACCCTCCGACGTGGCTCGCCGTCGTTGACCACCTCAACCCACTGACCGTGCTGGGAACGAGCGCCGACGTGTTGCTCCCCGAAGCGAGTCAGATCGCGATCACGGTGACCGAGGACGGAGCGTCCGCGACGCAGGCCGAACAGACACCGTCCGGAGCGACGGATGCCCTCGTTCATGAACCGGCGTTTCTGGCAGCGGTACTCGTCCTGTGGACGGTTGTCCCGCTCGCGGTCGGCTACCTCCGATTCCGTAGCGCCGATCTCTCCTAGCCGAGCCGCTGTCCAAATCGTTTTTCACCCGCCCACCGTAGTGCGAGTATGGCACTCACTGCAGGCGACGACGCGCCAACCGTCACCGCGCGCAACCAGGACGGCGAGGACGTCACCCTCGAGTTCGAGCGGCCGACGGTGCTGTACTTCTACCCGCGAGACGAGACGCCCGGCTGTACGACCGAGGCGACCCAGTTTCAGCGCGAACTCGAGACCTACCACGAGGCCGGCGTCGACGTCTACGGCGTCTCGACCGACGACGTCGACTCCCACCAGTCTTTCTGCGAGTCGGAGGGGTTGGAGTTCGACCTGCTTGCCGACCCCGACGCAGAACTGGCCAAGGCGTTCGACGTCGAGGTTCGAAACGGAGCGACGGCCCGGACGACGTTTTTCATCGGCGACGGCGAGGTCAAGGCCGCCTACGAGGACGTCGATCCCGACGGCCACGCTCGCCAGGTGTTACTCGACGCGCTCGAGGACGGTCGCGTCTCACTGCCGGAGTAATCGACCGTCGACTACACGACTGGACGTCAGGAGAGCGATCGGCGCCATGGCATGCATGAGTATCCCAAGCACATGTTTTATGAGAGCAGGGAACAAACGGATAGCTGTCGCTGGACGATAGCAAGTCCGGTGATCGGCTGGACGATGTATCGCGTGTGAAAACCACGACGATACGGGCCACGCCTCCTCGGGGACGAGAGCACGGAGGAGCCGAGCCACCTGTTCGCGTGGCCCTTCCGGAGAGACTGGTTCGTTTCGAGCAGAACTTATCCCGATCGAGCACCTACGGTAGCGTATGCGCCGCAATCCGTTCGAGGAGATCGAGGAGATGCTCGACCGCGTCAGCGAACAGGTCGAGGGCGGGATGACAGGCGGCGGCCTCCAGGTACCGGGTTCGGTTCCGGTCGACGTCGCCGATCGGGCCGAGGAGTACGTCGTCACGGCGGATCTGCCCGGTTACGACACCGACGACGTCGAACTCACTCTCGCCGAGGGAACGCTGCGACTCGAGGCCGAACGGACCGACGAGATCGAGCAGGCATCAGAGCGGTACCTCCGTCGCGAGCGGACCCGCAAGTCAGTCAACCGTCGAATCCGACTACCCGAACCCGTCGAGGAGGAGTCGGTGTCGGCAAGCTACGAGAACGGCGTGCTGACGGTACGGTTGCCGAAACTCGAGGGCGGCGACGACACGAAGGCGATCGATATCGAATAAGCGCACTCGACGTGCCGTCGACCCCACCGTGGTATCGATGGCCCCGAAGGCCGAACGACCTTCTACCCGGGTAGCCATTGGAAGAACGTTCAGTAAGCTGTATAGAAAGGTATAGGTCGGCGACGGCTCCTACACGTATATAAACAGATGAGCGACGCGGAATACGACCACGCGGCGGTCGAACGACGCTGGCAGGAGGCGTGGGACGAGGCGGACGTCTACCGGACCCCCGACAACGTTGAGGATCCGACGTACGTCCTCGGGATGTACCCGTACCCGTCGGGGAAACTCCACATGGGTCACGTTCGGAACTACACGATCACGGACGCCTACGCCCGCTACCGACGGCTTCGCGGCGACGACGTCTTGCATCCGATGGGGTGGGACGCCTTCGGCCTCCCCGCCGAAAACGCCGCGAAGGAACGAGACACCAACCCCCGGGACTGGACCGTCGACTGCATCGAGACGATGCGCGACCAGATGGAGTCGATGGGGTTCGGATACGACTGGGAACGGGAGATCGCCACCTGCACCCCCGACTACTACAAGTGGAACCAGTGGCTCTTCGCCCGGTTCCACGAAGAGGGGCTCGTCGATCGGCGTGACGCCGAGGTCAACTGGTGTCCCCACTGCGAGACCGTCCTGGCCGACGAGCAGGTCGAGGGTGAGGCCGAACTCTGCTGGCGCTGCGATACCCCCGTCGAGCAGCGCGAACTCGAGCAGTGGTTCCTGCGGATTACGGAGTACGCCGACGAACTGCTCGAGGACATCGACGAGCTGGAGGGGTGGCCCAACTCGGTGCGCCAGATGCAACGCAACTGGATCGGCCGCCAGGAAGGGACCGAACTCGAGTTCGAGGTCGGCGAGGCGCTACACGCCTCGGACGGACGCGGCGAGGAAAGCGAGCCGCGGGAGTACGGGCCGGTAACGGCCTTTACGACCCGCGTCGACACTATCCACGGCGCGACGTTTTTCGCGCTCGCGCCGGACCATCCCATCAGCGAGGACGTCGCCGAGGACGACGAGGACGTCCGACACTTCATCGAGAAGGAGGCCGACCCGGAGGGCGACGAGCCAAACGGCGTCGAAACCGATCTGACGGCGACGAACCCAGTGACGGGCGAGGAGATCCCCGTCTACGTCGCCGACTTCGTCCTCTCGGACGTCGGGACGGGCGCGCTGATGGCGGTGCCGGGCCACGACGAGCGCGACCACGCCTTCGCGACGAAGATGGACGAGGAGATCGTCCCCGTCGTCGCCCCCGAACCGGACGACTGGGACGGCGAGACCGTTCCCGAGGCGCCCGACGTCAGCGAGGCGGCGTTCACCGAGGACGGCGTGCTGGTCAACTCCGGGGAGTACTCCGGGCTCTCGAGCGAGCGGGCCCGCGAGCGGCTGACCAAGGGGATCGACACCGCCGAGTGGACGACCCAGTACCAGCTGCGGGACTGGGGGATCTCCCGCCAGCGCTACTGGGGGACGCCGATCCCGGTCGTTAACTGCGAGGACTGTGGGCCCGTCCTCGTCCCCGAGGAGAACCTGCCCGTCGAGCTGCCGGAGTTCATCAACACCACCGGCAACCCCCTCGACGCCGCCGAGGAGTGGAAAGAGACGACCTGTCCCGATTGTGGCAGCGACGCGACCCGCGAGACCGACACGATGGACACGTTCGTCGACTCCTCGTGGTACTTCCTGCGGTACGTCTCGCCCGACCTCGACGAGGCTCCCTTCGATCGCGAGCGGGCAAACGACTGGATGCCCGTCGACCAGTACGTCGGCGGGATCGAACACGCCGTGATGCACCTGCTGTACTCGCGGTTCTTTACGAAGGTGCTGGCCGACCACGAGGACCTCGAGCACCGCGAGCCTTTCACGAACCTGCTTGCCCAGGGGATGGTCCAGCTGGAGGGCGAGAAGATGTCTAAGTCGAAGGGCAACGTCGTCTCGCCTCAGCGGATCGTCGAGGAGTACGGCGCCGACACGGCCCGTCTCTTCATGATGCAGGCCGCCCAGCCCGAGCGGGACTTCGACTGGAGCGAGGAGGGCGTGCGCTCGACGTATGCCTTCCTGACGCGCCTGCAGCGGATGGTCGAGGACTTCGTCGAGAACGATCCCGACGGCGACGACGACGCGATCGCGAGCTACGTCGAGAGCGAGATCGACGCGACGGTCGCCATCGCGACCGAGAAGTACGACGAGCTGACGTTCAACCGGGCGCTGCGACAGACCCAGGACCTGGTGCGGACGCTCCGGCAGTACGCTGACTACGCCGACCCCCACGCCGACACCTACGAGCGAGGACTGTCGACGGTCGTCCGGCTGCTGGCGCCCGTTGCGCCCCACATCGCCGAGGAGCTGCACGAGGCGCTCGGCTACGACGGGTTCGCGGCCGAGGCCGAGTGGCCCACCGCCGAGATCGACCGCGAGTACGTCCAGAAACGACGCCAGTTAGTCGAGAACACACGCGAGGACGTCCGCGATATCGTCGACGTCGCCGGCATCGAAAACCCCCAGGAGATCGAGGTCGTCATCGCACCCGACTGGAAGTACGACGCCTTAGAGATCGCCGTCCAGAGCGACGCCGACAACCTGATCGGCGAGCTGATGCAGGAGCCACACATCCGCGAGCAGGGCGACGCCGCGGCCGACTACGGCCAGGACCTGCAGGCCGAGCGCGAGGCGCTGTCGGCGACGCTCGATCCCGGGGCCGAGTACGAGGCCCTTGAGGCGGCCGCGTGGCTGCTCGAACGCGAGTTCGAGGCGCCGGTCACCGTTCGCCGCGCCGAGGAGGCCGACGACAGCGTCCTGAAAAACGCCGAGCCCGGACGGCCGGCGATCGAGATCGAGGACGGCTCCGCGAACTGACGGCACCCTCGCCGACGAGCGTGGAACGGGCAGGCTGTTCTTTTATTTTCACTCCTGTGGGTAGTGGAGACACCGAATGAGAAACGACGGCAGAACGCAGTCGGATCCCGCCCGGTGGCCGGTCGCCGACGAAGCGAGCCCGAAGGCGCCGTACGTCGGCGCGATGACCTGGCGGAAGGGGCTATTCGTCCACTGGCCGATCGACCCCGAGGCGCTCCGCCCCCACGTTCCCGATCAGCTCACCCTCGAGACTCGGGACGGGCAGGCCTGGCTGAGCGTGTTACCGTTCGTCCTCGCGGACGCCGGAGTGCGAGGGACGCCCGCGTTTACGAGGGTTAGCATTACCGAGCTCAACGTCCGGACGTACGTCGAACACCGCGGTGACCCTGCCCTCTACTTCTTCAGCGTCGACGTCGACAACCCAGTGGTCGGCGAATCGATCGGTCGGGCGACCCGGCTCCCGGTCTACACTGCCCGGATGTCCCTCAAGGACGACGGCGACTGGATCGAGTTCTCGAGCGAGCGGCGGCGGTCAGAGACGGGCAATCCGGCCCGGTTCGCGGCGTCGTACCGTCCGGACGGTGACGTCTCCCCGCCCGAAACGGGTTCGCTGGCCTACTGGCTCACCGAGCGACGGCGGTTCTACGCACCCTCCGGACGGGGCGTGATGGGCGCCGAGATCGCTCACGACCCGTGGCCGCTTCAGCCGGCCGAGGCCACGATTCAGGCGAATACGATGTTCGCTGCCAACGGGTTGCCGTCACCGACGGCCGACCCCGTCGTCCACTACTGCGATCGGCTCCCGATCTGGGGGTCGATCCCTCGCTGGCTTCCTGACACAAATATAGCGGAAGCCCACGACTGAAGTCGTGGGAGGACGTCACTCGGAGTAGCTTCGAGCGGCGGGGAACGATCGGTGCCGACGATCGTTCGTTATATTCTACTATTATTCTCATCTGTTATATGAAAGCGACAGATTAGTTTACTCGGGTTAGAAAGAACGCTCGAGTTCTAACCGCATGGCAACGAAAGACGCGACTCCAGAGGGGACCGGACGAAACTCCTTCGTCTACGTCGTCGCCGCGCTGGCGGCGCTCAACGGACTGTTGTTCGGCTTCGACACCGGCGTCATCGCCGGCGCGATGCTGTACATCCAGAACAGCTTCGATCTGACCGCGCTGTTTGGTTACCCGATGAGTGCCTCGTTCGTCGAGGGGCTCATCGTCAGCGGAGCGATGGGTGGTGCGATCGTCGGGGCGGCGTTCGGAGGCCGTCTCGCGGACCGACTCGGCCGACGGCGACTCATCCTCGTCGGTGCCGTAATCTTCTTCGTCGGCTCGCTCGTCATGGCGATCGCGCCGAACGTCGAGGTGTTGATCTTCGGTCGACTGATCAACGGCGTCGGGATCGGCTTCGCCTCCGTCGTCGGACCGCTGTACATCTCCGAGCTCGCGCCGCCGAAGATCCGCGGGTCGCTGGTCTCGCTCAATCAGCTGACGATCACGAGCGGGATCCTCGTCGCCTACCTCGTGAACTACGCGTTCTCCGGGGGCGGCGACTGGCGCTGGATGCTCGGTCTCGGGATGGTTCCTGCGGTCGTACTGTTCGCCGGGATGTTGTTCATGCCCGAGAGTCCCCGCTGGCTATACGAACAGGGGCGGGTCGAGGACGCCCGCGACGTGCTCTCTCGTACTCGCACGGAGGGCCGCGTCGCCGCGGAGCTCCGCGAGATCAAGGAGACGGTCAAAACTGAGTCCGGCACCGTCGGCGACCTGTTCAAACCGTGGGTCAGGCCGATGCTCGTCGTCGGCGTCGGACTGGCCGCCTTCCAGCAGGTAACCGGGATCAACGTCGTCATGTACTACGCGCCGGTGATCCTCGAGTCCACCGGGTTCCAGGACACGGCCTCGATTCTGGCGACGGTCGGGATCGGCGTCGTCAACGTCGTGATGACCGTCGTCGCAGTGCTCCTGATCGATCGAACCGGTCGGCGCCCGCTGTTGCTCACGGGGCTCGTCGGGATGACCGTCATGCTCGGCCTGCTCGGGCTCGCTTTCTTCCTGCCCGGGCTCTCGGGGATCGTCGGCTGGCTCGCGACGATCGGTCTAATGCTGTACGTCGCCTTCTTCGCGATCGGGCTCGGCCCGGTCTTCTGGCTGTTGATCTCCGAGATCTACCCCACACAGATTCGGGGTACCGCGATGGGCGCCGCGACGGTCGTTAACTGGGCGGCGAACCTGCTGGTCTCGCTTACCTTCCTCGGGCTGGTCGACGCCGTCGGCCAGGCCAGCACGTTCTGGCTCTTCGGCGCCTGCTGTCTGGCCGCGCTGGTCTTTTGCTACAAGCTCGTTCCGGAGACGAAGGGGCGGACGCTCGAGGAAATCGAGGCCGATCTGCGCGAGAAGACCCTCGTCGGACCGGACGATCGCCCCGACGCCGTCGGGAGCGACGACTGAGCGCCGTTTCTGTTTCGGGAGAGAAGCGAAGTTCGGTCGGTCGACTGCAGCCAGCGACTACCGGTCGGTGTGAATCAGTCCGAAGTCGAAACCGGCCTCGTGCTCGCGGGCGTCCTCGTAGACGACGCGGGCCGCCGCGACGTCCTGGATCGCGAGCCCGGTGGAGTCGAAGACCGTGACGCCGGTGTCGTCCTCGCGGGCCGCCTTCTCGCCGACGACGAGTTCGCCGATCTCGCCGTAGATATCGTCGTCCGTAAGCGTCCCCTCGTTGTAGGGGACGTTGACCTCGCCGGAGTGGGTACACTGTTTGTGATCGTCGATAACGACGGTCGATTCGAGCAGCAGCTCGTCGGACAGCTCGTGTTTCCCCTCGGCGTCGGCGCCGATAGCGTTAATGTGGGTGTGGTCACCGACGTCCTCGAGGCCGACGACGGGATCTCGGACCGGCGTCACCGTCGAGAGGACGTCGCAGTGTCCCGCCTCGGAGATCGAGCCCGTGCGGACGTCGAACTCGTCGTCGTAGGCGTCGATGAACCGCTGGACGCGGTCGTCGTCGAGGTCGCTGACGACGACCTCCTCGATCGGACGGATCGCGCTGATCGCGTCGAGCTGGGTGTAAGACTGGACGCCCGCCCCGATGAGTCCCATCGACGTGGCGTCTTCGACGGCGAGGTAGTCGGTGGCGACGGCCGCCGCCGCCCCCGTTCGTTTCATCGTCAGCGCGGTTCCGTCCATGATCGCCAGCGGCGAAGCGGTCTCGGGGTCGGAGTAGATCATCGTCCCCAGCACGGTCGGCAGATCGTGGTCCTCGGGGTTGTCGGGGTGGACGTTGACCCACTTGACGCCCGCCGCGTCCCACTCGCCCGCGTCCAGATAGGCGGGCATCGATCGGAAGTCGCCGTTGTACTTGGGGAGGTCGATGTAGGATTTGGCCGGCATCTGGGCGTCGCCGCGCTCGTAGGCGCCGAAGGCGTCCTCGACCGCACCGATGACGTCCGCCATCCGCGCGTGCTCGTCGACGTCGTCGCTGTCCAGGAGAAGCGTCTGCATATCGGCGAATATTGCGGGCTGGTACTTAAGTCGTGCTAACTGTCGAGCGTACCCGCGGCTGTCGGGACAAGCGGCGAAAGAAATCGACGTGTGGGCCGACGATCGGTCGAAGACGATACGCGAACGGATGGGTGGGTGGCCGAGCGGGCCGATCCGACCCTCGCGGGTCGCACACTCCCCGCTCGAATAGTTGAGGTTCTTCGAACCTCGCTTACATCATGCCGCCCATACCGCCACCCATGCCGCCCATGCCGCCGCCCATACCGCCGCCTGGCGGCATCTCCTCGTCATCATCGTCGTCGGCGACCGCGAGGTCGCCCGCGGCGATGACGTCGTCGATGCGCAGCAGCATGACGGCAGCCTCGGTGGCGGACTCGATCGCCTGGGTCTTCACTCGCAGCGGCTCGTAGACGCCTTCCTCGCCCATGTCGATCGTGTCGCCCGTGAAGGCGTCCAGTCCGGCAGCCTCGTTGCCGCCGTCGTGGTCGGCGCGCAGCTCGACCAGCGAGTCGATGGGGTCGAGACCGGCGTTCTCCGCGAGCGTGCGCGGGATGACCTCGAGGGCGTCCGCGAACGCCTCGACGGCCAGCTGCTCGCGCCCGCCGACGGAGTCGGCGTAATCCCGCAGGGCAAGCGAGAGCTCGACCTCGGGGGCGCCGCCGCCCGCGAGGACTTTGCCGTCTTCGAGGGTCGTCCGGACCACGCCCAGCGAGTCCTCGATGGCACGGTCGACCTCGTCGATGACGTGCTCGGTGCCACCGCGCAGGATGAGGGTGACGGCCTTGGCGTCGTCGACGTCCTCGACGAAGATGCGCTGGTCGCCGGCGATCTCCTTCTGGGCGACGCTGCCGGCGAAGCCGAGGTCGTCCTCGGTCAGGTCGTCGACGCTGGTGACGGGGGAGGCGCCGGTCGCGCGGGCCAGCTGGCTCTGGTCGCTGGACTTGACGCGACGAACGGCGATGATGCCCTCCTGTGCGAGGTAGTGCTGGGCCATGTCGTCGATGCCGCCGTCGACGAAGACGACGTCGGCGCCAGCGTCGGCGACCTTCTGGGCCATCTCCTGGAGCTGCTGTTCTTCCTGCTCGAGGAACTGCTCGAGCTGGTCGGGATCGGTGACGTTGACCTCGGCGTCGATCTCGGTCTCCTGAATCTCGAGGTCGCCGTCGACGATCGCGACGTTGGCGTCCTCGGCGAAGTACGGCATGTTCTCGGAGACCCGTTCCTTGTCGACGATGACGCCCTCGACGAGCTCGGAGTTCTCGATCGAGCCGCCGACGACCTTCTCGACTTTGATGTTGTCCGTGTCGATCTCGTCGTCGTCGGCGACCGACTGGACGGCGTCGACGACGAGTCCGGCGAGCAGGTCGCGGGCGCTCTCGGCGCCCTTGCCGGTCATCGCCGTCGCGGCGATCTGGTGGAGGATCTCGTCGTCGTCCTCGTCGACGTCGACGGCGATCTCCTCGAGGGCCTCCGTGGCCTCCTCGGCGGCCTGGCGGTACCCCTGGGCGAGGGTGGTCGCGTGGATGTCCTGGTCGAGGAGGTCCTCGGCCTGACTGAGGAGTTCACCGGCGACGACGACGGCGCTCGTGGTACCGTCGCCAACCTCGTCCTCCTGGGTCTCGGCGACTTCGACGATCATGTCCGCTGCGGGGTGGTCGATCTCCATCTCCGAGAGCAGCGTCACGCCGTCGTTGGTGACGATGACGTTGCCCGAGGAGTCGACGAGCATCTTGTCCATCCCCTTGGGACCGAGTGTGGTCCGTACCGACTCGGCGACCGCCTTGCCGGCCTGGACGTTCATCGACTGAGCGTCCTTACCGGACGTTCGCTGGCTGTCCTCCGAGAGAACGATAAGGGGCTGGTTGCCCATCTGCTGTTGTGCCATAGTCAGACGAAGGATTGATTGCTATTCTATATAAGTGTTACGCTGTCGGCTGCAGCTGATCGACAGACTCGAACGCGACGGCGTAACACGGAACCGGCGAAGACCGTTGAAGAGTGATCGGCCACCGCACGTTCTCGCGTCGGTACCGCGCTCGTGTCGGCGCTGATCCGTTCCGGGTCACCTCGTCGCCCGAACCGCCGGAGTTTTGCTCGCGCTCCCGTGCCCGTGACGTATGGAGGATCGACAACGAGAGGTCGCGGCGTTCGTCGCCGAACACGACCTCGAGACGCCGCCCGCGTACCGACTGCTCGATCTCGTCTCAGAGGTCGGCGAACTCGCGAAAGACGCCAACGAGTCGACGGAGTACGGTGACGACCCCGACGAGCTCGAGATCAGCGCCGACGAGCTCGGGGACGTGCTCTTCGCGACGCTTGCGGTCGCCGACGCCCTCGAAATCGACGCCGACACGGCCCTCGACGAGGCACTCGCGAAGTACGACCGCCGGCTCTCGATGGACGGATCACCGGGCTCCGGCGAGTAGCGTCGGCACCGACTACGGGGCCGGATCGCCCGCGAGCTCGAGGACGTCGACGGTCGCCTCGCGAACCGACTCGAGGACGTCCGGCGGGGCGTAGACACCGAGCCGCCAGATCTCGCGCGCGCAGGCGTCGAGACCGGCGACCAACGGCGAGCGGTCGCCGAGCCGCTGGGGTTCGCCGTCGACGAGAATCCGAGCTCGGGACTCCGGCGACGAGGACGTGCCGGGACTGTCGAGGATCACGGCCGACGGATCGGCGCCGGCGACGTCCGCGATCTCACGCTCGAGGGCGCGGGTGCGGTCGTACGAAAGATCGACGAACGTCTCGGGGACGTCCTCGCGTCTGGCCCAGGCCGCGCGCTTGTAGAGCCGTCGGTTACGCAGACGGCTCGCGAACTCGGCGGTCGGCTCGTAGTCGGCGAGGACGCCTAGCAGCTCCTCGTCGGTCAGGCGGGCGAACGCGTCGGGATCGGCGACCCCGTCGGCGAGGACGCGCTCGCTGGCGCGATCGAGCATCGCGCCGGCGATCCGGGAGACGTGGTGGCGGTAGACGGTCGCGTTCATCAGCGTTCGGGCGATCAGGGCGCTTTCGGCGCTGGCGACGCTGTCGTCGGCGATGACCAGCTCGCCGTCGACGAGCCGGAACGCCCGGATTAGCCGCGCGTGGTCGATCGTTCCGTAGGGGACGCCGGTGTGGTGGGCGTCCCGGACGAGGTAGTCCATCCGATCGACGTCGAGCGGGCCCGAGACGAGCTCGCCCAGCGGCCCGCGACCGTCGACGGTCGCCGCGACGGCGTCGAGATCGATCCCCTGTTCCTCGAGGACCGTCCCGAGTTCCGTCTCCGCGAGGAGCCACCCGATCTCGTCGTGGTGGCGCCCGAGGTGGCGTTCGATCGCGCGCTCGGTCTGGTGACCGAACGGGCCGTGGCCGACGTCGTGGACCAGCGCGGCGGCCCGCAGGCGGTCGGCGAGGGCGTCTTCGAGGTCGAGCTGGTCGACGGCCCGCGAGGCGAGATGATAGACGCCGAGGCTGTGCTCGAAGCGGGTGTGGTTCGCGGCAGGATAGACGAGCTGGACGGTGCTCAGCTGCCGGACGTACCGGAGCCGTTGCATCGGCTCGGTATCGAGCAGCGCCTCCGCTGTCGGATGGAGTTCGATGTAGTCGTGAACGCTGTCCTTGATCGTCGTCACGACCGACAGTCGGCGGACCGGACTCTTAGCCGCGATGGTCTCGGTGTCGACTGGGAACCGATCTCAGACCTACTGTGTGGCGACCGGTGCGAGCAGCGCACGGTCGATCTGTGTGTAGGTATCCTCGAGCGAGCCCGAGTTGTCGATCGTAAGGTGGTCGCAGTCGAGGGGGTCGAACGTCTCACGCAGCTGAAGGTACTGTTCGAACCGGGCGTCGCTGACGGAATCAGTTCGACTTTCGATGCGGTCCTTGACGACCGAGAGGTCACAGTCGACGTGGACGAACGTGCAGTCGGCGCCGACGGCGTCTGCGATCTCGCCGGCCCGATCGCGGTACGGTTTCGACTGGAACGTCGCGTCGAGGACGACGTCGGTACCAGCCGAGAGGTCCTCGCGAGCGAGCCCGAGCAGCTCGGTGTAGGTCGCGTCGGTCTCCTCGCTCGTGTAGTCGGGGTCGGGGAAGAGCCGTTTGCGGACCCGGTCGCTTCGGTAGCGCTCGGCCCCGAGCTGTTCGGCAGTGTAGGCGGAGGCGACCGATTTGCCGACACCGGGCAAGCCACAGTAGACGATCAGCGTTGGGCGGGCCACAGGATGTGGTCTGTCGTACTGGTATTAAATCCGACCGAATTCTTCCGACCCAGCACGCTTCCAGTCGTATTTTATCGGACACGTACCGATAAATATGAAAAGAGCAAAATAACGCGTGAAATTATCATTGTTTTTATCCCGGCTCGGTTCACCTACTAGATATGGCGCAGACACCACGCCGTGGCGACAGCACCCGACGAACGTTCCTGGCGGCCTCCGGGGGAGCCGCGCTCGCAGGGCTGGCTGGTTGTCTCGGAGAAACCGGTGACGGAGACGACAACGGCGGCGACGCCGTTCGATTCATTCTCAATCCGGCAGAGGAACAGACCGACATCATCGAGGAGTACACCCCGATGAAGGAGTACCTCGAGGACGAAACCGGTGCCGACATCGAGCTCATTCGTGCCGGCAGCTACGTCGAGACCCTCGAAGCCCTCGACGCGAACCAGGCCGAGATGGCCGACACGTCGCCGACGGCAGTGCCCGGTGGCGAAGGGTTCGCCGACGTCCTCGGAATGCGAACAGCCTTCGGCGGGCCGCTGTACTTCTCGACGATCATCACCACGCCGGACAGCGACATCGAGAGCGTCGAGGACCTCGAGGGTGAGTCGGTGGCAGCCGGCGCGCTGATGTCGTTCAGCGGGACGCTGGCGCCGGCGACGATGCTAAGCGACGCGGGACTGGATATCGGCACCTTCCCGCAAGGAGACGCCGAGGATCTGGAGATCCAGACCGCAGGCGACCACGACACGGCCCGCGAGCAGATGGTCAACGACGACACAGTCGCGGCCGCGACGACGGGTGCGTTCGCGTCCGCACCGCAGATTCCCCAGGAGGCGTTCGACGAGTACGAGGAGTTCGTCGAACACTCCGCGGAGTACGACGACGCGGGGAGCGCACTCGAGGACGGCGCGGACGAACTGCAGCTGCTCGACGTCTCGGAGCCGCTTCCCCGAGCGCCGATCATGGCTCGAAGCGAGTGGGACGACCCCGTCCGCGAAGACATCGTCGAGGCGTTGCTCGCGGCCGAAGAGGAGGATCTCATCCCCGAGGACGTCGACGACGACTACGAACTCTGGTTCACCGGAATCGAGGAAGCCGACAGAGACGACTACGAACCGGTCAACGAGGTCCTCGACGAGCTGGGGCTCGAATTCGAAGACTTTGAGGAGGAGTAGCCGGCAGAGAGACTACATAGGGCAATCGAATTATTATGTCCGCAATCCGGGTTGAAAACCTTACAAAACGGTACGGAGAGACCGTCGCACTGAACGACGTCTCGTTCGAGATCGCCGAGGGGGAGTTCGTGATCGTGCTCGGTATCTCGGGATCGGGGAAATCGACGCTCCTGCGGTGTATCAACGGGCTTACCGCGCCGACGGAGGGTGCGGTGTACGTGCAGGATGAACCGGTCACGTCCCATCGACAGGACGTCTCGATGGTCTTCCAGCAGCACAACGTTATCGAGGGGATGAGCGCGTACTCCAACGCCCTCACCGGGGCGTTGAGTCGGGCCGACTACATGGAGAGTCTCCTCCGGTTCAACGATCGAGAGGACAAGATCAAAGCGCTCGAGGCGCTCGAGACCGTCGGGCTGCTCGACGAGGCCGAACAGCGGGCCAGTCGCATGAGCGGCGGCCAACAACAGCGGGTCGGTATCGCGAGAGCGCTCGTCCAGGATTCGGATATCCTTCTCGCCGACGAACCGGTCGCGAGCCTCGATCCCGGGAGCGCACAGACCGTGATGGGGTATCTCCGTACCGCGGCGGAACAGCGCGGCCTGACCGCGATGATCAGCCTCCACCAGGTTAACCTCGCCCGGCAGTTCGGACAGCGGTTCATCGGACTCGCCGACGGAGAGTTGGTCTTCGACGGCTACGGCGACGAGCTGACGCTTGACGTCATCGACGAACTGTACGGCGGTATCGATATGGAGGAGTTCCTGTCGACCGGCAACGACACGGCGGAGGCACAGCAATGAGTGCGGATACGGCGATCGAACAACGGTTAGAGGAGATCCGGCTGACCCGTCGGGTGCGCTGGATCATGTACGCGCTCTTCTCGGTGGTGTTCGTCGCCGCGCTGTACGGCTCGATCCGGCTGATGGATTTCTCGTTTAGCTATCTTTACCAGCAGTGGCCGTACTTCACCGATCAGGTCGTCAACTACGTTCCGGATCTCGAGTTCCTCATCGAGGAGAACCTGCCGCTCGAGGCCGGGATCACGCTCGCGATGGGATTCGTCGGGACCGTCTTTGGCATCCCGTTCGCGCTCGCACTCGGCGTTCTGGGGAGCGGTCGGGTAACTCCTTTCCCGTTTAACTTCATCTTCCGCTCGATCATGGCCGTCTCCCGTGCGATCCCCGCGCTGGTGTGGTTCTTCATCTTCATCCCGCTGAGCGGGCTGGGGGCGATCACCTCGACGATCGCGATCTTCGTCAGCACGATCGGTAACCTCGGTCGTCTCTTTACCGACGAACTCGAGGAGGTCAAGGAAGGCCCCATCGAGGCGATGGAGACCACCGGCGCGTCGAAATCCCAGACGGTCACCTTCGGGATGTTGAGCCAGGTCAAGACCTCCTTTATCGCCTGGACGCTGTACATCTTCGAAGTCAACGTCCGACAGGCCGTCACGCTCGGACTGCTGGGCGGCGGCGGGATCGGCGTCGTCATCGAGGTCCAGCAGGGGATGCGGGCCTACGACAACATGATGGCCGGCATTCTGGTCGTCTTCGTGCTGATCGTCGTCGTCGAGATGATCAGCCAGCGGATCCGTTCGTACCTCCGGGACGACGAGGAGGCCGACGGACTGATCGCGCTCATCGTCGGCTTCCCACAGCGGATGGCGGAATCGGCCGTCAAGTAGAACCGCTCGCCGGCGCTCTTTTCAGTCGATCTCGATTCCGAGCGATCGCGCTCGTTCGAGAAACAGCGTCTTCGCGTCCGTAGCGGGATCGATATCGTCGGGGACGTACTTGAGGGCGGGCTTCTCGCGGATCTCGTTCGGAAAGTGAACCGCGAGCTCGTAGCGGCCGACGTCGGCGTCGACCGTGTCGACGAGCCGTTCCGCGTTGGCCGTCAGCTCGAGCCCGACGGCGTCGCGGACGGCCGTCTGGAGCCGTCGCTCGGCGCGCGTGTATCCGGGGAGGCTCCGCTTGACCGGCGCGGGGACGTCCGAGAGGTAGGCCTCGCTGGCGTCGTGGAGCAGTCCCCACTGCTGTGCCGACCGATCCCCGCCGCGGGCCTCGACCTCGCGGCTGACGTGGACCGAGTGGCGAGCGACGCTGTAGAAGTACTTCCCCTGTCCAGTGAACCGACTGAGATTCGAGAGCGCGTGGGCCACGTCGACGAGGTCGATCCGCTCTGGCGTCGGCGAGAGCGGCGTGATCGTCCCGCCAGTCCGGGTGTCGATCGGTGCGTGTCCGCCGTCGGCCGCCGCGAGGAGATCCTGCAGCTCCCCGACGACCGACTCCGCTCGACGCCGAAGCTCGTCGTCGGGCTCCTCGGCCGTTCGTAGCGCCCCTATCAGGGCCGTGACCTCCTCTTCGAGTCCGTCGGCGTCTACCACATCGACGTCCTCGTTCGAATCCGCCATACAGTGGCCGATCCGCGAGCAGAGAGAAAGGTGTGGCGTTGTAGCTACGGTGTCGACTCCGGATTCGAATTTAAGTACCGAAGCGCGGCCAACACCGTCCGTGATCGACGACGCCATCCGCGTCCTCGCGGGCGACTGTACCGTCATCGCGGAGGACAGCGATCAATCGGAGTACCGCGGCCGAGTGACGACTCTCGTCAAGCCCGACAACACCGTCCTCGTCCACGACGTCGACGGCTACCAGCCAGTCGCCTGGCTCACCCGGGCCGACAGCGTCTCGAGCGACCGGGCGAACGACTTCACGCTCGTCGCGAAGAAAGACACCCAGACCCTGCGGATCGCCGCCCACGATCAGGACGGGTTCGCCCACTACCCGTCCTCGGCGGCGGGGACGCCCGTCGGTTCCTGTCCGGACTGTGGCGGTGCACTCGTTCGCTCCTCGGGGGTCCACTGCGTCGACTGCGGCGACCGGTACGGGATCCCCTCCGACGCGACGATCCGCGAGGAACGCTGTGGCTGTGGCCTCCCGCGAATGCGCGTCGAGCGCGGGCTCGCGTTCGACGTCTGTCTCGACCGGGGCTGCGAGTCGCTGGACGAGGCCGTCCGCGAGGCGTTCGACCGCGAGTGGAACTGTCCGGAGCCGAACTGCGACGGCGACCTGCGGATCCTCCGCCGGGGCGGGCTGATCGCCGGCTGCGAGCACTACCCCGACTGCGACACCGGGTTCGCGATCCCCGCCGGCGTCCTCGACGGCGACTGCGGTTGCGGGCTACCGACCTTCGAGACCGGAACCGGCGCGCGCTGTCTCGACGCGACCTGCGGGCGGGTCGGCGAGTACCGGGTCGAGGCCGGCGTCGACGACTGATCCGGCCGGATCGCCACGGACAGCTCGTGTCCGGGCGCGATCCACAGCCACTTAGTGATGTCCGGCAAAGAATCGCGTATGTCACTCGAGGGGCGGTTCGAGGACGGCGTCGTCCGCGTCGGTGGCGACGCCCGCCAGCGCTATCACGACTCGCGGGGCTACGGCTACCCGCTTGCGGGCAACGAGATCGCCCTCGCGCCGGTCGAGGCGGCACATCTACTCTACCGGGGCGATCTCGCGGCCGTCGTCGACGGCGACGAGCGACTCGACTTCCGATCGTTGTTGGCCCGCGAGCCCGGCCCCGACTTCGGGGTTCGCTTTCTGGTCTATGCCGACCTCCGTGAGCGAGGCTTCTACCTTTCGCCGGCCGCCGAGCCGTGGATCGAGGATCCACCGGAGACGGAGTTCGCCGTCTTTCCCCGCGGAAAAGGACCCGACGACGGCGAGATCGCCTACGCCCTGCAGGTTCTCGGAGAGCGAACCGACGTCGCCGGACGGGACCTCGAGGACGGCGTCCTCGCGGTCGTCGACGAGGAAAGCGAGATCACGTACTTCGAGGTGAGCCGACGGGACCCGTCGGGATCCTCCGCGACGGGACTCCCTGACGGCTGTAGCGCGGATCTGCTCGCCGACCGGGTCGTCGTCTGGGAGCCGCCCCTGGAGCTGTACGAACGGACGTTCTACGGCCAGCCCCTCGAGGGTCGGGAGTACGACGAGCCGACGCTGCAGTGTTCCCTGCTCGAGGCGACCTACCTCGCCGAGCGGGGCGCGCTCGGCCTCGATCCCGCGGCGGTCCGGGAGCGGGGCCGCGAGGTCGAGGGCGAGCGGTTCGATCGCCGACTGCGGGTCTACGCCGAACTCCGCGAGCGCAATATCGTCCCCAAGACCGGATACAAGTTCGGCGCGGACTTCCGGACCTACGCCGACGTCGAGAGCGTCGAGGATCTCGGTCACTCCGAACTGCTGGTGCGGGTCCATCCCGCCGATCACGTCTTCGAGCCTCGCGACATCGCCCTCGACGTTCGGCTGGCCCACGGGGTCCGCAAGACGATGGTGTTCGCGCTGGTCGCCGAGGACGACATCGAGTGGTGGTCGGTCGAGCGGCTGACGCCCTGAGGAATTCCACGACCGTTGCCTACAGGCGAGATAATTACCGTTCCAAGTACCACGAGAGAGTTCAGGTTCGAATCCCGGCTACTGGTGTTCGAGTCCCGGAATCGAACCCCCTTCGTGCTCGAGCAGGCGCCGTTTCAGCGCCAGGCCGCCGGCGTACCCGCCGAGCGAGTCGTGACCCACGACGCGGTGACAGGGGACGACGACGGGGACCGGGTTCCGGCCGCAGGCCTGCCCGACGGCGATCGGTGCCGTCTCGAGGTCGGCCGCGAGGTCGCCGTAGGTGCGGGTCTCGCCGAACGGAATCGCCGCGATCGGTCGCATAACGGCTCCCGTGAAATCGTCGGGGTACGCTATCTCGAGGACGAACGTCTCGCGGGCACCGTCCTCGTACTCACGGAGCTGGTCGCGAATCGTCTCCGAGGACGCCTCGATTCTCGAGTCGTCGATTTCGATCCCGTGGTCGAACACGTGACTCCACATTCGGTCCCGGTTGGGTTCGCTGACGGTTCACGCTACCGATCGCCGTGGCTTGACTCACTCGGGGCGTCCGTCTCGAGGCAGTCGAACGTCGTCGAGAGCTCGACTCCCCAGTCGTAGTCTTCGACGGTCGTCGCGTCCAGGTAGTCGGTAGCGTCGAGCCGGTGACTCGCGAGGAAACGCAACGTTTCGCCGAGCGAGTACTCGAGATCCTGCGTCTCCGCCGACGGCTCGAAATCAATCGCCGTCGTCTCCAAATCGTCGGCGGCGATACCATCCAGTAGCTCGTCAGCGACCGCAGGGATCGGCTGATGGAACGAATACTCGTCCCCGAAATAGAAGCAGTACATCTCGTCGACGCCGTTGAGATCGTGACGGACCACCCGCGTTCGCTCCGGATCCGCCTTGACGAGCCGGTGAACCGCGACCGTCTTCGTTCTGTACAGGGCCTTCTTCCTGAGCGAGTAGACGCGAGCCCGGGCACCGTCGCCGATCCGGTACGCTCGATCGGCTTCGGTGTCGAACCGTTTCGCGTGGCGATTGATCGCGTGAACCGCCGCGAGGACGTCGTCGGTCTGTGGCAACGGGTCGAGCGCCTCGTAGTCGACGCGCGGGTGTCGAGGCGACGGGTCGATATCCACCGTCTCGACCTCGGGCTCGGTCGGCCACTCTTCTAGCTCATCGAGGATTTCGACACCGCTGATTCGGCCGACCTCGAGCCGGTCGAAGCCGTTGGTTCGCGACGCTGCGTCCTCGGCGTGCAGAACGGAGAGAACGAGCTCCGGGGTCGATAGCGGAACCGGCGGCCGATCGGGTCCGTCATCAGCGGGGGGTTCCCACTCCTGGATCAGCGGTGACGCCTCCGGAATCGGCTCGAGGTGGTCGAACGACCAATCGTCGCGCTCGCTTTCGTAGAGCGCATCCTCCCGACTGGCCCACACCTCGAGCCGTCGGGCGGTGTTCGAAAACGGTTCGCCGACGGCGGCGCCGTCCGCGTTCCAGTGTCATCCGAGTCCGGTTCGCTCCCACTCCGACGCCGGTATGTGGAGGCCGCCGAACCTGCGACGTTGCGCCCACCATCGACTACGTCAGCACGCTCGATCACGGCATCGAGGTGCGAAACGGACAGTTCGATGGTCGGCGGCGTTCCGCTTCGATACGGTTTCGTGGGTACCGTGAGCGTCTCGTCCGTTAAGTGGATTCTGGCGGGAGAGTCGGTGTTTGTAACCAGTTTGTGAGCGATATGGTCCGGAGAGTGTTCGATATTCGGGATCAGTTCAGTACGTGCATACTCTCATAATCCGACAAAAACCTGCGTCGAACGAGGGTCGACGCGTCGTTCGACGGCGATCGAGGGTACGATTCGTGGAGATGGCGACAACCGTTTCACGAGCCGACTCTCGACGGATCGACCTCGAGTCGCGAAGCCGAAGCCTTTTGCGCGCTGGCGCGCCAAAACGCAGCTAATGACCGGAGACGAGTCAGTCGAGGAGTCCGAGTCAGGGGAACCGCTCGCGGATGGTGGAGCAGCAGGCGCGGATGACGTCGCGCTGGATCCGTGGGGCTCCTCGGCCGTCTCCGACTACCGGAAGCTGTTCGAGGAGTTCGGCATCGAGAAGTTCGACGACGTCCTCGAGGAGGTGCCGAACCCCCACTACCTGATGCGTCGCGGGGTCATCTTCGGCCACCGGGACTACCGACCCGTCGCCGAAGCGCTGCGGGAGGGCGAGGACGCCGCCGTCCTCTCGGGCTTTATGCCCACCGGCGACCCCCACATCGGCCACAAGCTGGTCTTCGACGAGATCATCTGGCACCAGCAGCAGGGTGCCGACGCCTACGGGCTAATCGCCGACCTCGAGGCGAACTCGGCCCGCGGGATGAGCTGGGACGAGATCGACGAGCACGCTCGGGACTACCTCCTCTCTTTGCTCGCGCTCGGGTTCGACCCCGACGAGGGAACGCTGTACCGCCAGTCGACGAACCGCGAGCTGCAGGATCTGGCCTTCGAGCTCGGCGCCGACGCCAACTTCTCGGAGCTGGAGTCGATCTACGGCTTCGACGGCGAGACCGACGTCTCGCACATGCAGTCGGTCGTCACCCAGATGGCCGACATCCTCTACCCCCAGCTCGAGGAGCCCAAACCGACCGTCATCCCGGTCGGTCCCGATCAGGACCCCCACGTTCGCCTGGCCCGCGATCTGGCCGAGCGCACCCGCTTTTTCAAGGTCTCGAAGGCCTACGCGAGCTTCGAGCTCGAGCCCGAAGAGCGCGACCTCGTCGCCGACTTTCACGAGAAACTCGACCCGGAAGCCTTCGACGACGACCAGCTGCGCTGTGTCCACGTCGCCGAGGCGATCGAGGAGACCCCCCTCGAGGAGCTCGCCGTCCCCGCCGACACGCTCAGTTCGGTCCTGACGAAACTCGAGGAAGCCGGTATGGAGCCCGTCCGCCCGCGGACGCGCTTTTTCGACCGCCGGGCGACCGACGAGGCGTTCGACGCGCTGATCGACGCGATCGACGGCGAGAAACGCGTTTACGAGAACCACGTCGACGCCTTCGAGCTCGAGGTCGGCGCGGCCGAGGAGCTGGCCCGCGAGGTCGAGGTCGAGAACGGCGGCTACGGGTTCCGCCCGCCGTCCTCGATCTACCACCGCTTCATGACTGGGTTGACCGGCGGGAAGATGTCCTCCTCGGTGCCGGCGAGTCACATCTCCCTGCTGGACGATCCCGAGGACGGCTACGACAAGGTCAAGGCCGCCACGACGGGCGGTCGCGAGACCGCGGAGGAACAACGCGAAAAAGGTGGGAAGGCCGACGAGTGTCCCGTCTACGAGCTGTACGCCTACCTACTGGCGAGCGACGACGACGAGTTCGCAAAGCGAGTGTACGACGAGTGCGTCGGCGGCGAACGGCTCTGTGGCGACTGCAAGGAACAGGCCGCCCAGCTCATGAAGGAGTTCCTCGAGGAACACCAGGAGAAACGCGACGAGGTCGAAGGGTTGCTCGAGGACGCCGACATCGAGCTCGAGTCGCCGCGGACGGCCTGATTAACTCCTCCGAGGGAGTCATAGACCGGTTCCTATACCTCTTTTCAACCACTCGACAGACGGTACGTACATATCTGTACGTAGCGGTTGGTACACTGGAATAAGGATGAGAGCAGCTCCACGAGAATAACTCTATGACACGCTTTCCTCCAGCTACCCGTATTGTTTCTCCGTGACGGCCCCTCGTCAGCCGCCGCTGGGTGGGACTTTCGGAGTAGTGCTGTCGCGTGGAACACTACCGGCCGAAGGATGAATCCCGACTAGTGAACGTTGCGTAACGCTTTTGCACCACAGTTGCAATCGTTCGCATATGGCATCCGAACCCGGCGATCGGTGCGTCGTCCGCCAGTCAGCTACGGCTCAGGGGTTCGGCTTCTTTTTCGCCCGGTAACCGGGCCGGTAGAGCCGAGGACGACCACACCGATCGTCCTCAGCGAAACCGTCCGCGACCGTCGCGCCCTCGAGCAGCGCCCGAGTCGGGCAGTCCGATCGAGGAGCGCGCGCCGAACGGAGTCGGAACCGCTAACTGACCGACCGACAGCCATTCAGACAAGCGAATGCAACTACCAGAATCACAGGTCGCGGTCTTGGAGGCCGCGAACGCCGACGAGGCGACGCCCGTCGACGCCCTCGCCGCGGCGACCGACCTGCCGCCCGAAACCGTCACCGGGGCGGCCTTCGAGCTCGAGGAGCAGGAACTGGTCGCCGTCACGGAGCGCGTCGACGAAACGATCTCGCTCACCAACGAGGGACGCACGTACGTCGAGGACGGCCTGCCCGAGGTTCGGCTCTACGAGGCCGCCCTCGAGGCCAGTGCCGACGCCGACCCCGCCCAGATGGGGCAGGTCATCGGCACCTCCGGACTCGAGGGCGACGAGGTCGACATCGCGCTCTCGAACTACGCTCGGAAGGGGTACGGCTCGATCGACAGCGGCGAGCTCACGGCCGATCCCGACGCCGACCCCGCCGCGGATCCGGAGGCCACCGCCCTCGAATCGCTCGTCGACGAGGGAACACTCGAGGGGAGCGAGGACGTCCTCGAACAGCTCGAGCGCCGCGGGCTCGCCGAGGTCACAGAATCGACGGTCCGCGAGGTCGAACTCACCGAGCAAGGCGTCACGGAGCTGATGGCTGGTGTCGAGACCGCAGAGACGGTCGGCCAGGTAACGCCCGAGCTACTCACCAGCGGCGAGTGGGACGAGGTCGAGTTCGCCGAGTACAACGTCGAGGCCGACGCCGAAACCGTCGAGGGCGGTCGGGTACACGTCCTTCGGGAGATGTCTGAACGGGTCAAGGACGTCCTCGTCGGGATGGGGTTCGAGGAGATGGACGGCCCCCACGTCGACGCGGACTTCTGGATCAACGACTGCCTGTTTATGCCCCAGGACCACCCCGCCCGCACGCACTGGGATCGATTCGCCCTGGAACAGCCGACTCACATCGACGACCTCCCCGAGGACCTCGTCGACGCCGTCGAGCGTGCCCACCGCGAGGGCGTCGGCGAAGATGGCGAGGGTTACCACTCCCCGTGGGACGAAGAGTTCGCCCGCGCGCTCGCGCTGCGCGGACACACGACCTCGCTGTCCACGCGGTACCTCTCGGGCGAAGAGATCGGCGAGATCGAACCGCCCGCCCGCTTTTTCAGCGTCGAGAAGGCCTACCGCAACGACACCCTGGACGCGACCCACCTGCTCGAATTCTACCAGATCGAGGGCTGGGTGATGGCCGAGGATCTCTCCGTTCGAGATCTGATGGGCACCTTCGAGGAGTTCTACGCCCAGTTCGGGATCGAGGACATCCGATTTAAACCCCACTACAACCCCTACACCGAACCGAGCTTCGAGCTGTTCGGTACTCACCCCACGACGGGCGAACTGATCGAGATCGGCAACTCCGGGATCTTCCGCGAGGAGATGTTAGAACCGCTCGGAGTCGACTGTGACGTCATGGCCTGGGGGCTGGCCCTCGAACGGCTCGCCATGCTCACGACCGGTGCGGAGGACATCCGCGACCTCCACGGGACGCTTGCCGACCTCGAGTTCCTGCGGAACGCGGAGGTGACCTACTGATGCCAACCGTCGACATCGACCCCGACGAGCTGCGCGAGCTGACCGGCCACGAGGAGAAAAGCGACGAGGAACTGCAGGAGGATCTGTTCGGGCTCGGCCTCGAGTTCGAGGGCTGGACCGAGGACGACGAGTTCGAACTCGAGTTCGCACCCGACCGTCTGGACCGGCTCTCGGTCGAGGGCGTCGCGCGCTCGATGCGGTACCAGTACGGCGACGCCCAAGGCGTTCACGTTCCCTCGACGAACAGCGCCGACTGGACCATCGAGGTCGAGGAGTCGGTACCCGACGAGCGACCGTACGTCACGGGCGCGGTGATCCGCGACGTCGATCTCGACGAGGACGGTCTGGACTCGCTCATCCAGCTCCAGGAGAAGCTCCACGCGACGATGGGCCGCAAGCGCGCGAAGGGCGCGATCGGGATTCACGATCTGACGATGCTGCGGGGCAGTCCGGCCACCGAAGGTAATCCGACGATCCGGTACGTCGGCGTCGAGCCCGACGAGGACCGGTTCGTGCCCCTCGATGCCGACACCGAGATGACGCCCGGGGAGGTCCTCGAGGAGCACCAGACGGGCCGCGAGTACGCCGAGCTGGTCAGCGAGTACGAGCGCTACCCCGCGATCTACGACGATCTCGGGCTGTTCTCGTTTCCGCCGGTGATCAACGGTCGTCGGACCGAGGTCTCGACCGATTCGCGCGATCTGTTCGTCGAGATGACCGGCACCGATCAGTGGACGATCGACAAGATGCTCAACATCGTCTGCTACGCGCTCGCGGCACGAGGTGCGACCCTCGAAGACGTTCGGGTTGAGTACCACGACGGCGAGTTAGTGCGTCCCGACCTCTCGACGAAGACGAAGCGAATCCCCCACGACCGCATCGAGAGCATCCTCGGGATCGGCCTCGACCCTGACGAAGTGATCGACCTGGCCGAACGCTCGGGGCTCGACGCCGCGAGAAGCGAGGACGGAGCGACGGATGACGACGAGAGCACCATCACACCCCTGGAAGACCGAGACGGGCTCGAGGAACGGGGTGGCACGGAGGGTTCGAGCGAGTCGGAAGCCGACGACGCCGCGTCGACGGACGACCTCGTCTACGAGGTTACGATCCCGCCCTATCGCGTCGACGTCCTCCACCCGCTGGACGTGATCGACGACCTCGGGCGGGCCTACGGGTTCAACGACCTCGAGCCCCGGTATCCCGAGGTCGGCACCGTCGGCGGCCGCCACGACCGATCCCGGCTCGAGCGCGCGGTCCGAACGCAGCTCGTCGGACTGGGCTTCGAGGACCTGCTGAACTTCCACATGATCGACGAGGAACAGAACTACGAGCGCCTCGACGTGGAACCGGGAACGGACGCCTACGGCACGGGCGAGCCCGCGACGATCAAAGAACCCTACAGCGAGGACTTCACGATGCTACGAACCTGGACGCTGCCCTCGCTGTTGCAGGTCCTCGAGAACAACACCCACCGCGCGTATCCCCAACATCTCTCGGAGGTCGGCTTCGCCGCCAAACTCGACGAAACCGAGAACACCGGCGTCGCCGAGGGACGTCACGTCGGCGCCGTCCTCGCCGACCACGAGGCCGGCTACGAGGACGCCAAGGCGCGTCTCCAGGCGATCGCTCGCGACTTCGACGCCACCCTCGAGACGCCCGCGACCGAGCATCCGACCTTCATCCCGGGTCGGGCGGCCGACGTCGTCCTCGACGGCGAGGTCGTCGGCGTCGTCGGCGAGATTCATCCGAAGGTCCTCGTCGAACACGATCTCGAGGTCCCCGTCGCCGCGTTCGAGTTTGATCTCAAGGCGCTCCGGTAGCTGGCCGAACGACGGTCGGTTCGAACGCAAGCGGACGTGACGGCGTGATGGTCCCACGACGCGCGAGAACAGGACCGGTCGGCCGAAACGAACGCAACCGCTAGCAAAACGGAGCTTCGTCCCGGAAGAACGCCTAAAACTCGTGTTCTACTTCTTCCTCATTGGCTTTCTGGATGATGATCTTCCCGTCCCGAACGCGAACGAAAACCTCGTCGCCGATATCCATACCCGCGACTGCGAGTTCGTCCTCGTGGAGGTTCAGATGGACGTTGTGGTAGTTGCCGTCTTCGTCTTTCGCACCGCTTGGACTCAACTTCTTTTTCCGGACCATCGCGGGATTCTAGGTCGCACTTCGCCGTAGGATATACTTAAGTGTTTTCTACGACACAGCAAATGACTCCGGTTCGTGCCCTCGGCCGGCTCGGTTCGAACGGGCCGGACGGCGTCTTCGATCCGCCGACCGTACTTAAATGGGCGGGCGCAGTCCGTCGATTTTGGGGGATATCTTTATGTCGGATCGTGTGCAGAACTGACATGGAGGCCGAAACTATGGTACGTGAAGACGGAAAGCGAAACTTCGCACTGCGAGAATCGGGCGGCGACGAGACCAGCGTCTTCTCGGGAAACACTCCCCGACAGGCGGCGCTCAAGGCGGCTCGGCGCCTCGAGCCGGGCTCGAGCGAGGACGCGGCGGATCGCATCGAGCTCCGGCTCCGCGAGAAGGGTACCGACAAGGTCCACATCTACGACGGCTGGGCGTGGGAGGAGACCGCTCCCGACGACAAGCCCGACTGGATGCCCGAGGAGATCACGGAGGCCAACGTCGCAAAGAAGGGGATCGAACACCTCGAGGAGTAGCGTCCCGAACGGCGACTGTTTTGTGGGGGGATCGCCGCCCGGCCCGTAGGTCGACCGATCGACGGCCCGGTTTCCGTCTGTGAGACGGACCGCTCCGACGCTCTTTTGGCGTGGTCCGGCAAAGAGTGAGCCGATGCGCACAGTCACGCTCGGTCCGGAAGGGACCTACTCGCATCGGGCAGCGAGTGCGATCGCCGACGACGACGAGATCGGTTTCCGACAGTCGGTCACCTCGATCGTCGAGGCCGTCGCGACCGGCGACTACGACCGCGGGATCGTCCCCATCGAGAACAGTATCGAGGGCAGCGTTACGGAGAGTCTCGACGCCGTCGCCGAGTACGACGTCGCGATCGTCCGCGAGATCGTCACTCCGATCCGTCACGCGCTGCTGGCCCAGGGGCCGGCGTTCGACACGATCGCCAGCCACTCCCAGGCGCTGGCGCAGTGTCGGTCCTACCTCGAGCGCGAGCACCCCGACGCGACGCTGGAAGCCGTCGCCAGCACCGCCCAGGGCGTCGAGTTCGCTCGCGACGACCCCTCGGTCGCGGGAATCGGCCACCCCGCGAACGCCGACCTCGAGAACGGGCTTGAGGTCCTCGCCGAGGACATCCAGGACCAGGACTCGAACGCGACGCGGTTTTTCGCGCTCGCGCCCGCCGAGGAGCGCTCGAAGGGCGGCGGGAAGACGACGCTCGTCGTCTACCCGAACGCGAACTACCCCGGCCTCCTGCTCGAGCTACTCGAGCCGTTTGCGGACCGAGATATCAACCTTACTCGCGTCGAATCGCGCCCGAGCGGCCAGCGACTCGGCGACTACGTCTTCCACATCGACATCGAGGCGGGGCTGTACGAGTCCCGGACGACGGAGGCCCTCGAGGAGATCGAGGAACTGGCAACGAACGGTTGGGTTCGTCGGCTGGGATCGTACGATACCGAACACGTCGTCGAGTGACGGGAACACGGGCCACTCCGCTCATCACGAACCGTTCTTCACAGAAGCGGGCCGGGCGCGATTGTGAACTACGCCGAGACATTCCGGGTTGCTCGCTACGCTCGCTTCCCGGGCTGTGACTCGTCACCTTCAAATCGCGCCGGTTCCGTTACCTGTCGCTCACGGATTTGTTCGCGACAGCAAAGCGGGCCGGGCGCGATTTGAACACGCGACCGTCTGGTTAAAAGCCAGACGCTCTGCCAGACTGAGCTACCGGCCCTCGATTTCTACTTTCGGGGAGTATCGGTTAAACGTTTCTCTCTGAGCTTGTGACAGCGAGGATATTAGTCGAAGTACTCATCGAGTGCATCAGTGACGAGTTCGCCGGGATCGACGTCGTTGATAGACGCACGGCGGCGGAGGTCGCGGTACCTCTCCGGGGCGAGCGTGAGCTCGATCCGGCCGAGTTCGACGTCGTACTCCGCTAACGCCCGTGCTATCGGAACGTCGTCGTTGACCGCGCTCGCGACGCTCCGAACCTCTCGGACGGTGAGGCCGCCGTCGAGGGTCGCCCAGGCAAGCAGGAGACGCGCTTCGCCGCCGACGCGGGCGATGTGTTTGGCAGCCGTCGGCGCGATACGGCCGAGCGCGACCTGTTTCCGAACCGATCGGGGGAGGTCGTGGACCCGAGCCCACTTGCGAATGAACGAGACGGTCGCGTTCCCGCCGGCGCGTTCGGCCGCAGCCTTGTAGGATCCCTCGCCGCGGACGAGTGCGGCACAGGCGGCAGCGCCACGAAGCATGTAGAGATGATCGTCGTTGGTATCACCGCTCGCAAACTGGCGGACGGTGTCGGCGGCGTCGGCGAGGCGGTCCGGGTCGTCGGGGTCGAACTGGACGGCCTCGCGGGCGTGTGGCCCGGCGACCGACTCGTCACCTCGAATAACGGGTGCGCCGACCGGCGACTCCCGGTCGGTGGGGATGGGGTCGGGAGCCCCGTCGGCGTCGTCCCCGGTGTGCTTCCGAGAGCGATCGTCAGTCATGACGTAATGGATGGGCCGTGAAGCCAAAAAGAACGAGGTTTTTTGCGGCGCTCAACTCTCATTCGTCTCGCTTTTCGGCGAGGTGTTCCCAGATCTCTGTGCAACCGGCACCCTCTTCCAGTCCGTCGAGGTGTGAATCGTCGGAATCGTCGTCTTCGGTCGGTTCCGGTTTGCAGTCCGGGGAGTGTGCCATGGACATCCGTTGGAAGGCTGAGGGAATAAGTGACGCTTCAGCCGCAAAGGATACCCGTGCTCACCCGTCTCGGACAATGGTGCCGCTATCTCGGAGCATCTACCGACCGGTCGTTCGACGGGCCAGCGCTGGCGACGGTCTGTCAGCGCCGATCGAACGGAGTTTTCGGGCCGAAACCGACGTTCGAACGCTCGGTGTTCCCGATCGACGTCAACTCCAGGTCCGATCTCGCCGGAGACGACACGAGGACTGGTCTCCCGGCTTTCGTAGGCAGAACAAGAGCAGGAAAATTTTACCGGTACGCATGGGGACGAGTGGAGTAGCGCGAACCGGGATGGCTCCTGCGGTGCAGACCGCGGAGGCTCCGGCGTGTTGGGGATTCTCGTTCGAGTGTACCGTCGCTCCACTGCCGCTTGTCCTCGCAGGGAGTCGACTTTTTCTCTCCGCCGGCGGAGACGGTGGCGAAACGATGACAGTCGAAACCATCCAGGAGCTGTTCGAGCACGGTCTCGAGGACGTCTACCACGCCGAGCACGAACTGCTCGAGGCGCTCGCGGATCTCGAGGAAAACACCGAACGGGAGGAGATCTCGTCGGCGTTCGCCGAACACCGCGAGGAAACCGAGGCCCACATCGACCGCCTCGAGGAGGTGTTCGAGATCTTCGGTGAGCCGCCGGAGAAAGAGGAGTGTGAGGGGATCAAGGGCCTGATTCGGGAGTACGAGGAGTTCGTCGACGAGGATCCCTCTCAGGAAGTCCTCGACTATCACAGCATGGCCGCCGCGGAGAAGACCGAACACTACGAGATCGCGGCATACGGAAACCTCATCCCGCTCGCGGATCAGCTCGGGATGGACGAGGCGGCCGACCTCCTCGAGGAGAACCTTCGAGAGGAGCAGGAGGCCCTCGACGAACTGACGGAGCTGACCGAATCCTTCGAGATGGACGCGATCCCCGCGGAATGATTCCATGACCGACGAGACCGACGACGAGCAGACCCAGTACGGCGGTACCGAGGACGAACAGCCTGAAACGTCGATCGACGAAGACGGCGAAGACGACGAAGACGACGAGGAGTAACCGACCCGAAACGCCGGCGGACGACGCCGCGCTCTTTCTGACGTGTGACGGTACGGGAACGTCACGGGCGAACTCCGCCATATCGACCGCGGCTACCAGGTGGCGTCGCCGGGTTCGATTCGCCGTTCCCGAGGTTCGTGCTGGCACATAACACATATAATCCTGGTCGGGGTAGATCCCGCGGAGGGATACAAGATGGCAGACGCCAAGACCGCTCGAGCGGAGTGGGGAACGAGATTCGGCTTCCTGATGGCGATGATCGGCGCGATGGTCGGCGCCGGGAACATCTGGCGGTTTCCGTACGTAATGGGCGAGAACGGTGGCGGCGCGTTCGTTCTTGCCTTCCTGGTCCTGCTGTTCTTGCTTGCAGTACCGGGACTGATGGCCGAGGTCGCGCTCGGCCGCTACACGAACAAGGGCGTCATCGGCGCGTTCCGGGACGTCCTCGGTCGTGGCGGGATGGTCGGGCTCGGGGTGATCGTCCTGCTGGTCAACATCGCGCTGATGTCGTACTACTCGCCGCTGATCGGATGGACCCTGTACTACGCGGTTCACTCACTGCTGTTTACGTTTACTGCAACCGGGTTCGAGGCCGAGCCGTTCATGGAGGCGTTCTTCGCGAATTCGGCCCTGATGATCGGACTCCACACCGTCGTGATGGGTACGGTCGCAGCGGTGCTCCTGCTTGGCATTCGACGTGGCGTCGAACGGCTCGTCGTCTATGCCGTGCCGGCGCTGGTGATCGCGCTCGCGATCATGACGATCCGAGGCCTCACCCTTCCGGGTGCGAACGAGGGGATCGCCTTTACGTTCGGCGTCCAGTGGGGGTACCTGTTCGAGGGGTCGACCTGGATCGCCGCACTCGGACAGGCCCTGTTCTCGACGGGGCTGGGCTGGGGGATCGCGCTGACGGTCGGGAGCTACCTTCGTGAGTACGACGACGTCCCCCTCGGTGGGGGCGTCTTCACCGCGATCGGCGAATCGAGCATCGGGATTCTCGCGGCGCTGGCGATCTTCCCCGTCGTCTTCGCGGTCGGCGTCGAACCCGACGCCGGGGCGGGGCTCGCGTTCGTCTCACTCGTGCAGGTCTTCCCGGAGATTCCCCTCGGCGGGCTCGTCGCGATCCTGTTTTTCGTCGGCTTTTTCCTGGCGACGTTCACCTCGGGAGTGGTCATCACCGAAGTCAGCGTCACGACGCTGGCCGAGGAGACCCGATTCAGCCGGTCCCAGACCGTCCTCGGCGTCTGCGGCGGGATCTGGCTGCTCGGAATTCCGAGCGCCTATTCCGTCGACATTCTCGACTACCTCGATTTCGTCTTCGGTAACTGGGGGCTCCCCCTCGCGACGCTCGCGATCATCGGGATCATCGGCTGGGTCCTCGGTCCCGAACGGCTTCGGCTGCTCGCGGTCAACCGCAACGCCGGGATCCACGTCGGCAAGTGGTGGGATCCCGTGATCAAGTACGTCATTCCGCTGGTCATGATCTTCATCATGGCCTACTACGCCTGGGAGGATTTCGGGTCGGCAGAGATGGTCGGCGGGATGCTCGTCATCGTCCTGTTCCCGATCATCGGCTACGGCCTGATGTCGGTCCTCGAGGGCAGGGGCGGCGGTCCAGAAACGACCGACGTAACCGGAGGTGACGACTGATGGTGCTCACGATCGAAGTCGTCGCGATGCTCGTGTTCACGCTAACGGCGTTCTGGGGTGTGGCAACCTGGGCGCTCGTGCGGACGATGCGCCAGGAGAGTCGAAAGGTCGAACTGCTCGAGCGTCAGGACCGGATCGACACCTACTCGCCGACGGCGCTGGCGGAGCTGCGGGAGTGGATCGAGGACAACCCCGACGATCCGCTCGTCGACGACGCGCGACGGCGCCACAACGAGTGCGTCGAGACGCTCAGAGGGACCGACGACCGATTCTATGACTGGTCAGACGAGGAGATCGACCGTCTCGAGCGGGTCTGAGCGGTAGCTCTTTTATCGCTCGAGGCGGTAGGGCGAGTGTGACGACGTCGGTTTCGCCCGGGGACGACGAGATCACGATCCGGCCCGCCGAGCGCGCTGACCTGCTCGCGGTCGTCCGCATAGAGCAGGCGTCGTTCTCCCAGCCCTGGCCCTACGACGCGTTCGAGCGCTTTCTCGGCGAGCCGGGGTTTCTCGTCGCGACCGAGCCGACGGGTGCGGTGGCGGGGTACGTCGTCGCCGACGTCAACCGCCAGTACGGCCGCAACCGCGGTCACGTCAAGGACATCGCCGTCCGCCCCGACAGCCGGGGCGACGGCGTCGGCTCCGCACTGCTGTCCCGGATCGTCGCCGTGTTGCTCTCTCACGGCGCCGACTCGGTCAAACTCGAGGTCCGGGAGTCGAACGACCCGGCAAAACGGCTCTACCGACAGTTCGGCTTCGAACCGCTCCGTCGGGTTCCGGGCTACTACGACGACGAGGACGCGATCGTGATGGTTCGGAAACTCGAGTGAGCCGCGGTCGGGGACGTTTTCCGCTCGCCGACCGTACCCGCGAGCATGGGATATCGCTGTCCGGTCTGTGACGTCGAGGAGGCCGACGCGGAACACCTCGCGAACCATCTCGCGGTGACCGCCTCGCTCGGGCGCGAGGACCACGCGACCTGGCTCGAAGAACACGCCCCCGGGTGGGCCGACTGTGGCCCCGAGGAGCTCGGCGAGATCGTCGCCGACCACGCGACCGAGGTCGAGACGCCGGAGTTCGACGACCACGATCACGAACGGGGCCGCCCGTCGGGGTTCGAGGACGAACTCGCCCACCAGACCCGCCAGCGCGGGCGCGGGTCGCTAACCGCCGAGGCCGAGCAGGTGCTCCGGGAGGCCCGTGAGCTGACCGAGCGAATGGCCGACGACGCCGACGAAAACGAAAACGCGTAACTGGCAGTCGGCCGATGAACCGCGCATGCAAACGGCGGGGACGTTCACGTTCGAGTCGGTCGAGGAAGCGCGCGAGCAGTACGAGTCGGTTGGCCCCGCGGCCCAGACGGTCGTCCGCGAGGTCGCGAAGGCGATGGCCTTCGACCGCGAGGAGTACGACGAGCGGGTCACCGACGACGTCGTCGAAACCGCCCGCGACGCCCTGTTCGCGAGCCTGCTGGCGGTGCAGGTCGGCTCCCGCGAGGAGTACGAGGAGTGGCGCGAGTCCTACGATGGCGAGGTGACCGAGGTCGGTCACGAGCGGGTCGATCGGGTCGTCTGGCACGCCGCCCCCACCGGCAAGGCCGTCGCCGCGACCTTCCAGGACGAGGCGGACGCCGCCGTCGCGACGCTTCGCCGCCAGGCGTTCGGCCGGCTCTACCGGGACGTCCTCGAGGACTGATACGGGTTGCTGTACCGAGTTCCCGGCGCAACCGCCGCCGGATCGGGGTTGCGTCGGAATGAGGTACAGTAACCCTCTCGAGCCGAGGCGACATCTATTCCGTCCTCGAGCACGCAGGCGTTTCCCATGCCCGACGACGAGTGGGAACTTCTGGAGGAAGCGACCGAGTACGACACCCCCTGGTACGAGGGCGGCTACGATCGGCTCCGCCAACCCGACGGCTCCGAGAAACGGTACTACTGGGCCGACCTCCCGCCCGCGGTCGTCGTGGTCGCCCGGATCGACGCCGACGTCCTTGAGGACGGTGACGGCGACGGCGATCGCCTGCTGTTCGTCGAGCAGTACCGACCGACGATCCGGGAGACCCACCTCGAGCTTCCGGCGGGGATCGTCGAGGACGACGAGTCGTACACGACGGCCGCCGCCCGCGAACTCGAGGAGGAGACGGGGTTCCGTCCCTCGAGCACCGCGCTCCTCCAGGAGTACGCCGTTGCGACCGGCGTGCTCCGTCACGACCGTGCGGTCGTCTACGCCGAGGGACTGGAACCCGGCGAGCGGGAGCTCGACAACAACGAGTTCCTCGAGGTGCGGACGGTTCCTGTCGCCGAGGCCCTGGAGCGCGCCCGCGAGCAGCCGGCCAACGACTCGACGCTGACCGCGCTGTTGCTCGCGAAGGAAGACGGTCTGCTCTGATCGGCGCGGCCGTGCTGGGCCTCATCGTTGCGGCCGTAGCGCCAACCCGGTTCGGCCCCTCCCGGATCGCATGCGCGTCTTCGTCGCCGGTGCGACTGGCGTCTTCGGACGCCACCTCGTTCGCACCCTCGCCGACGGCGGCCACGACGTCGTCGGGCTCGCGCGGGACGAAGCGGGCGAGCGACGGGTCGCCCGGGCCGGCGGAACGCCACACCGCGGGGACGTCCTCGATCCCGCCTCGCTTCATGCGGGAGTCGACAGCGTCGACGCGATCGTTCACGCCGCGACGCGGCTCCCCACCGGTCCCAGGCCGACCGCCGCGGACTGGCGGCGCAACGATCGGGTCCGCCTGGACGGCGCCCGCTCGCTTCTCGCGATCGCCGACTCCGTCGGGATCGACCGGTTCGCGTTCCCGAGCGTCGTCTGGGCCTACCGGCACCCGGACTGCGGTGCAGTCGCCGTCGACGGTCCGCCGAACCCCGACCGGACGACCCGATCCGCGGTCGCAACCGAGCGACTGCTTCGACGCGCCGCGGCCGACGGTGCTCTCGAGGCGACGATCCTCCGGTACGGCTGGGTCTACGGCCCGACGTCGGCACAGACCCGCTCGTTCGGTCGGCGGCTGCTCGGGGGTCGGCTCCCGATCGTCGGCGGCGGGTCCTCGGCCGGCAGGAGGCGTTCGTCTCGCCGATCCATGCGGCAGACGCCGCGCGGGCGATAGTCGCCGCCCTCGAGGACGGCGCGACCGGAACGTACCACGTCGTCGATGATCACCCCGTTACGACGCGAACGTTCTTCGAGACGTTCGCCGACGCGCTCGGAGCCGACACCCCCTTGCGGATCCCCGGCTGGCTCGTCCGCCCGCTGATCGGTCCCGACGCCGTTCGGTTCCTCACGCAGGGGTTCCCCACGACGAACGATCGCTTCGGCCGCGCGGTCGACTGGAGTCCGCGGTATCCGTCCGTCCGTGAGGGGTTCGCCGCGGTCGTCGATCGGTGGCTCGAGCGTGACCTGCTCGACCCGCGTTCCGAGGACGGAGACGCGTGGCAGGAGCCGTCCGCACCCGAACGCGCCTCAGTGGCCGCGGCCGCGACCGAGAACGCGAACCCCGAGTAGCGACCTCAGCCGTGGTGCTTATTCGCGTGCCGTCCCAACCCCGGCCCGATGGACGGCGAAATTTCGACGGAAGAGGTAAAGCAGCTGTTGGACGAAGACGCCGACGTTCGCGTCGTCGACATCCGCGACCAACGCAGCTTCGGACACAGTCGGATTCCGGGCAGCGAGAACCTTCCGTTTCAGGAGCTCTCCAGTCGAGTCGAGGAACTCGAGGACGCCGACCGTATCGTCACGGTCTGTCCCCACGGGAAAGCAAGCGTCCAGGCGGCCCAGCTCATCGGCTCCTACGAGGGGACCGCCGACGCCCGCGTCGAGAGTATGGCCGGCGGGCTCGAGGAGTACGGGATGAAGTACGGTCTCGTTCGCAGCGAGGACGACCGGTCCTCGGGGGACGCCGAGCCGACGGAGTCACCGTTCTGACTGCGATCGACGGACTGCCGGCTCACGGTTTTACTTCGTGACGAGCCGACGGCTCGCCGGCGGTCGGGGTCGTGAAAAGCGGTAGTACGGAAGCGATGCGCGAGTCGGTCGCGGGTTCGGAAGTCGTCTCAGAGCATCGCGGGCTGGATCAGGCGACGTTGAAGCCGCGGTCCCGAAGGAACTCCTCGATGCGACCGGTGTGGTTGCCCTGGAGTTCGATCTGGCCGTCTTCGACGGTGCCGCCGCAGGCGAACTTGGACTTGAGATCCGACGAGAGACTGTCCAGATCGACGTCCTTCGGATCGAATCCTTCGACGATCGTTACCTCTTTTCCGTATCTGCGCTCGTCAATGCGGATGTTGAGTTGCTGTTGTCCCTTGGCTACGTCCTCGCAGACGCAGAGCTCCTCGGGCAGCCCGCACGTCGAGCAGACTTCCGACATTACGATCGAAAGTAGGGAATGCGCATATTAAACACTATCGGGACCTGCGTCCCGTCCGGCGATCTTTTTAATGTAGTCGTCGACGGAGCGACAGTCGCTCCCGCGCGAGCTCGTCGACGATGTCGACCGCCTCGTCGGCCTCCTCCCGATCGACGCCCCCGCCGTAGGTCGCCCGCTCGTAGTGTCGAGCGACCCGTTTCGCGCGCTCGTCGATATCGTGTTCGGCCGACAGCGCCGCCAGATACTGCCGGCTCGACTCGCCGCGACGGCGCGGCCGGTACTCGCGGGCCAGCAGCTCCTCGAGCCGACGGTAGGCTCGTCGGGCGTCCTCG
>JGI2924J29684_1078353_pt1 | contig 42917 bp, 43 predicted proteins | sample BenlonsequencITS_FD_29684 | JGI IMG/M metagenome (IMG submission 29684) | reverse complement strand
TGCCGTAGGTACGATCGATGGTCTGACAAATGTTTCAAAAATAGATAAAGTAACCTTTCTACAGCATATTAAACATACTGATCCTGTAATCATCCGTCAAAGAAAAATTGGATCAGGGCTTCTAGAAAGTTGGGATTCCAGTATTGTAAGTCATTAACAAAACCGTCCAATGGATAACAAATCTGGTCATTGGCAATTCCCACAAGTGCCAGCGGCACGAATGATACAGTAACCCATGGATTTATCCGTGGTCACACAAAAACCACCTTAAAATCCAATAGTGCCATAGGCACGAACGATATAGCCAAAGTGCCGCCACGCCGGAGAGGTTTGGCGTGGACGTGACTACACTTTTTTGGGGGAGCGAAATCTTAATTGAAGTATGGGTACTTGCCTTTGTCGATCATGTGATCAGCGATTTGCCTCCTCAGTGCTTTGGTGTTTTCCGGATCCGCCTTGGTAAAGCGCTTGAGGCCCATCAGCATGACCTTTTGCTCATCTCCAGTGGTAAACGAAGCGATTGCCTCTTTACCAGCAGCCTGAATGATATCCACAGCTTCAGTGAGGTAAACTTTTACCATGGCAATTTGCTGCTTACAAGCTTCTTCCCCTTGAAGGGTAACTCTTTTCTCTGTGCGGAGCAACGCCGATTCTGCAGCGTAGATCTCTATCATGATGTCGGCTAAGTTCATCATGATTTCTTGTTCCTCCTCGATTTTGGGGCCGAAGGTCATGGCTGCCTTTCCGCCGATCATCAGAAACACCTTCTTCAGCTTCTTTAGCAGCTCTTTTTCCGCTGCGAAAAGCTGAGAATTATCCACAGCACCAAAAGAAGGAACCGCTGTCAGCTCATCGGCTACGGCTTTGGCAGGCCCGAAGAGGTCAACCTCTCCTTTCATCGCACGCTTGAGCAGCATGCCGATCATGAGCATGCGGTTGATTTCATTGGTGCCTTCATAGATGCGCGAGATCCGTGCATCCCGATAGGCCCGCTCCATGGGCGCATCGGCAGAATAGCCCATGCCACCGTAAATCTGCACCCCTTGGTCCACCACATAGTCCAACACTTCCGAGCCATGGATCTTTGCAATGGCACATTCCATCGCAAACTGCTCTACCCCTTTCAGCTTGGCTTGGTTTGCCTCCATTCCTGATGCCATGAGCGCATCGATGCGGTCCTCGATGTTCTGGCCAAGACGATAGCACAGGGATTCACTGACATACGTCTTGACCGCCATTTCGGCCAATTTCGATTTGATGGCCCCAAAAGTATTGATGCTCACGCCAAACTGCTTTCGTTCGGATGAATATTGCAGGGCATTTTTGATCACTTGCCTACAGCCTCCCAGCACCCCAGCGCCTAATTTCACACGGCCAATATTGAGGATATTGACAGCGATCTTAAAGCCATTTTGACGATCGGAAAGCATGTTTTCGACCGGCACTTTGCAGTCATTGAAAAACACTTGGCGCGTAGATGAGCCTTTGATGCCCATCTTTTTCTCTTCCTCGTTCATGGTGATGCCACCAAAATCCTTTTCCACAATAAAGGCTGTCAGGTTTTTGTCCTCACCAATTTTAGCAAAGACGATAAACAAATCCGCAAAACCGCCATTGGAGATCCACATTTTCTGGCCATTGAGCAGGTAGTGCTTGCCATCCTCGGTGAGGGTGGCCTTGGTCTTCCCGCTATTGGCATCCGAGCCAGCGTCCGGTTCGGTGAGGCAGTAGCAGGCGGCCCATTCACCGGTAGCCAACTTGGGCAGGTACTTTTTCTTTTGTTCCTCGGTGCCATAATACAAAATCGGCAAGGTGCCAATGCCCGTATGGGCGCCATAGGTCGTCGAAAAGGATCCCGCCGCACCAATGATGTCTGCAATCAGCATGGAAGTATTAAAGCTCATGCCCAATCCTTGGTATTCCTCGGGCACCGAAATACCCAATAGTCCTAGCTCACCGGCCTTTTTCAGAATAGCCGGCACCAAATCAGGATTCTTCATACTATCGATTTCCTCGGATTTTGGCAAAATCTCCGTATCGATAAAATCCTGACAGGCCTGCGCCATCATGCGCTGCTCTTCCGTAAATTCTGCAGGAATAAAAATTTCCGTGGCTGCTGTTTCCCGAATGAGAAACTCCCCGCCGTTAATGGTATTGTTTTTTGTTGTCATGTCGTTAGTATTGAGTCGTAAGTAAAGAGTATTGAGCCTTACTATTGTACGTTTGATCGCTATTTCAAACTTTTAATCAACGAATAGCTCATTTTTTGCATTTCATTGATCTCATTTTCCAATGATTTGAATACGGAATCATTCACTAAATCCAATAGTTTTGCAATACATAACTGTGTATCTAATTCACACAGTGAACCATAAGCTATATCCATAAATCGTCGAAATTCTCGGTCGGAACCTCTTCCTGCACCCTCAGCAATATTTGAGGCCACCGAAACAGCAGACCTCCTCATTTGGGTCACAAGACCATATTTCTCATCGTGTGGAAAAGTAGCTGTCAACACGTAAATGTCTTTGGCCAAAAAAATGCCTCTTTTCCATACTTTTAATTCTTTATAATTATTCATGATGTATGTTTTTAGTTTAAAAATCTCTTTAACTACTCAGCGTGCTGCTCGCAGAACAAAGAGAAGACTCTTTTCAGAATAGCATGCTGAAGACTCACTACTCACGTCTCGAGACTCAAATCTCACACCTCATTACTAATCCCTCACATCTACTTCAGCAATTCCACCACACCGGCTACGCCTTGGCCTCCGCCGACGCAAGCCGTTACCATACCGTATTTTTGGTTTCTCCTGCGGAGCTCGTTGATCATTTGCACTGTGAGCTTGGCGCCAGTACAGCCTAGTGGATGGCCAAGGGCTACCGCGCCGCCATTGACATTGACTGTATTGGGATCCATGTCCAACGCTCGGATGACGGCCAAGGCCTGTGCGGCAAAAGCTTCATTCAGCTCCACCAAACTGATATCGCTCATCTTCATACCTGCTTGTTTCAGGGCTTTGGGAACAGCTTCTTTGGGACCGATGCCCATGATCCGCGGATCCACACCCGCTACCGAATAGCTCACCAGACGTGCTACCGGTTCCAAATTCAATTCTTTGACCATTCGCTCGGACATCACCACCGTGAAGGCTGCCCCATCGGAGGTTTGTGATGAATTGCCAGCGGTCACTTGCCCTCCTTGCTTAAAGGCGGGCTTCAATCCTCCCAGGACATCCATGTTGGTTCCGGGACGGGGGCCTTCATCTGTGTCCACGGTAAAGGTTCTTGTCTGCCGCTTTCCGGATGCGTCCACAAAGGTTTCTTCCACTTCTATGGGAACAATCTCTTCCTTGAACCGGCCTTCTTTGATCGCACTGATCGCCCGCTCGTGGGAAGTCACGGCAAACTGATCGGAATCTTCCCGCGAAATATCATAATCCTTGGCCAGCTCCTCTGCGGTCAATCCCATGCTGAGGTAATAATCCGGATGCTCAGAGGCAATCTTCCAGTTGAGGGCCGTTTTATATCCCATCATCGGTACCATGGACATGGATTCGGTGCCTCCTGCGATGATGCAATCAGCCATTCCTGATTTGATTTTGGCTGTGGCCAAGGCGATGGCCTCTAGGCCCGAGCCACAGTATCGGTTAATGATAAAGCCCGGCACCACCTTTCCCAGTGCCATGAGCGAAATCATCCGTCCCATCTGCATGCCCTGCTCAGCCTCGGGTACGGCATTGCCCACGATCAGGTCATCCACCCGCTCCGCTTCCAAACCGGGGGTATCGGCAATCAGCTTTTTGATCACATCTACGGCCAGGTCATCCGGCCGATAAAAGCGGAATCCACCTTTTTTGGCTTTTCCCACTGCTGTCCTATATCCTTTGATGATGTATGCGTCCATATCGTTTTCGTTTAATAGTTTGTTTGTGCTTAAAGAATCAAGAGAAAAGAAAAAAGAGTCAAGACTCGACTTTCGATTTCAGACCGTTAATCATGCGTTGAATCTCTACTAAATCTTCATGCAGTGAACTTGATTTTTCTTCATTCAGCAATCCCACACGTTTACTAATTTCAAGTTGTGTTTCGAGTTCGTAGCTTTCACCCAAGCTTGTTTCCAATGAATTGCTAAAAGCTTTACCAGAAGATTTTGCACTTCCTTCAGCAATGTTAGAAGGGACAGAAACTCCCGCCCTCCTCATTTGGGAAACCATTCCAAATTTCTCCTCACTTGGAAATTCTTTGGTTTCGAAATATATCTTTACAGCAAAATCAACTGATTTTTGCCACACTTTTAGATTTCTGAAATTATGCATGATACAAGGTTTTGGGTTTCTTTACTCTTTTGTCTTACTTCTTTGCTCTAATTTAATTTCGAAGTGGTTTTCCTTTAAAGAGGATGCTCTGGATGCGTTCTAGGGTCTTTTGTTCACCGGTTAGGCTGAGGAAGGCTTCCCGCTCCAGCTCCAAGAGGTATTGCTCGCTGACTTCATTGGCTTGTGAAAGGTCTCCGCCACTCATGACCCAAGCCAGCTTCCTGGCGATCTTGGCATCGTGTTCAGAAATATAGGCACCGTACCGCATTCCGGTGATGCCTGCTTCAAACAGTGCCAAGGACGTTTTGCCCAGCACCTTGATATTGGTCTGCTGCACCGGCTGGGTGTAGCCTTCGTCGAACAATTCGATGACTTTGGCTTTTGCCTCGGCAAACTGCCGCTTGCGGTTGAGGGTGATGTCATCCTTTGCTTGGAGATATCCCAGACCTCGCGCTTCTTCTGCCGAAGTGGATACTTTGGCCGTGGCAATGTTCATAAAATATTCCTGCAGCCGATTGACTTCCACATCACCGCTGTGGATGGCATTGCTAAAACGAAGGATCATCTCTTTGGTGCCCCCACCTGCTGGGATCAGTCCTACTCCAAATTCAACCAAGCCCATGTACAGCTCCGCATGTGCTTGTACCGCATCTGCATGTAAGGACATTTCACAGCCGCCACCAAGGGCCATATTATGCGGAGCCACGACCACCGGTACGCTGCTGTAGCGGACACGCATCATGGTCTTCTGAAACTGGGCAATCATCAGGTTGATCTCATCAAATTCCTGATCTCCGGCAAACATAAAGAGCATGGCCAAATTGGCGCCAGCAGAGAAATTGGCGCCCTCATTTCCGATGACCAAGCCTTTATAATCCTTTTCGGCCATGGTAATGGCCGTGTTGATCCCTTCGATTACTTCCTGACCGAGGGAATTCATCTTCGTGTGAAATTCCAAACCGATGACCTCATCCCCCATGTCATAGATCGTGGCACCGGCATTTCCCCAGATTTTCTTGTTGGCCGCTTTAAGGGTATCCAAAAGGATAAATTCCTGTTGTCCCGGAATGTCTTTGTAGGATTTGGAGGGAATGTCGTAATACTGTCGCCGCCCATCTTCCACACGATAAAAATGCTCATTCCCGGCATCCAGCATTTCATATATCCACTCCGCTGGGCGCTGATCCGCTTCCTCCATTTTCTTGATGGTATCCTTTAGTCCTAGGATGTCCCAGTTTTCGAAAGGGCCATATTCCCAGCCAAATCCGGCACACACGGCCTGATCAATGCGGTAAAGTTCATCTGAAATTTCCGGTATTCGAAACGAACAATAGCGGAACAAATCGTAAAAGGTAGCCCGGTAAAACGCTCCTGCCTCATCGTCAAAATTGACCAAAAACTTGATGCGCTCCTTCAGGTCATTGATTTCTTTTGAAGCTTCCAAGGCTTTGAATTTTGGCTTCTCGGCCGGTTTGTATTCATGGGTCTGCAGGTCGATTTCCTTGAGCTCTTTGCTTCCGTCCTTGTGGCGAATCATATGGAAAAAGCCTTGTCCCGTCTTATCTCCCAGCCATTTTTTCTCCGAGAGATATGCTACGGTTTTAGGCAGTTTGAACTTGTCCTTGGATTCATCATTTTGGAGTGCTTTGCTGAGGTTATTGGCGACATTGACCATGGTGTCCAGTCCTACCACGTCCATCGTGCGGAAAGTAGCTGACTTGGCGCGGCCAATGACCGTTCCGGTCAATTTATCCACCTCGGAAACGCCCATTTTCATGCTTTCAATGATATGCATGCTGGACATCATGGCATACACCCCAATGCGGTTGGCAATAAAGGCCGGAGTATCTTTACACAGCACCGTCTCCTTACCAAGGTGGCGATCACCATAATCCATAAGAAAATCAATGATGGCCGGATCAGTCTTGGGACCAGGGATGATCTCCAGCAATCGCAGGTACCGGGGTGGGTTAAAAAAATGTGTCCCACAGAAATTGGCCTGAAAATCATCACTTCTCCCCTCACAGAGCATTTGCATGGGAATCCCGGAGGTATTGGAAGTAATGAGTGTGCCCGGCTTCCGGTGCTGCTCCACCTTCTCGTACAGGGATTGCTTGATGTCCAATCGCTCTACGACCACCTCGATTACCCAGTCGTAATCCTTGATCTTGGGCAGGTCATCGTCAAAGTTGCCCGTTTGGATGCGGTCGGCAAATGCCCGATCATAGATCGGAGAAGGTTTGGATTTGAGGGTTTTTTCCAGTGCTTCATTGACCAATCGGTTACGGACGGCTTTGTCCTCCAGGCTCAGGCCTTTTTTACTTTCGGCTTCATTGGGTTCTTTGGGCAAAATATCCAGTAAAAGGACCTTCACGCCGATATTGGCAAAGTGACAGGCTATTCTGGATCCCATTACTCCGGAACCTAAAATGGCTACTTTCTGAATGGCTCGTTTCATTTGGTTTACGTTTATTTAAAATGGTCAAATGGAACCCCGCAATGAACATTTGCTCCTAAAAGAAGCAACCTCGTACAGGCGTGGTTTCATATAATGGTTACGATTATCTTAGAAGGATCCGCCAAAGCGGTACCCCAAAGTCTGTTTATTGTTTTTCGATTACCTTGTTGATCTTCTCAAAAACACGAAAGAACATATCCATTTCCCTTTTCGTGACCACCTCCCGGATGGCGTGGTTAAATGCTTGAATCGTTTGGATGGATTTTTCTTTTTTCCGCTTCCCTTCCGGGGTTAAAAAAATGCGGACCGATCGCTTATCTGCAGGGTCTGGCTGGCGACAAATCAAGCCCCGATCTTCCATGGATTTCAGGATCCGTGTAAGGCTTCTGGACTCCAAGCCCATGAGTGGCGCTATCTTAGTAGCAGGAGTGCCTTCATGTGTGTTGATATTGATCAGGACGAAACCGATAGAGGTAGTGAATCCCTCTTCCACAGCCTTCTGATTGTACATGCGTGAGATGGCATGCCAAGCAGTCTTGATGTGGAAATCTACGGTTTCTTCAGGTTTCATTGCCTCAGTTCATTGCTGTATTAGCTTAACGTAAGATACAAATATTTTTGTATGCATGCATACTATTTTTAGTTAAAAATGTGAGAAGTTTGAAATGTTAAAAAAGGGAAAAGTTTAGGAACCTACTGAGCAGTATTTAGCATCTACAACTGGCACCTCACACTTAAAGGAGGTTTGCTAATTTGTGACATCGCTAGCCCATTCAAAACAAGGATAATATTGCCCTATAAGTTTAAGGAAATCGCTTTTAACCCATTAAGTTATTTAATTCAGGCAAAAAGTCAGACCGAGCGTACCTGTCAATCCTCCAGGTAGAGTCGAGGTCCAAGGTCTAGCCTTCGCCTTTAGTTTATCCTGAGCTTGTCGAAGGGCTCAGGCTGACATCTCTTCACTAATAGTTTAAAGGCGATTTCCCTGCCTATGCGTTTTTGATTTTTTCGTATACTTCTCGTTTTGATACCTCGAATAAGGTCCCTCCAAATTCCTCATTGTCCAACGAAATAACGGTGGTGTCTTTTACTCCCATCATGGTGAAAATAAATTTCAAATAGGTCGTTTGGAAATTCATATGTGCATTCTTTTCTCCTTCTCCATAACCTGTATCCCCTCTGGTCGATAGGATGTAAAGTTGCTTGTTTTTCAATAATCCGACATAGTCACCATCGGGTTTTCCTGACCGGAATTTCCAGGTTTCGTTGATCCGCATAATTTGATCAATATAGGCCTTCAGTCCACTTGGAATGGCCCAGTTGTACATGGGCGTGGCAATGACATAAACGTCATGGGCTTTCAATTCCTTAACCAGCTCATCACTTAACCTGACGCCTTTTTGGTTTTCCTTATTCCTTGCTTCCGGCTTGACAAACGCACTTGCAATCCAGGGCTCATCAATGGGTGGAATGTTGTCCAATCCTACCTCCCGATTAGTAAATGAAACATGGGGATAATTTGCTTGCCAATTTTCGATAAAGCCCCTTGCCAACTTTCGGTTTTGGGATTTTTTGTCCCTAACACTGGCGTTGATAATCAGTACCTTTTTCATAAGATTTTTTCTTTTTGTTATACATGCAAAAATCAGCAACCCCTTACCCTAAAAAATTGATCTAGTTCAATTAACCTTGGTTTCTTTTTCTTATGCGACTGATAAATTCTGGGCTGACGCCCAAATAGGAGGCTATCAAATATTGCGGAACTTTGGCAGCAATTTCAGGATATTTCTGGATGAAATCAATATACTTTTGTTCGGCGTTGCTGGCATTGGTGGTGATGATACGCTGCTGGAGGCTTCCAACATAACTCTCCAAAATACTTCTGAAATAGGTTTCTAGTTTTGGAATTTGCTTTAACATTTCCTGAAAGGAATCCCGGTGGATTTGTAACAATAGGGTATCTTCCAGCGCCTGAATATTGTAAACAGAAGGGCTTTGCTTTTGAAAGCTCAAAATATCTGTAGCCCACCAATCGTCATTAGCAAAATACAAAATCTCCTCATCACCCTTATCGGATAGGTAAAATGCCTTGAGTACTCCAGTGACCACATAATTGTCTGTTTTGGCGATGTCTCCGTTCCTCAGCAGATACTCCCCCTTACGGACCACTTTTTCTTTCCAAAAGTCACCACACAGCGCGATTTCTTCGGGTAGAAGCACTATGTGCTTGGCGATATTATTAAGCAATTGGGCGTTCATGTGGATCGCGAAAACATTAGTTTATTTGGGTCACCATCCATATTTTTTGAGGTTTCCCGTCCTAAAAGCCGTATAAGCCAAGAGTACCGACAACACCAACTGGATCACCACCATCGCTGTAGCAAAATCCACCAAAACCTGGCCTTGCAACACACCTGCCATGATCAAACTGCCACGGGTGGTAAAGAGCAACAAGAAAATGGAAGTGATCATCAATACCAAATTGGCCGGTCCACTGCTGAAAGCCGTGGCGATCACTTTTACCAAATACACCAAAAAGAAACAGGAGACAGCAAATGGCCAGAGGAAATACAGACTGCTCATCGCAAAGTAAGTATCAAATACTTCCACGTCAAACTGCGTACCTGGCTGAAAACCTTCCCCACCAAAATGGAAGAAGTGCAGTACGATCACAAGGATCAAGGTCCCTACTAACCAATAAATTTCTTTTTTCATGGAGCTGCTAGACATAATTGACGAAAATTACTGGATTATTATCTATTCTCCCAAGAATTTTGGTTCTACGCCTACTATCACACTCATAAAAGCCGTTGATTATAGTATAAATTAAGCTTGGCTGATATAGCCAAGCTCATCACGGATTAGATTCCTTAGGTTCAGCCCATATTTCTGGGGAGCTTTCCGAAAAAATGGTTATTTCAACCAAACAAAAGTAACGATGAGTTTTAATAAATGTCAGGTATTTATATAAGCTTTTAAATTCTTCTTCCTTCGGCTACGCTCAGGGACCGATTGAACGGCTACGCTCAGTGAGCAGACTCCGGTGGCTGAGCGTAGCCGAAGCCACGGGCCAAACAATTCACTCCTTTTTGCTATTGTAATATTTGAAATTCGAGTTATTCTGACAAGCTGATAACTCGTGTAATCTATCCAAATCACCATTGATCAAAGCTATTTTCTTGCTTCGTCCCCATCTTTGGATTTGTTTCTCTCGATAAAAAGCTTGGTCTATTCTGGCATATTCTTCGAAATAAACCAGTTTTACTGGTAGGTACCTTTTAGTAAAATTTGCTCCATGACCAGCTTGATGCTTTTCCAATCTCCTATCTAAATCGACCGTACTTCCTGTATAAAAGGCTCCATTTGAGCATTCCAAAATATACATGTATCCTTTCATTGTAATGTTTTTTTTAGGTATTATTCGTCCCTTCGGCTACGCTCAGGGACCGATTGAACGGCTACGCTCTGGGACCAAATGAATGGTTACCTCAGGATCCGAGAGAATGGTTACACTCAGGGTTAGAGTGAAACGATAATGTCAACTTCCGGGATGCATCCAACCAGCCCACTGGATCGTAGACTGCTCTTCTACGAACATACTCCAACGAAGCAATATCGGTGGCCTAGATTGGATAATTTTGAAAGCACGAGCTAAGGGTCGGTGGCTGAGATTGGATAATTTTGACTGCGGTAGCTCAAGGTTGGTGGCCGAGCTTTGATAATTTTGACTACGATAGCTCAGGGTTGGTGGCTGAGCGTAGCCGAAGCCACTTTTGCTATTAGACATATTTTGTTCATCAGAAAAATACTAGTAACCAAATCGATAAATCATCTTGCATAGAACATAGGCATTAATTATCCTATTAAGATACCCTAAATTCCACCGAAATGAACATTTATCCGATCCAAAGATTGTGATATTTAACGTATTATCAGTGCAAATTACTTTTTGGCGGTCCTGTCCATTTGCACAAAATGAAATTCTATTTGAGTCGCTCGAATTTGCTATTGAAATACAACAATTGATAAGCGATCGCATTGTGCCAATATGCTCCGTTATGCACACCTGGACGACTGATAAAATCATGAGGAATATTACGCTCTTCCAACTTGTTGTGCAAGCGAACATTGGCATCATAGAAAAAGTCATGACGACCACAGTCGATGATGATATCCAAGGTCTTTCCATCCAGCAGGTGAACCAGGTTGATCACGGTATTTTCCTCCCAAACCTCCTTATTCTCGGCATAAGGGCCCAGTCTTTTGGCGATGTCCCAATTCAACGGGAAAGGTCGAATATCCACGCCCCCACTGGTACTGCCTACAGCTCCCCAAAGGTCCTGGTGACGAAAGCCCAAGTAAAGGCCGCCGTGTCCGCCCATGCTTAACCCCGTTATGGCACGATAAGCTCGGTCTTGCTTCGTCGCATAATGTTCGTCCACCCAATTGATCAGCTCAGAAGTCACGTAAGTCTCATATTGCATTTTAGGGTCGATAGGGCTGTCGAAATACCAACTGGTGACTCCTGCATCAGGACAGATGATGATAAGGCCGTAGCGGTCCGCATAATGCTGTAAATCGGCAATCTTAGACCAAGAGGTGTAATCACCACCAGCTCCATGCAGCAAATATACCGAAGGATACGATGCGGAGTTGGAATAGTCTTGGGGTGTTACGATTAAATTGGGGACGTCCTTGTCCATGGCATTGCTGTGCACTTGCACCGTATCCGTCTTGGCCAATGCAGTCCATTGTAACCCTATCAAGAGGGCCACGAAGCTATAAATTTTTCTCATGATGAAATGTAAAGGTTTTGGGCAGATCAATCGCTTGATTTCTCAAACTTACCAATGGCAAAATTCAATTTCACATAAAAAGCACTGGGATCAAATGCCGGTGCATTAGATATTATCAAGTCCTTGCGGAGGTCCGGACTAAAGTTTCTCCTGAGCTTGGTCACACTGGAATAAATGTTCAGCATATAGCCCACTTGCAGCCCCATTCTAGAGTACACTCCGATTTGGGTCGTGGGTTTTAAAAAGGCTCCTAATAATTTATCCGCATTCAAGCTCAAGTTAAGTCCAAGGTTTCGCTGGTAAAGGAAACTGGTATTCATATTTCCCAGTAAGTTTTCATTGAAATCGGTGTTCAGGTCCTTTGCGATGAGGTCCAAGGACGTGGTACCGTAATAAATCCCTACTTTTGGATAAAATCTCCAATCTTTGGTAAGGCTATTTTTCCAGTGATATTGCAGGCCCGCCGTGACATGGATGGGCAGATAACGATAATTCACAAAATCATTACTGAACCGTTTTTTGTTGAGATTAAAATCCGCTTCTGCAAAAAAGCCCAATCGTGACATCGCTACATAAGATATTCCCGCTCCCAATGTCGCCGTTTGCTTCTCAAATGTTTGGTATCCTTGCCCACTTAGATAATTATTGAGATCGGTATACGGTTGATTTTTATAACCTGCAGAAATATAAAAATCCGTAAAGTAAATTTTTTCCTGGGAACTCGTATCCTGTGCAAATAGTGCTGAGGAGAAAACCAACACAAGGCTACATATCAAAATGGTTATTTTCATTGTTAGCAGATTTACACAATTCCAGCAACAGCCCAAACTTATGGATCATTGGGCATGCTTTTTTCGAAACTTAAAGATATCTATTTTTTTAAGGTTTTGATATCCTTTTTCCAATTAATTGACCAGCGACTTAGCAGTAGTTAAATGTGGTATGGGCCAACATGAAGACTTGTCAGATTGGAGCATGAATTGCTTGACTTATCAACTTTCCACAGGCTATATATTTATATTATATTCTTTTTTTAAATAAAAAACTATTACAGTTATTAAGCTGTGGATTTGTGGGTAAACTCAATGGTTGATGTTACCCACAAGTTACCCAAGCATTATCCATACATAATTCACTTTTCATCCACATGTTATCAACTTGCAACTATTTGATACTAAGTACCGATCCTTATTTATCTTGATTCTGTGTATAACGTCATTGGTTTTGGAGTGTTCATTAAGTGCTGTGTGTATAAATGTGGATAGACGTTTACAAAATTGTGGTTATCCATAGCCCAAAAAAAAGTATCCCAAATGAGCAATGTCATTTGGGATAAGTCTGTATTTGTCCATAAGTTATAGACACTTATTCACATCGTTTTTCAGAGTTATCTACAGCCCTTCTGCCGAGTTTTGCTCTTTTGGAATGGTATCGGTAGGTGTATTATCAGTAGTTACCTGGAGTATTCCTGAGGCTGGGCTAGGGAGAATGTTGATGTTTTGGTTGGTCCATTTTCCTCTTAGAAGAATGTTATACGACATGTTTTCATTATCGAAATAATAGTAAACAGGTTCAGGTTGTCGTCGTTCAATATAGTTTCCTGGATCCCACTGGCCATTCTTATTACGATCGATAATGGCCCTGACCATGTATTCCCCCGCTTTGATTTTCTTAAAACTGTAGGTTTGTTGGTCCTGCTCTAAGACGGTTTCTCTGATAATGGTGCCGTCCTTTGAGAGGAGTTGGACCAAAATAGGCCATTCTTCAGCCATGACTTTTCCCGTGACTTCGTCCGCTAGATTCTCAGGATCTTGTCTGCTAAAGGTAGTTTTGATAGCCTTTTCGTTTATTTGATCTTCTATGTCAATGAAGGTGGAATCCGAAGCATAGAATTGGAAACTGGTCTTTTGGATACTGTCCAATACTGGGATGTCCATGAGGATGGTAGCCCGTAAGCTGCTGTCTTTAAATGATAGGTACTCCGGCTTGATATTGATATAAGAGGCCGAATCATACTGGATAAACAGGGAATCATAGACGATGTCTTTAATGGGCTTGTTAAAGGAAATCGATGTTTTGATATTGGAAATAAACTCCTTGTTTTTGTCCATGGTGGGGGTTAGGTTTTCACTTCTTCTATCACTTGACATAAATGAAGCATAGAAAGTAGTGTCCACTCCAAAGCCTACTGAATCACGCAAGCTTAACGATACTTGGGTACTGTCATCTCTTAACGTAGTGTGATAAAACCGTATGTTTTTTTCATTGATACGGTAGAATAGTGATTTCCCCAGGTCAGGATGTGTAACGGTAAGTTTAGCTGGGTATTTGCTTAACACCACATCAAAAGTGCTTCCAATGGCAGTGGTCCTGTTGATTTTGAATTCTGATAGGTCCCCTTTGTATAAGTTAAAATAACTGCCCGCCACATCTTTCATGATGTTAATGGTGTCTGCAATAAATCCGTAAGGTTCGCTCTTGTCTTCTGCCTTGGAGGTGTTATTGGCATCATGCCAAGCGTACGCCCGGTATTTTCCTGCTTTGATATTGGTGATTTCAAAGTTTCCTGCAGAGTCTGTTTGGGTGAGATAATAGGGAGGATCAGAAAAGACATCCATGGTGTCATCCTCAATACGATATAATCCGACGATGACATCTTCCATGTCTGGTGTTTTCTGAGGAAATATATAAGCTACTTTTCCTATGAACCGTAGGCTATCTATCATATCTCCAGTAGAAAATACCAATTTTAGGTTTTCGGATGGATTGCTTTCCGAAATGTCCTGAATGCTTTTTTGGAAGTTAAAAACATACGTGGTGCTGTCTTCCAGTTCCTGCCCTATTTTGATGCGGAGTTCATTTTTCAGGGCTAGGAATTCCATTTTGCTTTTGTCCAGGCTCGGAGTGATGATGACATTTCGTTGTGGGTTTTCGGTTTTGATATATTCATCAAAAACCAATGTTACGTTTTCAGGCTTCGTATTTAAGCTTTGATCCTTAGGATTTGAAGAAAGTAGCACTGGTGGATCTTCATCCTTTGGGCCGCCCATGGGAGAACTTTGTTTTGCACAGGCATAACAGAAAATAATGCCTATAAGTAAGGAGAATATGGGGATATAGTGATTTCTATTGCTCATTTCTTTTTCAATATAAACAATATGCTGGAATAGTTATTTTTATTGTTTTTAGCTAATTTATTTGATTTAAAACCAGTAATTATTGATTTAATAAGATTTTTCTTATTATACTTTATACTGTTTGATAAAATGGAGACATAATAACTATCAAAAGGCATGGGCTCTTCTGCTACTATTTTAAGGGCATATTGCTTAGCCAATTGGTGCATGGTTTCCTGAGTGAAGTGGTACAGGTGCCTTGGTACATCTAGTGCTGCCCAATCCTCTTTAAATAACGTGGCGTCGTAAGAGGCATTGTTCGGTACTGCTAAATATAGTGTACCCCGTTTTTTCAACTTGCTGAGAAGAAATTCCATGGTTCCCTTTAAGTCATGGATGTGTTCTAAGACATGGAAAAGGGTGATGGCATCGAACTTTTTTTCTGTGGCCAGTTCCGGTAATTCCGAATAGAGTTTCAGGTTAAACTTTGATTTAGCAACGGCTGCTGCTTCTGTGCTGGGTTCGTAGCCAACAACTTCCCACTGCTTGGATTGGGCATATTCTAAAAAGTGTCCTGTGCCACAACCAAAATCCAGGAGCCTATTCGGATGGTTTGTGTATTTATTGATCCAATTGACTTTTTGCTGCAAGGTTATTTTTCTAACCTGCTTGTATATAAAATTGACCAGATTGGTGGATTTATCCGTATGGGAAATATAATCGTTGGATTGGTAATATTGACTGATACTGGATGCATCTGGTCTGGGATTAGTAAAAAGCAATTGACAATTTTTACACTTGCAAATACTAAAAGATTCCTTGGACACACTGTGATCCTTTACCACCATATGATTAATAAAAAGTCCACTTTGACAAAGTGGACATTTGGTTAATCTTTCGTACATGTTATCTTCCTAAATAAACCGTGAGAATGGACAGGTCTGCTGGAGAAACTCCACTGATCCTGGATGCTTGGCCCAATGTTTCTGGCCGTATTTTATGTAATTTTTGTTTTCCTTCTGCGGACAAAGCAGGAATGGTGAGGTAATCAAACTCGCTTGGAATTCTATAATTTTCCATGCTGTTGAGCTTCTCTACCATTTGCTGTTCCTTTTCGATATAGCTATTGTATTTTACTTGTATCTCCGCTTGATCCAGTACCTCTTGAGGGTATTTGGATAAGTATTGATTTATTTCCTGATCTAAGTCTTTGATGGCGGTTAGGCCCAGTTGAGGTCGTTTAAGGAGTTTTTCTACGGTAATTTTCTCTTTGATCGTTGCCGTATCCTTTTCCTCCAGTCCTTCATTGATGCTGTCCGGACTGAGCTTTTTCTGTTTTAGATCATTGATCAGTTTAGCCGTATCATTTTTCTTGTCCAGCATTTTTTCCAGGCGCTTATCAGAAGCGAGGCCTATGGAGTGACCCAATGCCGTTAACCTTAAATCTGCATTATCCTGACGAAGAAGCAATCTGAATTCTGCTCTGGAGGTAAACATTCGATAGGGTTCTTCGGTGCCTTTATTGATAAGATCGTCGATGAGGACACCGATATAGGCGTCAGATCTTTTTAGTAAGAATGGACTTTCTTCCTTCACTTTTCTTGCGGCATTGATCCCTGCGATCAGCCCTTGGCATCCTGCTTCTTCGTAGCCTGTGGTTCCATTGATCTGGCCAGCAAAGAATAGGTTCTCTACGAGCTGCGTTTCTAAGGTAAGTTTAAGTTGTGTAGGTGGGAAGAAGTCGTATTCGATGGCGTATCCTGGACGGAACATTTTGCAATTCTCGAACCCTGCTATTTTACGAATGGCCTTATACTGGACATCTTCTGGAAGTGATGTCGAGAAACCATTGACATATATCTCTACTGTATTCCATCCTTCTGGCTCCACGAATATCTGATGCCGGTCCCTTTCGGCAAATCGGTTTATTTTATCTTCAATGGATGGACAATACCGTGGACCTAAACCTTGAATGCGGCCATTAAACATTGGAGAACGATCAAATCCTGTTTCCAGTGTTTCATGCACTTCCTTGTTGGTATATGTAATCCAGCAGGTACGTTGTTCTTTAAGCGGTGAGGTTTCGTCCGAGAATGAGAATTTCTCTGGCTTTTCATCTCCATGCTGGACTTCCATTTTAGAATAATCCAAAGACCTTCCATCTACCCTAGGCGGTGTTCCGGTCTTCATTCTTCCTGCTTCAAAGCCCAAGTCTACCAATTGCTCGGTAATCCCTTTAGCTGCAACTTCCCCTGTTCGGCCTCCGCCAAACTGTTTTTCTCCGATGTGAATAAGTCCATTTAGGAAGGTTCCATTGGTTAAGACCACTGATTTGGCTTTGATTTCTAAGCCAATGCCAGTTTTGACTCCCACTACCCTATTATCTTTCACCACTAGTCCTGACACCATCTCTTGCCAGAAATCTACACCTGGGGTTCCTTCTAGGGCAAATCTCCACTCCTCTGCAAAACGCATCCGGTCATTTTGAGACCTTGGAGACCACATGGCAGGTCCTTTTGATCTGTTAAGCATCCGGAATTGGATCATGGATTTATCAGAAATGATCCCGGTCATCCCTCCTAACGCATCTATTTCACGTACAATTTGCCCTTTTGCCACCCCGCCAATCGCTGGATTGCAGGACATTTGAGCAATAGTGTTCATGTTCATTGTGCATAGAAGCACAGAACATCCCATTTTGGCTGCTGCATGTGCTGCTTCACATCCTGCGTGCCCACCACCTACTACTATTACATCATATTCTGGAAACATAAGGCATTTTTGTTAAGTGTTCCACGTGGAACCATAATTGATAACTTTACTGTTCCACGTGAAACATTTGATTTTACTTCTGTGTACTGTTCCACGTGGAACAGTGAGATAATGTTATATAAATTCTATTTTTTTATTTCAATCGATAACCTTTGGTATTCCACGTGGAACGTTAAGGTTGTGTAGAGAAAAAGAGCGAAATGGCTTCATCTTCTTTTTCTCTCATGAGTTTTGCTTCTTCTTTGGTTTTGTCTTTATAGCCGCACAAATGGAGAAGTCCATGACTGATGACTCTAATGGTTTCTTTGTGGCTGTCTACGTTTTGATCTTTGGCATTGTCTCTGATGCGTTCGATGCTTACAAAGATGTCTCCTTCTAGGGTGTCTTGTTCTTCAGAATTATCAAACGTGATAATGTCTGTATAGGTGTCGTGGTCTAAGTAGTCAAGGTTGATTTGATAAAGGTATTCATCAGAGCAAAAGATATAATTTAAGTCCGCTATGACGAATCCTTCCTTTTTGGCGATTTCCCGAAGCCAACGCTTCGTGAGATTTTTCTGAGGTAGTTTGAATTGGATGTCTTCTTCAAAGAAATTGATTGCCATGATCAGTTCATGTAGAAGGTTAAGATGGTTTTTTTGCCGTCGTTTTCAAATGCTACTTCGTCGCTCAAGTGTTTCATGATGAATACACCCCTACCACCAGATTTTTCAATGTTTTCAGGTGCTGTAGGATCTTTTAGATTCTCGTAATCAAAACCCTTTCCTTCGTCTTCAATGATGAATTTCAATTGGTTTTCCAGAAAGTTCACCTCAAGGTTTACGGTCTTATTGGCGTCTCCTTCATTTCCATGAACGATGGCGTTGCTGACGCATTCCGTTACTGAAATCATGATGTTACCATAGATGTCGTCATTGATCTGGAATTTTTCCCTCGCATTGTCAATGAAGCTTTCTACGATCTTGATATTCTCAATGAGAGATGGAATGGAGATTTTGATCGATTTCATCAAGTGTTATGGTTAATTATCCTTTAAATTTCATTTATCCTATTTCTACTAAGACCGGGCAATGATCAGAATGGATGGCGTCGGGCATGATGCTTGCACCTTTTACTCTTTCATTCATTGCCGAGCTGGTCATATGGTAATCAATTCGCCAACCTTTATTGTTTGCCCTGGCATTTGCACGATAAGTCCACCACGAATACTGGTGGGGAGATTGGTTGTATAATCGGAAACTGTCGTCAAATCCATTGCTTGTGAGTTTGTCCATCCAGGCCCTTTCATCCGGTAAAAAGCCGGAGGTGTTTTTATTGGCTATGGGATTATGAATATCGATTGCCTTATGGCAAATGTTATAATCTCCACTTAGGATCAAATTGGGACGGGATTTTATCAAGTCTTGGGTGTATCCGTAGACATCGTCCAAGAACGCATATTTAAAATCTTGTCGTATTCCGCCAGTGGTTCCAGAAGGAAAATAGGCGCTGATAAAGGAAAATTCTCCAAAATCAGCCCGGATCATTCTGCCTTCATCGTCATAATCGGAAACCCCCATTCCATAGGTGATTTCAGAAGGCTTTTCCTTGCTTAAAATGGCTACTCCACTGTATCCTTTCTTTACAGCTGGATACCAATAGCAATGATAACCAAGGTCTTCAAATACACTGGTTTCTATTTGTGCTTCAGTGGCTTTTATTTCCTGTAAGCCGATGATATCCGGAGAGGTTTGAGCCAGCCAATCGGCAAAACCCTTTCTCATGGCAGCACGGATACCGTTGACATTATAGGATACGATATTCATGGACAATGGATTTATTATTTTTATTGGCTTGTCATTATAAATTGATTTATAATTCTAACCAATGTTTTTATTCTAAGTAAATTTCTTATTTAATGTCCATTTCAAATTCTTTTTCGAAATATTCTAATACTTGAATCTTTAAGAGTTTTTCTTGCTCTAATAGATCAAAATGGGGTAATTCCTTCACCAGTTTCCAGTGAGGCCAGCCATCTTGGTCTATAAAATCCAAGGCATAGAAGCCTGCCAAACTCAAGACTTTGCACACGGCGATGTGCATGAGGTCTTGTTTTTGTTCCTTGCTGAAGTTTTTCATGCCTTGACCCAGCTCTTGGACGCCAATGATAAAAAGAACACCATTTAGATCAGCAGGTTTTTTTGCGATCAGGTCCTTTAAACCAAATAGCAGTTTACTCCAGCGCTTCTCAAGATCCAAATCCTTTTTAAACATCTTTCTTTGCTTCGTTTTCGAGCTCTTCCCAATATTCAACGGCTTTTCGCAGATGAGGGATGACAATGGTCCCGCCAATTAAGTTGGCAATGGAGAAAACTTCAAAGACCTGCTCTTTGCTGAGGCCTACTTCATGGCATTTGCCCAAGTGATAGCGGACACAATCGTCACAACGTAACACCATGGAACAGGCCAGGCCGATCATTTCCTTTGATTGGATGTCCACGGCTCCTTCTCGGAAGGCATTGGTATCCAGGTTAAAGATTCTTTTGAGGACTTTATTGTCTTCTCCCAGAATCTTATCATTCATCTTCGCGCGATACTCGTTGAATTCGTTGACTAAATTCATTAACTTATAGGATAGTTTTTATCTAATTAGCAAATATAACAGGTATTTTCCTGTCAATTAGAACTAACAACCCTTTTTCCTAATGCGTTTCACTTTTTTCAATGATTTTCTAGCCCTGGTATTCCCGCAGACCTGTGTGGTATGTCGGCGCAGTCTGTTTGATTTTGAACCGTTGATCTGCAGGTCTTGCTTGGTTCAGCTGCCGGTGACTTCGCATCATCTACGCGCTGATGACAATGATTTGACCGCTAAGATCATGGGATTAAGCCCAGTAACACGGGTTATGGCCTTTTTGCGGTTTACAAAAAAGGGTGTCAGCCAAACCTTGCTTCACCAATTAAAATATCGGAACAGGCCAGAAATGGGCCAGTTATTGGGGAAATTATACGGGCAAGAGCTTAAGAGAAATGGCTACCAGAGCTGCTGGGATGCTGTTTTGGCGATTCCCCTCCATCCTGCCAAGGAAAAACGAAGGGGATATAACCAAAGCTTGATGTTTGCGGAGGGGTTGGCGGAAGAATTGGGAATGCCAGTAGCCGATCACTTGGTTCGTGAGCGGTTTACCAGTACACAAACCAATAAGTCTAGGCTGGAGCGGATCGCCAACGTGGAGAACGTTTTTTCTTTGCAATCCGCAGGGGATGTATCCAAAAAAAAGGTACTTTTGGTCGATGATGTCATGACCACTGGCGCCACTTTAGCTTCCGCAGCCAATGTATTGTTTGAAGCAGGCGCTTCCCAAGTAGACTTAGCAGTCATAGCAGCGGGGAAGTGAGTGCGTCGCTTTTTCTTGGATTATTTACCAAACTATTTTATAAGCGTATGTTATTTTATCAATTTTCAGGATACCTATTGCCGGCAATTATCATCATCGATGTCCTCTTGATTTTAATGTTGGTATGGGGAATGAGTGCTGGCCGTAAAGTGCTACTTTGGATCATTTCTCTTACGGCTATCCTGATGTTTGTGGCCCTAGGCATTTTTAAATGGGGATTTTCAAGGCCTGATTTTATGGTATCCAGTCCAGGGGAAATTATCCTCGAAAACCCAGCGGACGGTCCAAAGAGCATTTACTATTTGGAGGCAGACGGAGGCGTATTTTGGAAGCATGAAGTTGATGGAAATACCAGCGAATCGCATTCCTTGGAATTGGAAAGGGCAGATCCAGACAGTCTGATGATCGTCACCCACTTTGATGATGAATGGTATATTCAACCGCTCGATCTTTCAACTTCTGAAACCAGGACCATTGTCCTTCAGAAAGCGGGTTTCGATAAGAAAGATGTTTCCAAAGCGATCAATAGTTATTATTGGACCGTTTTATGTTGGAATTACGTTTCCTATTCCCTTACCATGATTTTTGTAGCGGTTTTTCTTTTTATGCTATGGAGAAGAAATGTGTAAACCTAATGGCAAATTCAGTCATCAGGTTTATCCTGTATAATTTTTTCTGGTAGGAATGGATTCTTGGGAGATCATCATCCAGACAGCTGGAAAGATCCACCTTGGGTGGGGCCATGAGATAGATAAATGACTATTACTGGAACTTTATCGACTATATAGTTTCACTAAATCGATTAAATGAATAGATTGGGGGCAGCAATATCCCTGACCCCGTATAGCTTTCGGTGATGATACTGCTTGAACTGGGCTGTTGGTTGGATATATGCAAGAAGATCAAATTTGTAAAAAAGAAATTTTCAATAATCGACCCAAAAATGAAATACCTGATTTTAGCTTGCATTGTCCTTGTTTTAGGTTCATGTGGTGAGTCTTCTTCCCAAGTTTCCCAAAAGTCCTCCTCTGCCAAACCGAATATCATTATCATTTACACCGATGACATGGGGATTGGTGATCTTTCGTGCTATAACAGCGGTTGGGTCACCACGCCAAACATCGATAAATTAGCGGCTAATGGGCTGAAATTCAACCATTATTATTCTGCAGCCCCGGTCTGTTCTCCATCACGCGTGGGCATCACCACGGGGATGTACCCTACCGAATGGGGCATCAACACGTTTTTGCATAGCCGAAAGGGGAATGCGAATTGTGAGCAATTTGACTTTTTGGATCCCAAAGCACCTTCCATGGCGCGTGTCCTGAAGACCGCCGGATATCAAACCAGTCATATCGGAAAATGGCATATGGGTGGCGGCCGCGATGTAGACGATGCTCCGCAGATTACGGAATACGGTTTTGATGAATATACAACGACCTATGAAGGTCCCGACCCGGATAAGCTTATCACTGCTTCCAACTGGATATGGAGTGAACAGGACAGCATCGAACGGTGGGAGCGGACAGGGTATTTTGTGGATAAGACCTTGGATTTTCTAAAACGTCATCAGGATCAGCCATGCTTTGTTAACTTTTGGCCGGACGATATGCATGATCCATGGATTCCCAATGAAGAATTTTACGATCAGCGGGATACATGGCCAAGTAAACCCAATTTTATTCCTGTTCTTAAGGAGTATGATCGGCAGATTGGCAGGCTGATGGCCGGACTGGAGGAATTGGGCATTGCCGAAAATACCATGATCATCTTTACCAGTGACAATGGCGCCTATCCCACTTACGAACATATCCGCACCAACAGCCAACGAGGGGCCAAAAACAGTCTTTATGAAGGGGGAATTAGAATGCCGTTTATTGTCAGCTGGCCAGCGGCCATCAAAGCTAATCAGACCGATAATGAGACCATCATAGCAGCGGTGGATTTGTTGCCGAGCTTAGCGAGCCTTACCGGCGCCGAATTGCCCAAAGAGTATGCTTTGGCCGGCCAGGATATGAGCCAGGCATTGGTGGGCAAAAATCCCCAGGCCAGAAAAAATGACCTTTTCTGGGATTTTGGAAGAAATGAGCATTTTAACCGCCCAAGGCAGCCTTATCACCAAAGTCCACATTTGGCCGTTCGCCACGAAAATTGGAAATTGCTGGTCAACTCGGACAGCAGCCGTGTAGAGCTCTATGATTTGGAAAAGGATGTCAACGAGACCACCAACATCGCGGAACAGCATCCGGCATTGGCAGGAAAGCTGAGCCATGAAGTGATCCAATGGTACTGGAACAAACGAAAAATCAGGAAAGATTGATGGTAAATCCGTAGTTTTTTGAAAAGCATACTGGATAGGCAAAATGCTATCTTGTTTAGTTGCCGACTAAAAATGCTGGGATAAATTTCTACGTTTCGATGTGTTTGAAAACGCGGAGCATTGGATAGGATGAGACGATCATTTACCCATATTGAGAACATTTAATATCGATGTCAGCAGCAGAAATCATTAAAGCACTGGAGTTAAAACCACATCCTGAAGGTGGCTATTTCAAGGAAGTGTACCGCAGTGATGGTCAAATAAACCAAAGCTGTTTGGGAGAGGATTTTGAGGGAAATCGAAATTATGCTACGGGCATTTATTTCCTGCTGACTTCCGATACTTTTTCGGCCTTTCACCGGATCAAGCAGGATGAGGCGTGGCACTTTTATATGGGGGCTCCCATTCGGTTGCATACCCTTTCTGCTGCGAATGGTCATGAAGAATTCATCATTGGCAATGCCTTGGATAAAGGAGAAGTGCCACAATTGGTCGTTCCTGCTGGGCATTGGTTTGCGGCAGAAGTATTGGCAGAAAATAGCTTTGCCTTGGTGGGCTGTACTGTTTCACCGGGGTTTGACTTCCGGGATTTTGAATTGGCCGATCGTAATAAGCTAATAAACGTTTTTCCTAATCATCTGGAGCTAGTGACCAAGTTTACACGAGCGTAATATTATTTTGAACCCCATTTTCAAGTTTTGCCTAATCAACGTATTTGGGGAAAGAGGAGGAATATATTTGAGGCAAACAGTATTTAATTGCCGTTCATTTTGGGTCCATGTCCATTTATATGGGAGGCGATATTCTCTTTCATATTTTTAGAGATGATAGCGATACCCATATTTTCAGCTGAATCTTGATCCTTTAGTCCAGGATGCTCCGTTGACCTTTGAAAGTGGAAGATTCAAGAAGCTATAGAAAGTATTTTTATCTCATTTCTTCGTAATTTCATGGAGTACCAAATTTACAAACCATGAAACTCGGCGCATTTTCCATTAGCCTATCGGTCAAGGACCTGCAGGCATCTAAGTCCTTCTACGAAAAATTAGGTTTTACCGTTTTTGGCGGGAGTGAAGACCATCACTACTTGATCATGAAAAATCAAAATGCCTTGATTGGGCTTTTTGAAGGGATGTTTGACAAAAATATCCTTACCTTCAATCCAGGCTGGGATGAAAATGCACAAACCCTAAATGATTATACTGATGTCCGCGAAATTCAACAAAAGCTTAAAGAAAATGGCCTACAACTAGACCAAGAGGCCAATCTATCTACTTCAGGACCAGCCAGCATTGTCCTTACAGATCCCGACGGAAATCCCATTTTGATCGACCAGCATGTGTGATGGTTAGATGATGGTACTTTGCCCAAGGGTTTAAGCATAATTTTGTGTTTTCCGCGCTAACACTAAATACCATTTACTCTCTAACTCAATTAACCTCTAAAACGATCTCAACTTAGATACGCAATACGCACCACTAACTCCTCAATACTTTAAACTAACGACCATGAGCAATTACGTTTGGTATGCCAGTTATGGTTCCAATCTCTTGGAGGAAAGGTTTCTATGTTACATCCAAGGTGGAAAGCCTGCTGGAGCGATCAAGACCTATAAAGGCTGTGTGGATAAGTCACTGCCTACGGCGTCAGAAGGCCTGGAGATACCCTATTCCCTTTATTTTGCTAAGCATGCTGGCATTTGGAACGGTGGCGGAGTGGCTTTTATCCACCACGAAACCACCACTCGTGAAAGGACTTTGGCACGTATGTATAGGATTACGAAAGCGCAGTTTTATGATGTGGTGATGCAGGAAAACAGGCTACCGGATCGCCCTCCAATTGAGCTGGATCAGGTAAAGCACCTGGGCAGTGTAGCGCTGCAAAATGCCGGATGGTATGATTTGCTGCTTTACCTGGGAGAGGAAATGGATGAGCCAATTTTTACCTTTACCGCAAAGGAATCGTTTCGGCCTTTTGTGGCCCCCCATGAGTCTTACCTCGGAACGATTATTCGTGGCATAAGGCAAACCCATGGGCTGACGGATGATGCAATGGTTGATTATTTAGCCCAAAAAGAGGGAATTAGGAATGCCATCGCCCCTGATGCCCTTCAGCAATTGATTTGTACACCATAATTAAAAGTAAATTTATAAACGAAAGATTTTACCATGCATATTACCCTAAAAGACCAACGGATACTGGTGACTGGAGCTTCACGGGGAATTGGCCGGGCCATAGCCGAGCAGCTTTCCGCCTCAGGGGCAGAAGTGCTGATCCACTGTCATAAGCATGAAGCAAAGGCCCGTGAATTACAGCGGTCATTGCCCCACAAGGCACATGTGGTTTCATGTGACCTAAGTGATCTGGAGCAAGTGAAGGGCTGGATTACACGGTTGGTGGATAAATATGGGAAGATCGATGCCGTCATCAATAACGCCGGAATAGCCCTTTCCTGCTCTGATGAGGCTCCTACAGAAGATTGGGCCACGGCCTGGCTTCAAACCATGACGGTGAATGTCAATGCCTTGGCCATTATCACCAAGGAGTTTGTTCAGCATGCACGCCTCAACAACCATGGCAGGGTCATCAATATCAGTTCTAGGGCAGCTTTTCGCGGAGATACGCCCGATTATTTGGCTTATGCCGCTTCCAAATCCGCGCTGGTTGGTTTTACCAGGTCCTTGGCAAGGTATTATGGTAAGGAGGGCATCAGGGCATTTATCATTGCACCGGGTTTTGTCCGTACCGATATGGCACAGGATTTTATGGATCAATATGGAGAAGATTTTGCCTTAAACGATATTGCCTTGACCGAATTGACCGAACCAAAGGATATTGCCCCAATGGTATGCCTCCTCGTTTCAGGTTTGGCCGATCATGCGACAGGAACTACGATTGCGATGAATGCTGCATCTTATGTACATTAGCGAGATGGCACAAAGCATCCGGAGACGATCATTCAGGTTGTTTATAGCCAATACTCCCAGCATTTTTAGCATAAATTAATTGCCTTAAACATACATCAGGACAACCATGAATAATTTTAACCAACGTGTATTGCATCATCTACGGTTTCATGGATGCTTTTAAGCGTAAATGAATGGCCGTGACAAGGCAGCTATGGACAGCATTACCATGGCAAACAAGAAATTAACGTGATATCAGTGTGATAATGGATAAACAAGAATTTAGAAAACGCGCGCATCAGGTTGTGGACTGGATGGCCGATTATATGGAGCAGAAAGCGCACTATCGGGTGACACCAGAAGTGCAGCCAGGAGATATCTTTGGGCAATTGCCGAATCAAGCTCCGGAGCAGCCGGAATCCTTTGACGACATTTTTGAAGATTTTAAGGAAGTGATTCTTCCGGGCATGACCCATTGGCAGCATCCGGCATTTTTTGGGTATTTTCCAGCAAACAATTCCGAACCATCCATTTTGGCTGAGATGCTGATGTCCACCTTAGGTGCTCAGTGCATGTCTTGGCTGACTTCTCCGGCGGCCACAGAACTGGAGGAAAAAGTGATCAATTGGCTTCGGGACGCCAAAGGGCTGGATGCATCTTGGAAGGGAGTGATTCAGGATACCGCTTCCACGGCCACGCTGTGTGCACTTTTGGCCGCTAGGGAGCGTGCGAGTGGATTTTCGATCAATGCCGAAGGATTTAGCGGTCAGGAAAATTATCGCGTTTATAGTTCTGAACACGCGCATTCTTCGGTGGACAAAGCCACGCGCATAGCGGGACTTGGTTTGGCCAACTTGGTGAAAATTCCGGTCGACGAAGATTTTAAAATGCTGCCTGAAGCATTGGAAGAGGCTATTTTAGCAGATTTGGAAAATGGATTTACCCCAATTTGTGTGGTTTCGGCATTGGGAACTACCAGCTCGGGAGCAATAGATCCCATTGAGGCGATCGGGAAAATTGCCCATCGCCACAGTTTATGGCATCATATTGATGCTGCTTATGCGGGCACCGCTCTCCTGCTTCCGGAATTTCGTTGGATGATCAAAGGTCATGAACTTGCCGACAGCTATGTCTTCAATCCGCACAAATGGATGTTCACCAATTTTGATTGCTCAGTACTTTTCATCAAAAATGCCGAAGCATTTATCCACACCTTTTCGATGACGCCCGAATACCTGAAAACCACCCAAGATGATCATGTGCATAACTACCGTGATTGGGGAATTCAGTTGGGAAGAAGGTTCCGTGCACTGAAGCTATGGATGGTCATCAGGAGCTTTGGATTGGAGGGAATCCGGGAAAAGCTTAGGCATCATCTTGCCCTTACAAAAATGGCAAAAAAACGGGTTGAAATTGAAGATAATTTAATCATTGAGGCTCCTACTGATTTGAATGTCATTTGCTTCCGTTTTGTGGAAAAATCTTTGTCCACAACTGTTCTGAATGCCCTAAATCAAGCTTGGCTGCAACGCGTAAATCAGACCGGAAGGGTCTTTTTTACCCATACTGTATTGGATGGAAAATATGTGATTCGCTGGGTCATCGGCCAAACAGATGTTTTGCAGGAGCACATTGACCTGGCTTGGACGGTTCTTATGGAGGAGTTGGAAAAGGTAAAAGCGGCACTTTTGTGACTTCGCATGAGCGTACGGGAATAATGTGGATAACATGTTTAAAACTTTAACATATAACTGATAATAGACCGACTATAAAAGTGATTTATCCAAGGAATGATTTATTGATCAAGTATTCAATAAGATATAGTATCTTTTGGTTTATTGCTTGTGTTATGAAGGTTGAGGTTTCCACTGAATCCAAGATCAGTGCTGCTTAGGACCTTTCGATTTTAAGTTTATGGCATCAGTACGAGTGTTATCCTTTGCCATGGACTTATTTTCCCGAGAGAAATCAGTTTATCCTGTGCAGCAGGAAGATTTTCAATCTTTTTATTTAAAATGAGTCTAAATAAAAAGAATTACTTATATTTGCACATGGTTTTTTTTAAGGCTTAGAACCCATTTAGCAAATGACTATTCAGCAATTGGAATATGTTTTGGCAGTGGATAAGCACCGCCACTTTGGACATGCTGCGGAGGCTTGTTTTGTAACGCAGCCTACGCTCAGCGCTCAGATACACAAATTGGAAAGGGAGTTGGACGTGGTGATTTTTGACCGTTCGAAGATGCCGGTGATCCCTACAGAAATAGGCCAGCAGCTTATAGACCAAGCGAGAAAGGTGGTTTCTGAAAGCAAGGGCATTTATGAAATGATTTCCCAGCTAAAAGGAAATATCAGTGGCGTGATCAAGCTGGGCATCATTCCCACGCTGGCACCGTATTTACTGCATTTGTTTATCCGGGATTTTTTGGAAAAATATCCCAATGTCCAGTTGCAGGTGGAAGAACTGATCACCGAAGAGATCATCCGCCGTATCCGCAATGATGAATTGGACATGGGAATTGTGGTTACCCCCTTGCAGGAACAGGGGATTGTGGAAAAGCCGATGTTCTATGAGCGGTTTTATGCCTATTTATCTCAGGGCCACCGGTTGCTGGCCAAGGACTCCATAGACGTAAAAGACCTGATGGCAGATGATTTTTGGGTACTTCAGCAAGGACATTGCTTCCGTGATCAAGTACTGAGCATCTGTGACCAGTCGAAATTTCAACGCATGAATTTTCACTATGAAAGTGGTTCTTTGGAAGGGCTTAAGAACATGGTAAATCGCTATCAGGGAGTCACGCTTCTTCCCGAATTGGCGACTTTTGACCTTAGTGAAGAGGAAAAATCCAGGGTGAGGCCATTTGCAGGAGAAGAACCTACCCGTGAGGTGAGCATCGTCTTGACGAGGAGCTTTCTCAAGAAGCGTTTGGTGGAATTGCTGTACAATGAAATTACGGGATGCATTCCTGAAGAGATGACCTCCAAAGCACACGGAAAAATAGTAAAGTTTAAGTAAGCAAACATCTTATTTTCCATTGTGGAAAACTCAGTTCCTGAGCCTAGCCAAAGGAAATTTGCTACGCTCAGGAGCCGAATTAGCCATTAAAACTATCCGACGAGAAAGTTTTGTGTCTTTGAATTCCCCAACTTTCGGACAGTAGCTGTCCGCTAGCCTTGGTTTTTCAGGGCATGATCTACCGCCCTGGCAGCAAAAACCATATAGGTAAGTGATGGATTTTGGGTGCTGGTAGACGTCATGCAAGCCCCATCCGTCACGTAAACATTTGGGCAAGCATGAAGTTGGTGGTGTTTGTTTAGCAGGGAAGTTTTGGGATCGTGGCCCATGCGGACACCGCCCATTTCGTGAATATCCAACCCTGGTCGGCGCTCGTCATCCCACGTGCGGATGTTTTTAAATCCTGCTGCATCAAACATCTCTGCCAACTGTTCCCGGTAATCTTTGATCATGTCAAGGTCATTTTGGTCATAATCCACATTGACCTTAAGTTGTGGCATATCCCACTCGTCTTTTTGGGCTGTATCCAGCGCGACATAATTGCTTTCTTTTGGAATGGTTTCGCCCATCATATGGGAACCGATTCTCCACGGGCCGTAAGATGGATTCATTATGTTTTTGACCAAATCAGCTCCTGTACCACTGTAGTCTACATCCTTGGACCGGGTACCGTGAATGCCTGCTGCATAGCCCCGCAAAAACTTCGTTTCTTGTTTATCCACATTTCTGAATCGAGGCATATAGCCGCTGGTGGGCCTTTTGCCTTCGGTGGTAAATGATTTGAGCCCTTCATATTCTCCTGAAACTCCACCTCGGTAATTGTGGAAAGCAATGAATTTTCCCATTAGCCCATTGTCATTGCCCAGGCCATGTGGAAAACGTTTGGAGGTCGAGTTCAATAAAATCAAATTGGTGTTCAGCGCACTGGCATTTACAAAAATAATGGGCGCATAGTACTCGGTTACTTCCTTGGTGTTGGCATCGATTACCCGCACGCCGGTAGCTTTCTGTTGGGTATCATCGTATATAATGGAGTGCACCACCGCGTGATTTTTCAGGGTAAGGTTGCCGGTGCGCTGGGCCCATGGTAAGGAAGCGGAATTCGAACTGAAATAGCCACCAAACGGACAGCCACGCTGACAAATGGTGCGGTGTTGGCAGATTCCCCTGCCCTGCTTCGCATAGTATTCCGCATTTCCGGTGATGTGTGCATATCGGCCACTGATGACGTTTCTCCCGGGATATTTTTCTTCCACCACGGATTTGAAGTATTCTTCTGCAGCCGTCAGTTCGATGCCGGGTAAGAATTCTCCGTCCGGAAGGTGTGGAATGCCATCATGAAAGCCTGCGACACCTACAAACTTTTCCACATAGCTGTACCATGGAGCCAAATCCTTGTACCGGATGGGCCAGTCTACGGCAAAGCCATCCCGTGCAGGGCCTTCAAAGTCATGATCACTCCAGCGTTGGACCTGCCTGGCCCAGAGCAGCGATTTTCCTCCTGTTTGGTAACCACGGATCCAGTCAAATGGCTTTTCTTGGATATACGGATGTTCTTGGTCCTTGACAAAAAAATGTGCTGCATCTTCCCGAAAGGCGTAGCATCGGCTCACCACGGGATTTTCCCGTTGGATGTCTTCAGGTATCTGACCCCGGTGCTCAAATTCCCAGGGCATCATATTGGTGGTGGGATAATCCTTATTGTGGACAACACTCCTTCCCCGCTCCAAAACCAAGGTTTTGACACCCTTATCGCATAATTCTTTGGCAGCAAAGCCACCACTCATCCCAGAGCCAATTACAATGGCTCCAAAACTATTCTCTTCTTTACCTTTTATATTCAGATTAGCCATTGATATTCACTTTTTCTCCTGGTACGATTTCTTTTTTTCCGTTAAAATCCGGCCCTGGGACCAATTGGAAGGGCATTAATTCGGTCATTACATATTCTGATTGTAGATAACCTTGGATGGTGTATTTTTTGGTGGTTTGTAAAAAATAGCGAACATCCTCTGCTTCCTTGTCACTGTTAGTGGTTTCCTCTAAAATGGCTTCGACCGTTTTGGCTGCTTTGGGAGCATCCATTTTGGTAAATCGGGTACCTGCTGTTTTTTTGGTATATCCGTCAAATTCGTGAAGGCCGCTGAGGAACTGGCTTTGCTCATCACTGCTCATGCAATCATTGGCCATGACGAGGACAAAATCATGTACCCCAAGTGCTGCAGCCCCTTTGAGCTCAGTTTCTGGAATAAGGGTATCCACCAGCTTTTGGATCAATTGCAGGTGGCTTTCGGTGATTTTTAATTCATCGTAAGCTGCCAGTACTTTTTCCTCACTTAAATCGCAGGAAGGAATCAGTGCCAGCCCACCTGCCGCCAGGGCGAGTTGTTTTAAGGCTAATCTTCTGTTCATAGGTTTGTCATTAGGGGTATTTTGGGTTGTCTAAGATTTTTGTGAAAAGATAAAACGGTTTAGCCAAAATTTCAATGAATTGATGATTTAATCGTAGATAAGAAAGTGTTTTGGAAAGGCAATTGGGTCATAAAACGATAAATTAATGGCCAATCAATTACCCTTCAAAGCTATTCGCTTGATCGGCATGGTGGATAAAATAATTGTTGCGGAGCAGTTAGGGACCAGGGATCAAGCCATGGAGTTTCAAGGGAACCTTTCGCCCACATAAGATGGATGAGAGCTTTTGAGGTATGCAGGTTAACGGTTTGATATATGGCTGGATTATTATACCATGAGGTTTGGAAGCTTGAAAAAAATAGCCGGAAAGCATAACTGCTCTCCGGCCACAAACTAAATCTAAAAAATTAGCGAATATGGTAGGTTTTGGTTCCGTAATGTTTTTTGCCAAACATATCAGTGGCTTCCACTTCGATGGTGTGAACACCCTTTTCTAATTTGGCATCGATCCCTGCTCGCCACAGGTGTGTACTTTTGACTGGATTGGACGGACGTCTGCCATCCAAGAGTTCTTCGGTGGTATCCCACTTATACACATCCATCATGTAGGTAGGGTCGTATTCTTCCATATAGTTCATTTTTTTCCAAGGGCCATCGTCGATTCGGTAGCGCAACTCGTCATTTTCGGTACCCATAAAGAAGTTGACAAAAATGCCCGCCGAAGTACGCTTGTCCTTCTCCAGTACTTTTGGGGCAAAAATGGCCATTTGGTAATCTTCGTTTTGGTCGACCACCTTGTACCTCACTTCATATTGGTTGCCCGTGAAATCCAAAAATGCATATCCTTTGGGCGTACCGTCCCGCATGGTGGACTTAGGAATGCCCTTTTCATTCAGCTCACCGGAGTACCAGTCTCCTGAAGTAGTCCCTACATTATAGTGGTGATGAGGGTTTTTCTGGTTCCAGCCATCCTTTTCAAAAAAGAAATCCTGTCGCTGCAAGTGCGTATGCGCAGAAAGGGAAAGGGTATGTGGATAATCCTTCAACAGGTCAAAAAGTTGTTGACGTTCTTCATCGTTAAAGGGATCCCCGCTGGGCTCGCTTAACGGAATGTGAAAAGCCAAAACGATCAAGTGATCTTTGGGCACATACTTTAGGTCATTTTTTACGAAAGTCAATTGATCTTGACGGAAGCCTCCCCAATATCCTTTACCATCGCGAGGGTCGGGATACATCACATCGTCCAAAACGATAAAATGAACGTTGCCATGGTTAAAGGCATAATTCGCTGGCCCAAAATGAGCTTCAAACGTTTCATCAGACAAGTGATCTTCTTCCGCATCGAAATTCAGGTCATGATTTCCCAGGACGTTGTACCACGGAACCCCGACTTTAGCGGTGGCAGCAATATAAGGATCAAAGAGATCCAGGTCATTCCCCACAAGATCACCTAGAGACAAACCGAAATCAATGTCTTCGATTCCCTCAACTTCCGATACCACACCATTATCAAAGTGATTGACCTCTTCGATCGTGTACGGTTGTGGATCACCAAAGATCAGCGCCGTAAAGTTACTGTTGTTCGCTACGGGGATTAGGCCAAAATCTACTTTTTTGGGTAATTTTCCAGTGGGGGCCAACCCTTCAAAATCCATTGCTGGAGAACCTTCAGGCTTGTGGATATAGAAATACTGCGGAAGGTTTTGCTCATCTACGGGAGCTTGGTAGCCAGCCGGTTTGATGACAAAAATGATCTGATCATCGGTCACAGGGAGCTCATAGCGCCCCTTTTTGTCCGTCAGGACCACATCTATTCCGTTAGAAACGGCCACTTGTGGGAGGCCCTTTTCCTTGCGGTCCTTTTTGCCGTTGTTGTTCAAATCCTCATAAACCGTTCCTTTGGCCGTTTCTTGGGCGATGGCTGCCCAGGAAGATGCCAAGAGTAAACCGGTGAAAAGCAATTTTTTCATGGTGTGCTGTTCGTTTTTAGTAAGATAATTATGTCTAAATTCTCTGATACAAGTTGCGCCATTAACCTTTCTGGCAGTATTTCCTTACAGGAGCACACATTATCGTTTCCCGTTAATACTGCTTTTCCAAAGCTCAGGCTATTCTGATAATATTATTATTCATATAGTAAGTGTCAAAAAAGGGGTGTTACTACTGAAAATTTTGATTAAAGAATTGTTATCAATAATAAAATTTGGTGATGTAGGCTTAATAGTTGTAAGCTGCTAGGTCCTAAAGGGCAGGAAACCAAGGGATAGCAAAAACTAAAGGACTATGATGCATAAAAATACGACGTCTTTGACGAGTCTGGAAAATGGAAGAGTACGCTCGATATAGGCTGATCTATTTATTTTTCCATTCCTTCATATATTTCCAATTGCGTGGTTTTCCCGCTTCCATGTAGGCAATGGCCGTATGGAGGCGTTTGGTTCTTGTCGCGCTGGTTTTGGCTTCGGTTATCCATTCGATGTATTCTTTTTGATGCGTGTAACTGAATTGTTCAAAAGTATTCAGCGAAGCAGGGTTTTGTTCAAGGGCTGCTTTGAGGTCGTCCGGAACGGTGAGGGCTTTTTTGGAGGCAGGGCTCTTTTTGGGAAGTGGAATTCCTTTTTTATTGATCTCCACTGCTTCATGGAGGTAAGCCAGCATTTTTTCATCAGAAGGCAGGTCTTTTAAATGGGTGATTTTCCCCAAATGCCCCATGGCCGTTTCTTCGGCAGCATTTTGCTGCAAGGCAGGATCCTTCATCAGCGCAGCTTTCCAAAATACGAATGCACAGTGGGCCTTAAAGGCGGCCATGCTACATAGAATTTCGCCATTTAGCATGAAATGAGGCATGCCCCATTTGATGGTTTCTTCCACTTCTGGACAGGCTTGGTGGACCAAGGCCCTGCAATGCCGTAAAATGGGCTCAGCAAACTGCTGGGATGTATGAATATAAGCATCTATACGCTCATCGTGAGAAGGATGGAAGTCTGGCATATTATTTTGCTGAAGATGAGTAGGACTAAAATACAAAATAATCCGGATTTACATGGGGATAAAAGCCTGCGTGGGATGGTGTGAAATTATGCGGTAAGCGTTAGTTTTGTAAAGTACTATTGTAAATAATCACATGATGCTCGATACCCGTCCGACTACCGATCCTACCATGCCACGATATACCATGCCAATGCGAGGAATCATCCTGCTTTCGGGAATGCTTACGGTGGCTTGGGGTGCATTTTTTAAGTGGATGGGAGAACCTTTGGTCTCTTGGCTGGCCATGTTTCCCGACGAGCCAGTCGTATTGGACACCAGTGTTTATGGTAGTTTTGTGTTGATTATTGGCTTTTTGTTGTTTTTAAGTGCTTTTTATCCGATTTCATGGATTTACCTGACCATGGTGGGAATTGGTGGAAAACTCATTTCGGCCATTTGGTTTGTGCTCTATTATGTGGATATCATCGGATGGAACAAGCGTACCATCTTTCATTTGGGCTTTAACGAGCTTTTTTGGTTGATTCCGCTTTCTTACGTCCTTTGGAAGGCATTGGTGGTCAAGGGCTACCTGAAAACACTGGAAGATTAGCGAAGGGTAAAACGGTGGGTTCCCACTAAAGGGTGAGTGATGATTTTAAGAGGTACCATTGGCTGTCGTTGCTTTACGGTTTTTTACCTTTTGTATTTTATAGTATATTAGTCGCCTGACCTCAAATCAACCTTCATTTTTTGATAGGGTTTTGAAGTTTTTGTGGCTGGCCACATGATATATTGTTTGCATATCTATCACTTATCAATACACACAAATGGAAGTAGCTAAAGTAGACCTTTTTATGATGATGAACAGTAAGTATTTTGAAGCGCATCATCTTCCTTTTATCCGCGAACGCTTGCACCTGCTGGATGATCCCGCTTGGGAAGGCATTCAGACCCTGCAGTTTTACGATCCCAATTCGGTGCAAGTCATTTCCCTTGTGGGCGGACAATTGGGAATCGATCGCTTTATGGTGGGCGATACGGGACTTGGCATCCTTAAATTGCTTACCTGTGGTGGCTTTGCGATCTGGTCCATCATCGATTGGTTTATGATTCCAGGAGTAGCAAGGGAAAAAAATGGGATGAAGCTGAAAGAAACCCTGGCTGCATTGCACCGCACAGCGCCAACCACAAATGAAATTGGATCCACTGATCGTGAGCAGGAATAAACTCTATACCATTCTATCGATCGGCTTTGGAATGGGCTATGGATGGTTGGTTTACCAGCTCCATGCAGCGATGAGCCACAGTCATGGCCCTACCTTATGCCTGATCAAAAATGTCACGGGTATCCCGTGTCCTTCGTGTGGCATCACCCGAGCGGTAATGGCCATCATACACGGAGACATGAATGGTGCATTTTACAGTAATCCATTGGGTTTTTTGGTGGCAGTGGGATTGGCGGTTGGTCCGGTTTGGTTGTTAATGGACCTATTGCTGAAGAAAGATTCACTGTGGATAAGTTATCAGCGGTTTGAAATCTGGCTCAGAAACCCCGTCAGGGCCATACCCTTGGGTATGTTGGTGTTGATCAATTGGTGTTGGAATATCTATAAAGGATTATGATACATGTCCGTACATTTGAGTACAAGCCCAGCGAGCACGAAGCAGAAAAAGCTTCCAATAGCTACCTGATGTCGTTGGTGGCTTTGATTGCGGGATTACCATTGCCCATAATCAATTTACTGGCCACCCTGATCTTTTATTTGGGCAACCGCAAAGGAACCTATTTTGTGCGTTGGCACTGTACACAAGCCTTGATTTCACAGTTTACCCTATTTGTTATCAACACCGTTGGTTTTTGGTGGACCCTTTCGTTGATTTTCAAAGACACGGAATTGAGCAACACCTATGTCGCCTATATCATAATGGTTTTAGTGGCCAACTTGACGGAATTTATCGCCACGATATACAGTGCGATCCAAATCAGGAAGGGCATTCACATCGAATGGTGGTTTTATGGATTGCTCACGAATCAAATTTGCAAGGAGTCATGGTGAAAAAGGTATACCTCCAAGGATTTGCGGTGCTGGGATCGTTTTTGTTGGGCTGGTTTATGTTGGCTCAAGTAGATTGGCTTTCCCTTTTCAATTGGGAATCTTCCAGTGATCAGCTGGAGGAAAAGCTGGGTGAAGAGCTGTGGAAAGTATATTCCCGCGAGGCCGACGAAGTCACCAATGATACCTTGGTATTGGCCATGGACAGTATCCTTACCGCCGTCTACGAAGCCAATCAACTCGATGTGGAAAACATCAAATTGCGGATCCTGGACAAGGATGAGGTAAATGCATTTGCCATGCCCGATGGATATTTGGTGCTTTACACGGGGCTGATCAGGAATGTGGATAAGCAAGAAGAGCTTACAGGCGTCATTTGCCATGAAATAGCACATATCGAAGAAAACCACGTCATGAAAAAGCTGGCCAAAGAGGTGGGGATATCCATGTTGGTATCACTAACTACGGGCAGCTCTGGTGCTGGCGTAGCAGAGGTGGCAAAATTACTTTCTTCTAGCGCCTTTGATCGGGATCAGGAGCGAGCGGCGGACCTTAAAGCTGCCGAATACATGGAGAATGCCCAGATTGACCCAGAGCACTTGGCCAATTTTCTTTTTAAAATGTCCTTGGACGACCATGAAGCGCTAAGCTATCTTACGTGGATAAGTACCCATCCTGATAGCGAAGCGCGTGCTACAACTATTGTGGATAACTATCAAAAAAACGAATCAGAAAGGGTAAATAAGCCAGTACTGAGTGATAAGACTTGGCAACAAATACAGCAACTTTTGAACCACCTAAAGGCAAAATAAAACAAGAACATTCCCATGCATGTATTCCTAAATTCCTTGCTACCGGTGGTCTCTATTTGGCCACGGATAATTGCAGATAGGATGTTTAAGGTATTGCAAATCCGTGTTTATCCTTTTATCCGTGAATTGAAATGAGGTTAACGTGGATCAAGCCATTTTTCCAGGGTTATGAATTGAGTTATCGGAAAAATGATACGCTTCAAAGGCTCTCCGCAAAGGGAATGCATAAATGTCACGAGTGACCCCTAATGCTAAAGTTGACTTAAAGTGTTTCTTTAACCGGGTAAAGATTTAAATTAGAAATATTATTCAGTGATTTAAAAGTATTGTATATCAACAAGTTATAAAAAAAGGCTGATCATATGATTAGGATCAGCCTTTTTTGTGGATTTCAGCACCTTATCAGGTTACCAAGATCAAAATCAACAAAATGATGATGATGGCACCCACGGAAAGGTAAATGCCTTGCCCCATGGCCTTGGCTTCCTTTTTCATTCCGCGCAACTCGTTTCTGACGTCCTTGATTTCATCTTTGCTCATCTCGGAGAAATCCATGGCTTTGATTTCGTCTACACGTTCATTGATTTCAGCGAGTCTAGCCTCTTCCTCGGGTGATAATTCGGTCTTGTCTTTGTCTTTTTTCTCGGGCGCTGCCATGGCTGCTGGTGAAAAAGCAGCAAAGCAAAATACGACCGCTAAAAAGTAGGCGATTTTTTTCATATTCATTTTTGATTTAGTGATAAACAGTTAACAATATTTCATTTTGAATTTACGAAAATAAAACGCATTGCAAAATCCACAATCCGCTAATGGTAATGTGCTAATCAAATTTTAAACCAAAATAGCATAGCTTGCCAAAAAAAATGAAGGAGTTGTTATTTTTTGGTGTGGATAAGGTAATTGCTTCCATTTGGTGACGGTCTCATTGGCCTTATTTGTGTTTTGAGATGTAAATGCACCATGGTGTGTGAATTGGTGGAAAAGTGGAACGATGAATTTTGCGAACAGGGCTTTATGGAGGTCTTCCTGTGTGAAGGGAGAAAGTAATACCAATTACCGTTTGAAGACTAGGTTTGCTTTCCATTATAATTTGTAATTTAGCCTTCCCTGAGCTGTTCAGCAGAATGGTGAATAGGATAATTTATACATTTTAAGCAGATTAATCCCATGCCCAGTTCCAACAAGAAAAAACTCTTTCTCTTAGACGCCATGGCCCTGATCTATCGGGCCCACTTTGCTTTTAGCAAAAACCCCCGGATCAATTCCAAAGGACTGAATACCGGAATCATGCTTGGTTTTACCAATACCCTTTTGGAAGTAATTGAGAAGCAATCGCCCAGTCATATTGCCGTCGCTTTTGATACGGCTGCCCCTACTTTTCGACATGAGCAGTTTGAAGCGTACAAGGCAAACAGGCAGGAGCAACCGGAAGATATTACGGTGGGCATTCCATGGGTAAAGCAAATTGTGGATGGGTTTAACATTCCGATCTTGGAACTGGATGGCTACGAGGCCGATGATATTATCGGAACGATAGCCAAAAAGGCAGAGTATAAGGATTTTGAGGTATACATGATGACGCCCGACAAGGATTATGGGCAATTGGTAGAAGAGCATATTTTCCTTTATAAGCCTGCTTTTATGGGAAATGCAGTGGACGTCATGGGGCCGAAGGAGGTTTGTGCCAAGTGGGAGATAGAAGATCCCGATCAGGTAAGGGATATCTTGGGCCTCATGGGTGATGCTGTGGATAACATTCCCGGCATTCCCGGGATTGGTGAAAAAACTGCCAAAAAACTCCTGAAGGCCTATGGTACCATCGAAGGATTGCTGGAGCATGTGGGTGACTTGAAGGGCAAGCAAAAGGAAAATGTGGAAAACTTTGGCCAGCAAGGGCTGCTTTCCAAATCCCTGGCCACGATCAAACAAGATGTGCCCATTGAGTTTAATCCTGAAGATTTGACCTATGATGGCCCTGATGAAGAAAAGCTCAAAGCGCTATTTGCAGAAATGGAATTCAGGACATTGACGCAGCGGGTTTTTGGAGAGAAAATGAAAAAGCCTGCCGTCAAAGTGAATGAGCAATTGGGACTTTTTACGGGACCTGCTGAAGATGCGGAGGAGGAAGAAGTGGAGGAAGCCAATCCTATTCCAGTGCCGGATCAGTTGGCCACAGTGACTTCCATGGTGCATGCATATCATAAGGTGGAAGGGTTGGCCGCCATCAAGGAATTGGTCGAGTACTTGGAAATCCAGGATGAATTTTGCTTTGACACTGAAACCACCGATCTCGATCCCAACAAAGCTGAGTTGGTGGGCTTGTCGTTTGCCTATGTGCCGGGAGAGGCGTTCTATATTCCGGTGCCGGCTGATCAGGAGGAAACCAAAAAGCTATTGGAGCCATTGCGAGGGGTTTTTGAAGATGAAAGCATCACCAAAATTGGCCAAAATATCAAATACGATGCGTTGGTGCTTAAAAACTACGGGATAGCGCTGAAGGGTAAACTTTATGATACCATGCTGGCACATTACCTGATCGAGCCAGAGGGAAAGCACAACATGGATTGGCTGGCGGAGCATTATTTGCAGTACCGGCCCGTATCCATCGAAACCCTGATTGGCAAGAAGGGAAAATCCCAGGGAAACATGCGTGATGCCGATGTGGATAAAGTGGTCGAATATGCCTCAGAAGATGCTGACATCACCTTGCAGCTGGCACAAAAGCTAAATCCAGATTTGAAAGAGCGGGGTTTGGAAAAGCTATTCTATGAAGTGGAAACGCCTTTGATTCCTGTGCTGACGGCGATGGAGTATGAGGGTGTCAAGATTGATAAGGAAAGTTTGGCGGAGTTATCCACAGCCCTTGAGAAAGATATTACGGAGATCGAAGCCCGTGTTTATGATTTGGCAGGAGTGAAATTTAACTTGGCTTCTCCGAAGCAATTGGGAGAGGTGCTCTTTGTGAAAATGGAGCTTGATCCAAAAGCCAAGAAGACCAAGACTGGCCAATATGCTACCGGTGAAGAGGTGCTGTCCAAGCTTGCACCCAAGCATGAAATAGCACGGGCCATTTTGGATTATCGGGAGTTGGTAAAGCTAAAGAACACGTATGTGGATACCTTGCCCACTTTGATCAATCCTAAAACTGATCGCATTCATACTACTTATAATCAGGTAGTTGCTGCTACGGGCAGGCTATCGTCTATCAATCCCAACTTACAGAATATCCCCATTAGGACGGAGCGAGGTAGGGAAATCAGAAAGGCTTTTGTGCCGCGTGATGAAGCGCATGTGATTTTAGCGGCGGATTACAGTCAGATCGAATTGCGTATTATGGCGGCTTTTTCCAAGGATGAGTCCATGATGGAAGCATTTAGGGAAGGAAGAGATATCCACAGTACCACGGCTGCCAAGATCTTCCAGGTTCCCCTGGAAGAAGTGACCAGTGAAATGCGGCGAAAGGCCAAGACGGCCAACTTCGGCATCATTTACGGCATTTCTGCTTTTGGCCTGTCGCAGCGGCTTAACATCCCACGGGGAGAGGCCAAGGAGATAATAGATGCCTATTTCAAGGAATTCCCCGCCGTGAGCCAGTACATGAATGACTGCATAGAAAAGGCACGTAAAAATGAATACGTGGAAACCATCCTTGGCCGACGCCGTTACCTTCGGGATATCAACAGCCGAAATGCTACCATGCGCGGCTACTCTGAGCGAAATGCAATCAATGCTCCCATCCAAGGAAGTGCTGCCGATATGATCAAAGTGGCCATGATCCATGTGCATCAATGGATGCTTGAGAAGCAATTGAAGTCCAAGATGATCCTTCAGGTGCATGATGAATTGGTTTTTGATGCCCATAAGGATGAAGTGGACCTGTTGAAAAAGGAAATTCCAAAACTCATGACCAAGGCATTGGAGATCGAAGTACCCATGCAGGTGGAAGTAGGTGTAGGAAAAGATTGGCTGGAAGCCCACTAGAAAATTAAAATTTATAGCCCAGCGGACTGGATGCTATGCGATTGTACCACGATGATCCCATCCATTAGCTGAGGTACATTTATGAAATGGGTGGACTGCTTTTGCACTAGGTAGTTTCACTAGAATATGTGTTAATAATTAAACAACATGCCTAAAATAAAGACGGCTTACTTTTGCCAAAACTGTGGCGCACAAAGTCCAAAATGGGTAGGCAAGTGTCCTGCTTGTGGTGAGTGGAATACGTACGTGGAGGAGGTTATCCACAAGGAAGAAACGGGCCGAGGAAGCTGGAAACAGGGATCTGAAAAAAACACCCGTCATAATTCACCCAGGAAGTTACAGGAGATCAATTATGAAGAGCATCCGCGATTGGTCACGGCAGATGCCGAATTGGACCGTGTGCTTGGCGGAGGAATTGTGCCTGGATCTTTGACCCTCATTGGTGGTGAACCGGGGATTGGCAAATCGACGTTGATGCTTCAGATTGCCTTGGTCTTACATCAAACCAAGGTGCTTTATGTGTCCGGCGAGGAAAGTGAAAGCCAGATCAAAATGCGTGCGGACCGGATGCAATATCACAGTGAGAATTGTTTTGTCCTCTCCGAGACCAATACCCAGGTGATTTTTCAGCAAATAGAAGCACTAAAGCCAGATGTGTTGGTGATCGATTCGATTCAGACATTGCACAGCAAACACGTGGAGTCTGCGGCGGGATCAGTTTCCCAAGTGCGTGAATGTACGGCAGAGCTGATGAAGTTTGCTAAAGAGACAGGAACTCCGGTGTTCTTGATAGGGCATATCACCAAGGATGGTTCCATAGCTGGTCCCAAGATATTGGAGCATATGGTGGATACGGTCTTGCAGTTTGAAGGTGACCGACACCTCTCCTATCGCATACTGCGGACATCCAAAAACCGTTTTGGTTCTACGAACGAACTGGGCATTTATGAGATGCGGGCGGATGGGCTTCGTGGGGTAGCCAATCCCTCCGAGATTCTCCTTAGCCAGCGAGAGGAAGTGCTCAATGGCGTGGCGATTGGCGCCATGCTGGAAGGAAATCGCCCTTTGCTCATCGAGATCCAATCGCTGATCAGTCCAGCCACTTACGGGACCCCCCAGCGAAGCAGCACCGGTCATGATGCCAAGCGCTTGAACATGCTGCTGGCCGTTTTGGAAAAGCGTGGAGGGATGCGTTTGGGACAGCAGGATGTCTTCCTGAATGTGGCGGGAGGCATGCGTGTGGACGATCCGGGTTTGGATTTGGCGGTATGTGCAGCATTGCTTTCTTCTTATGAGGATACACCGGTATCGCCAGATTTGTGTTTTGCGGGGGAAGTAGGCTTAGGTGGGGAAATACGGGCGGTAAACCGCATCGAAAACCGCATTGCTGAGGCGGATAAGCTGGGATTTAAAAAGATCATTGTTTCCAAATATGCCGTAAAGGGAGTTGACTTATCCACATTTAATATTGAAGTCATTCCAGTTACAAAACTCGAGGAGATGTACCAGCGATTGTTTCATTGATGGGTGGCTGTATTATTTGTTGCCACGGATGAACGAGGATTTTCACGGATTGTTTTTGGTTGATGTAGGATTTGATGGGTAGT
>JGI2924J29684_1078354_pt1 | contig 43034 bp, 32 predicted proteins | sample BenlonsequencITS_FD_29684 | JGI IMG/M metagenome (IMG submission 29684) | reverse complement strand
CTAAAAATATCACTGTTTTGGTCTCACCAGGCCTTATTTTAAGTTCAAGCCTCATTGCCGTACAAGGATCAAGTCCTGCTCCAATTGTTCCGGAAAATGAATCCAGTTTTAAGCCAATAGGATCTTCTAAACTTCCGTTACGCCCAATAAATTCAGACCTATCTCCAGTATAACTTGTAACATCCGAGCCAAGTGCCGCTACAAATCCAATCCGTCCCATATACTCTTCTTGATAGGTGTTTCGGACAAAGAACGTCTTTATTTCTTGGTTATACTCAGTCACCAAATAAGGGGCTGTCTGATCACGAACTACTCCCATAACCCACTCTATATAATGGGTTGCACTTAGTTTTATTTCACCATCGCTAATATTTCCAAGAGTTAGTTCAACAATTTTAACCGGCTTATCTATGGGGACAAAAAGATTTAGCGTTTGCTTCAAACCTCGGCTGCAATGCTCAAAAATCGAATATCCTTGCCCATGACGAATTTTATAGACGCCAGCATCACGTTTAGGACTGGCTGTAACAGACCAAGATTCCCCAGTCTCCTCATCCGTGAGAAAAAGAGCCTCACCAACAGGGTCAAGAATCGGATCATTTGACCAAGGAGTAAGCTTGTATTCGCGACTATTCCTCGACCAAGTATATCCAGCTCCCACCTCAGATACTTGAAAGCCAAAGCTTGAATTTGCAATAACATTAATCCACGGTAAAGGAGTATTCATATCGTCTTGTAACTCGATAATATACTCTTTTCCATCTTCACTGAAACCACCGTACCCGTTAGCAAAATTCAGTGAATTTCCTGTTTCCTCAATGGGTTTTTGAATCTTACCGGCAATACTATGATCCGTTACTCGAGATATCTCTTTAGTTTCATTAGCGAGAAGCATAGATTCCTTAGAACTGAACTTAGCCTTTTTGCGTACTTGGGCAGAACAAGAGCCTCCCTCGCCATTAAAGGTTATTCTAGCTACAGTACAGAGTAAATTGAGATCCTCCCCTTGAACAAGATCTTTTTGTAGGAGAAAAACACCTCCCGGTTGATTCAGTAAATCTCTGGCGTGTCCCATGGAGACAAAATCACGCAATGTATCTTGAAAAGCCTGTACATATCCGCTATCGTCCTCATTAAGAATTACCAAATCAGCCAGTAGCCCTTTTAACCTCCAGTATTCATGAATTGTCAGGATTCGTCGTACCAAGTCTAAGTGCTCCGCACTAGAGACTCTAACTAGTACCACCGGAAGATCTCCAGAAATAGCATAAGGCCACAAAGCTGATTGTCCTCTGCAATTTTGTTTGATACATTCTTCAAATTCTCTGCGGCAAGGACTTAAATATAACAGATGTCCGCCAAGACTTAAAGCTTCATTAGCCTGAGCAGATGTCAGATTTAGATGCCTTAGTTCCATTTTGCTATGCGTCCAAGCTAGCTCAAATGCTCTATTTACTGAGAGAGGATCTCTATATTTCTCTGCAATGCGATTTATTTCCTCACGGCTCTCTGCATAGCCAATCGAAAAGGAGATTCTTACAGTTTGACCAGGTGGGATCTTTACTCGCTGACGCAGACTCATGATAGGGTCAAGAACTGCTCCAACCGTGTTGGATAAAGGGTGATTGGCATCCATTGCTCGAGGTCTCACCATACTTCGGCCTCGTCCAAGGAAACGAGAACGATCCGTTTCAAATTGCAAAGATCCTACTTTTTCTCCCTCTGTTGCAACAGTATGCATAAGCCATAATCTGGTTTGGTTTTCACTCCTAGGTCTTCGGGATGCTATTAAGGCATCATTAGCAAATTCAGTTTCAATAAAGAGATTGCTAAATGCCGGATGAGCCAAATCATCGTTTTGCCTGGCCAGAACTACTTCAAAATAGCTAGTTACCTCAACAGTTCTGTCATGCTCACTATGATTCGTCAAGGAAATACGACGCATTTCTGTATTGTCTTCCGGGGATACAACAACTTCAGTATGAGTTGTAATGTTTCCATCCTTCCGACAGTACTCGACTTGGTCCGGCGCGTAGGTCACCTTGTAATTTTCACCTAGAGTTTTACAAGGTTGATAAGCTGCTGACCATACATCTCCTGAATTGAGATTTTGAATATAAAAATAGACGCCCCAGGAATCCCTTGTAACATCCTCTCGCCAACGCGACAGACTAATATTTTTATAACGGCTAAGCCCCGCTCCCGAATTCGTCATCATAACAGAGTACTGGCCATTCGAGATACAATGAGCAATCGGTATAGGACTATTGACATTATTGAAAAGAACAAATTGATTCTTTTCAACATCTTGAGATTTCCTTTGCTTTTGCATAACCTGATACTCATCTTCGGGTTGAGGAATAATTGGCACAAAATCTGGAATCCGTTCTTGGAGTAAGAGCTCTGATGACTGAATTAGTGCTTCGTTGTGTAACCTCTCCTGCATAACATTTTCAAACAGCACATTATCGATTGCTAAGAGACTCATCCCTTGATGATGGGCCATAAAGCTTTGGACAACCCTATATGAACGCCCAACCGGAATACGATCCTTAGTAAAATCTATAGCCTCGTAAAGCCCGTAACGACCGCTAAAACCTTTTTGTTCCATGGCGGTAATATTAGTCACAGCTTCGCGAGAAGCAACTTGGAGAGCCAAAAAAGTGGCGTATGGCGCTATAACTAGGTCTTGAATCAATCCTCTTTTCAAGCCCAGTCCCGGAACACCAAATGCTTTGTACTGATAATTCAATTGTGGATCAAAAGCATAGAATCCTGACTCTGAAATACCCCATGGGATATTTCGCTCCTGGCCATACTTCTTTTGAACTTTTACAACGGAGTTATAGGTTTCATTGAGAAGAGTCCCCTCATAATTCCGCATCACTAGGAGAGGCATTAGGAATTCAAACATCGTCCCACTCCAGGAAACTAAACTCCGTTTACCCTTGGTTAAGGTTAAAGAACGTCCAAGTTTAAACCAATGGCTCGCTGGCACATCCCCTTTAGCAATTGCAAAAAAGCTGGCTTGGCGCGCCTCAGAAGCTAAGAGATCATAATAAGAATTGTCAAGCTTACTATCTGTGACTCGATAACCAATAGAAAATAGTTGACGTGATTCATCAAACAAAGGCATAAAATCTGTAGCTAAGGCCATCTTCTCAAGCTTGAGCTGAAGCTCCTTGGACAATTCAACACACTTAAGAACCTTGCTGAGAGCAGTCTCAATAACCCTTTTATCTTCAGGCACAGCAATACCGTTTACAAGTCCTTCAGAATACTGTTTTACCAAACTATCCATAGTTAAGTTAATCATAACTTTCTTGTCTAGTGTTGATACTTGTTCAGGGGTGCAAGAACCAGTTGCCCACGGACATAATTCTTCCAGTTCAAAACGAAATGATTCTACCATGGTATTAAGTCGATTGGCCCAATACAAGCCCTCTTTATCCAGATCCTGATTCAGAATATCTGCCGGCCATTCTGATAATAGCTTTAGCCATGTATTCAGATTCCAGTTTACTTCAGATGTACATAACACTTCATCTAAAGCAAGATTAAAGGCTTTAAGCTCATCACAAGCATCCTCGCCCAATGCTTCAAGTAAAAGAACCTGGGTATCCTTAAGCCCTTTTACAAATTGCCGGTCAACTAGAGGTCTTTCTAAAAGCTCTGCAAGCCCAGACTTCAATGTCAATAGGTACATAACGAAGTTGCCACTATCTACAGTTGAGATATAGCGAGGTTCTAAAGGGCTTAGGCTCTGTGTATCATACCAATTATAAAGATGCCCTTGCCATTGCTCTAAATTTTCTATAGTTTGAAACGTATGACGAATATTCTCAAGCACCTTCGTTAAAGGAATATAACCGAAATCTCTGGCTGCTAAATTTGTTAATAAAGCTAAACCTATATTAGTAGGAGAAGTCCTATGAGCAACACCATTAGGTGGTTCAATTTGAACATTGTCCGGTGGAAGCCAATGTTCCTCTTCACAAACAAACTCTTCAAAAAAAGCCCAAATTTTCCGGCTGTACCTCCTTAAGACAAGCTCTTCTGAAGTTGAGAGTGCTGCCTTTTGGTGTTCAATCGGCATACTTATATAATGGGCAACCCAGATTGAGACAAGCCAAGAGATCACAACAGGAATAAAATGCAATATTTTGGTTGAATAGAAATATACAGATAAAACTGAGAATAAAGCAAAGAGAATAACGGGCCACATGGAATTAGTCATTGTATTTAGATTAGCATCTAACCGTTTTTCAGCATCCGAAGCAGTTTCCCATTCTAATAAATTACGACGTGAAACAAATTGGCGATAAAGACTCCTGACTAAAGCATCCAACATAATCCAAGTATTATAGGGAAGGAACAAGAATTGCAGGACAAACTGTATCCCTAGCACCATTAAGTCTTGACTTAGATTCCCTTTGTCAGAACGCTCAGTGAATAGTTGACTAAGCAGATAAAGGACAATAGGCGACAGTAAACTTAGAGAAACTATTCCAACCCAAATAAGCGGATTTCCCGAAAGAACAATAAAACCCAGAACTATCAGCAAGAGTAAGGATGGGGCTTCCAAGCTTCTTCTTAAATTATCAAAGATTTTCCAACGGGATAAAAGCGGAAGCGGCTTGAATAACCAAGGTAACAACTGCCAATCCCCTCTTACCCATCTATGTTGACGACACATAAAGGCTAGATAATTAGCAGGGTAGCCATCGACAAGTTCCACATCAGAGACTAATCCTGCCCTCGCATAAACCCCTTCAATTAAATCATGACTTAATATTTTATTATCCGGAAATGATTGATCGGTTACTTGATGAAAAACATCTACATCATAAATTCCTTTTCCGGTAAAAATACCTTCTCCAAACAAATCCTGATATACGTCTGAGACGGCAGTTGTGTATGGATCAATCCCAACTTTTCCGGAAAAAATCTGTGCAAATTTTGAAGCATTAGCTTTTAGTACTGATACTCCTACTCGAGGTTGAAGAATTCCGTAACCCTGAACCACCCGTTTTCCATCCACGCTTAGTTTTGGGGTATGCAAAGGATGAGCAATAGTGCCGATCAGCTTCTTGGCAATCCCCCGGGGCAATTGAGTATCTGCGTCGAGAGTAATAATATACCGAATAGTTGAAAGTATCGAAGTTTCTCCAATTTGTACATTATAGCTTGTTGCACCTGCTTGCCTTAAAAGGCGATTAAACTCTACAAGCTTCCCACGTTTGCGCTCCCATCCCATCCATACGCCTTCTGAATCATTATAGATTCTTTTTCTGTGAAAGAATAAGAATCGCTCTCTGCCATATTTAGTATTCAATCTTTCAATGGCAGTAGTAGCTGCCGAAATAATTCCATTATCCTCTGGAGTACTTTCTTTAGCGGCATCAGCAAAATCACCAAGTAAGGCAAAATGAATGTTCTGATCACGATTAGCAAGATGATATACTTCTATTTCGCTGACAATCTCATTAACTCGATTCACATTTGTTAATAGAGTAGGAATTACAACCATTGTCCGTAATTCATCAGGGATACCTTCTCCTAACTCCAGTTTCGGTAAAAATGATGGCCTGAATAGTTCTGAAGATATCCAGTTTAGGAATGGGATGACCAGGCTACTTGACCAAATTAGCAGTCCAAATAGTAGAAATGCGAAACTCAAGGAGATTGATGTATGGTTAAGTACATAATTTAACACTAAAGTCAATATAATTCCTATGCCAATCAACATACTGCCAAAATAGTAAAGGTTAGGCCTTTTACGGATCTTTTGACGCACCTGATACAAGAGATCCCTTGATTCTCCAAAGTCCTCTTCTAATTCTTTCTCAAGGTCATTTCTACCATTTCCAAGCAGATAGTATCCGACATGGGCTACTTCAGTATCCTCCTCAGATCTAGCCTTTTCGGCCTTCGCAAGTATTTTGCGAGCCACAACTAATTCCGATACTTTGTAAATCCTAGAAATCTTTTCAACACAGTGACGATAGAAATCTCGGGACTGAAAATCCATGGCTGAATAAATGTTGCTGGGATCCTTTGCAAATAAACCTTCTACTAAACTAACATCTTCAAAAAAACGGGGCCAGTTTTCAGCGTTGATAAAATGAATGCTCAATATTGCATGGCCCATCGATACTTGATACATAGTTTGTCTCTGCCGTTCAAGTTTAGCGAGTTCTTCGATAGTCGTATCTTGTTTTGCTACTGCTCTGTCTACCCATTGTAAAAGGGGACCTACATCAGATCCAATGTCACGGATACGCTTCAGAAGTTGGTCTGCATAGGCAGATGAGTATTCCTCTTGAGGGGTCAGAGATTTTAAAAGACTACTCCACTCCTCAGACCCATGCTCAGTTTCTAGTAATGGTAATACCCATTGATCTGCAGCATCTCTTTCTTTTTGAGTAAAAATTATTTGTTCTGTGATTCTACGAATGTTTTCCAAAAGAATAATGCGCAACATAATTGGGATGGCCCAGAGTTCACCACTTGATAAAGGTACTTGAACTTGATAAGCTTTGATAAAAGCTTTAAGTGTTTCCCCCTTTATCTGACTATCCGTGTGTTCAACAAGTTCGATCAACAAACCATAAATTCTTGGATATCCTTGAAAATTACCCGTGGTATTTATTGGCAAATGACGCTCAAACTTATCGGGAAGACTATTTTTAATCTCAATTTTTAAATCTTTTAAGCTATAGTAATTATCCAATAACCATTCGGTAGCAGGTACACTATCTTGCGTTCTTGCAGAATAATCCGAGATATCTCGATAGGCTTGTTCTAAAAATTTTATGTTTTGCTTTACTCTGGGCAGCAGGGATCGCTTTAAATAGCCAGTCCCCTGATTGGCATTGGATCTTGCAATTTCTTCGGCGTGACTCAGCAAGTCTTCCCCATGAAGAACAATATCTTTATAGGGCTTATTCTTGGCTAATGATCGTGTAAAAAACTTCATTCTCCATCTCCGTCTTATTTTTTTACATTATTTATGGATTATTCCCATTTCCTCTCACTTCATTCATCCAAGAAATTTTTGGGTAACAAAAAATCACTCTTACCAAAAGGCAAGAGTGATTTTTTTGTTTACTTATCCAAAACGTTCGTTAAATTCTTCGAGAGTTATTAACACTTGTCGTGGTTTACTTCCTTCGTAACCTCCGACAACCCCTTGTTCTTCTAGCATGTCCATTAAACGTGCAGCCCTAGTATAACCTAATTTTAATCTGCGCTGAAGGAAAGAGACACTAGCCATACCTGTCCTAATTAATAGTTGACCGGCATCTATAAATAAAGCGTCATCCGGACCATTACCCTCTTCACTTTTGACAGTTGTTTCAGCAAAGAGTCTTTCAGGATCCAAGTACTCAGGTTTCCCCATCCCTTTCCAATGCATTATTACTCTCTGTACTTCGTCATCGGTTACCAAACAACCTTGTACTCGAATTGCTTTGTTTTGACCAAGAGGGGAATAGAGCATATCTCCTCTGCCCAGTAATTTCTCTGCCCCAGTTGCATCGAGTATAGTACGAGAGTCAATTTGTGATGAAACAGCAAAAGATATCCGACTAGGAATATTGGCTTTAATAACTCCAGTAATAACATCGACTGATGGACGCTGGGTAGCTATTACCAAATGAATACCTGCTGCCCTTGCCATTTGAGCTAAACGACAAATCGCTTCCTCCACTTCTCCAGCAGCAACCATCATCAAGTCTGCTAACTCATCAATTATCACTACAACGAAGGGTAATGCGGGTTTAGTTGAAGATTCCCTAAAGTTCAGACGATTATAGCGTTCAATGTCTCGAACTCCTGAAGCAGCAAATAGTTCGTATCTGTTTTCCATTTCTTTAACAATCCATTTTAGGGCACTAGCAGCCTTCTTAGGATCAATAACGACAGGTGCTAAGAGGTGTGGAATGCCGTTATATTGACTGAGTTCAACCATTTTAGGATCTACTAGTAACAGCTTAACTTCGTCTGGAGTAGCATTAAACAAAATAGAATTAATAATTGTAGTTATACACACACTTTTCCCCGAACCAGTAGCCCCTGCAACAAGCAAATGAGGCATCTTTATCAAATCAGCGATAACTGGTTGATCTGAAATATCTTTACCTAAGGCGACCTTAAGCTTTGAAGAATGCTGTCTAAAACTTGGGGTTTCTAACACCTCTCTAAAGACTACTGATAAAGCCTGCTTATTAGGAACCTCTATGCCGATTGCAGCCTTTCCCGGGATCGGTGCTTCAATTCGCACATCGCGAGCTGCCAAAGCAAGAGCAATATCGTCAGACAAATTCACAATTTTACTAATTTTAACACCGGGTGCAGGAGCTAGCTCATAACGAGTAATGACAGGCCCTCTCGTCACCCGAATTAATTTAGCTTTAACTCCAAAATCAAAGAGTACTTTTTCTAACTGCATAGAGGTTTCTGTATCTTGGATAATCCTTCTTTCCGGCAATGGGTCTAGGATATCAAAACCCGGAAACTCCCATTGCTTAAATTCTTCGATATTAACCTCGCACTCCTTTGTAACTTGTTCAATTACCTTTGGTTTTGAGACAGAATCTATCTCTTTATTCTCATAAGTATTATACCCTAAGATAAGCTCAGTCGCAGCAACCTCTGATTGAACATATGTAAGCTCAGAAATTTGATCTTTATAGCTGTCACTATAGTTATTAGTTTCGTTTTTGGTTTCGTTTTCAGTTTGAGCTTCGTATTCAGTTACAACTATCAGCTCGGATAATTCCTCAACATTGGATTCTAGTTCGATTTCTATTTCGTCAGATTGTTGAATTGCTACTTCTTGCTGAATCTCTGCAATATAGTTCTCCTCTACAGTGTCTTCAGAAACAACCGAATCAATTTCGTGAGAAGTACAATCTTCTTTATACTGAGCCAAGAACTCTTCTTGTTCAGTTTTAGTCTTAAATATTGGTGAAAATTTCTCTCGTTTTTCAGTAGAAATATTGGATTGATTCCCCGATTCATGGCGTTTATTTTGAAGACTATTAACACTGGCACTAGCTTCCTTATCAACTTCTGTAAAATAATTATTAAGCCCCTTCAAACTTGTTAAGCCATACCTTTTTGTGGGAAAAACAGATTTTCCTGTTCCAAAGTAAGACGGAAAATCTGTTCCTATTTCTTTCATTTCCTCATTCATTAAGTTATCTTTATCCTTCAGCTCTACCCATTCTGGAGAAGAAAAATATTGATTAAATCCTTTGAGGGATACAATTTTTCCTGCAGGTAGAGAAATGTCCGAAGAGTCTTGTATTGGTTCAAAATTCTTAGGGTTTTTAGGAGGATTTTTCTTGGGCACTTTAGATGGTTCCATTATTAAATCAGCAATTTTTGACGCATTAACCCAAAGCAAAAGTCCTATTATAAAGCATAAGAAGGGACCAGTCCAGGCTAGACTTCCCATGGTGAATGTGAATAAGTTATCGATATATTTGCCAATGGATAGACCAAAAGCACCTAAGAGCCCTAAAAAGGAAACTGTAAATAAAAGTGCACTTGCGAGTTTAAGCCAAAAAAAATAACTAGTTCTTGATTTCTTTTTTGACATATCTTCCACCTCCTCCAATTATTCATTATGGTAGATATTCTAGGGCAATGTCAAAGAGTTTTTTTGATATTAGGATTAATAACTCAGTTGCACACCTTTTTGATTGGGCAAAGGATGGAATATTTCATGAGATATTTCTCCCTCTAAGGTTAAATAGACATTACCAGTATAGATAAAATCACCCTTGGCCCAGTAACGCAAATCCAAGAATTCTACAACACACTCTTCATTATCCTTATAGTGAGCAATCACGTGATAATATGGTGTAAATTGATTGAATATCTCAGCTAGATTCCCTTCCAAGGCATTAGCAACAGACGGATTATCCCCGTTTACTTTAGGTAAGACACGACAAATTGCAGGCACCTGATGGCGAATGGTTCCAAAGCTTACCTGTTCCTTTTGGAAAAGCAGAAAGTTCCAAGTGAAAGGATGATACATCGCCGGAATAATCTTTACATGCTCCTTGTCCTCAAGATTATAAGCATTGGCCAAACGATCTCTTATTTCAAGCTTACCTAAATACCGAAGTCCTAAATATACAGCACTAAGCAGTATAGCACTAAGTGAAGATGTTCTGGCAATCTCAGGTTTAATAAGTGAGGTTATTAGCGATAAGAATACTAAACCTAGTACCACTGGATCTGTGAGCATAATCATATCGAGGGTTATCTTTTTTTTTGAAAAAGGCCACAAAAGTTCTGCCCCGTAAGAATTTAATAAGTCAAAAATTCCGTGAGACATTGTTCCTATTAAAGTCCAAATAAAAACAGTAGACCATGATGTAGTTGGAAAAAGAAAATATAGAGCGGAACTGAGCCCTAACGCAGATGTTGTCAAAGCAATTAGTGAGTGACTGGCACCTCTATGGTTTAAGAGATAATTCAAGCGACCTTTTACATGAGCAATAATATCTAAATCCGGGAGCATTGCACCTAACGTGCAGCCTAGAAAAACCGGATCATTAAGCTGTAGCGGATGACCTGATAGACTACTAAATGCGATCCCAATTAATCCATGTGTCAGTGGATCCAGAATAGTTCACCTCATCTTTACTTTGATGCATTTTTAAGGCATTTTAATATACAGTCATCATTATAGCACGACTAAGCTATGAAAAAACATTGTCTTTTTGTTTCTGTAATTCCATTTTATGTTTATGATTGAATAATTGAAGCAAGTTTATCAATCAAACCTATAGGCTAATATCATTTAACGAAAAGGTTTGAGGACAAAACTTTGAGCCCTCATCACACTAATAAGTGTTAAGAAGGCTCAGAGTATTGTGCTTATCTTAGTTATGCAGCTAAGTAGATTATTTATTTACTTGAATGTGCGGCCACTTTTATTGAATTATTAACTTCGTGAATTTCCGGAATGTGATGAATGATCTTTTCAGCCCATTCCCTATCTTCATCGGAGTAAACTTCGCCGGTTAAAAAGGCGATCCCGCCTTTAACAAAAGCGCGTATTTGCCCTGAATTTAGACGGTGTTGGCCAAGCTTAGAAACTAATTGTTCTGTTAACCACAGATCGTCTCCTTGAGATTGATGCCGAGTATAAATCTCGCTAACTACTGCCTTTACTCCAGACACTTTATAGGCGGTATCAACCGCCCATTCCATTGCTTCCTGAGTATCGACAAGACCGGTTAGGGTAATTAATCCATTACGGGCCTCAGTCTTAATCTCATGGGCATCTACCCAAGGTGACTCAACAAAAGCAGTTTCAACACGATTGACTAATGTAGCGTCGTCTACAGCTTTTTCTAAAAACTGAATTTCACTGCGAATTTCTTTAACCCCTCTAATTTGTGAAGCCAGACGTTTGGCAAATCGCTCGGCACTTTGATTATCTAAATGTCCCAGTAAAGTAACAATACCTCGGCTAACTCGGCACCCTAAGCGTGCTATATCCTCATAGTTAGACCCTTGGAAACGTTCAATAATGTCTCTTTCAATATCCTTATCCAGGATCTTCCCGTCATTGGCTACTGTCAGCGAATTATCCAGTTCTTTAATCCCAGCAATCCTTGCTATTCTACTTCCAAAAAAATCTTTTTCAACAAGGCTGTCTACTGTTCCCCAGATTGTCGCTCGATCCCCTTTCACCTCAACATGTATACCTTGAGCGCTCTCTCCGAAATGAGTCTGAATAAGTTTTTTAATATCCTGCAGGATGTCTTGTTCAGAACGTGAATTTCGCATAAATCTCCCTCCACCATGAAAAGTGTTTCTGCTTCGATAGAGGGTATTTTATCCCAAGACTTCTCCTTTTAACCAAAAGCAATCGGATTGTTAAGATTTACAATTTGAGAAGTCTGCGGCAAGTTCTTCTAACCGATGTAATTGATCTCTTAAACCTAAGACAATTAATAGATCTCCCTGGTATATTTCGTCCCCAGCACTGGGATTACTGATTACTTGATTTTCTCGTAAGATAGCTAGTACAATTGCACCTGTTTGTTGTTTAATTCCACTTGTTAGTAAGGTTCTACCAACTAAACAGGATCCTTCATCAATTTTCAGTTCTACCATTTCCATTTCGATATTATGGTCATGAATAACAGTTTCCAGATACTCTACACTAATAGGCTTTAATATGGACATGGCCATCCTCCAACCACTTAAGGTCGCAGGGGAAATGACTTTATCAGCCCCTGCACGAAGCAGCTTTTTTTCAGACTCGGGCTGATCCATACGTGCTACCACATTAATATTAGGGTTCAGTCCTTTGGCCGTCAAAGTGACAAAGACATTTAGAGAATCCTCCGGAAGAGCAGAGATAAGTCCCTTAGCCTTGCTTATGGCGGCTTTATTCAGGGTTTCGTCATGAGTTGCATCACTATTAATAACTAGAAAGCCTTCTGCAATAAGTTCGTTAGCCAGCTCTTCCTTCTGTTCTATTACAACACATTGGGCACCTTCTTTACGAAGGCGGTAAACAACTTGCCTGCCGACACGTCCCGCTCCGCAAACGATAACATGATCTTCTAGTGCTTCTATTTTTTTGTTCATCTTTCTTCTCCAATATACTCCAGCCAACTGACCCTCAATCAGAAAGGCCATTAATTGTCCAGCAAAATATAACATAGCACCGGCTCCACTCAGCATCAGGAATATTAAAAAGATATGGCCTGCTTCGGTTTGAGCCTGAATGTCTCCGAATCCCACCGTAGTTACTGTCTGAACTGTAAGATAGATAGCCCTTGATATAGTAAGATGCTCTGTAATTACTAGCCCAGCTGTGCCTATGATTATTGTAATAAGTAAAGCGATAAAGGCTATCCAAACCCTTCTAACCACGATTTGCACCTCTTCTGTTAAGTCAAGCATTACCTATTAAAACTCAAATTGTTAAGTAATCCCTTAGCTTAAGGATATTTTCATAGGGTATATCTATTTGTCCCAGCTTTACATACCCTGAAGGTCCATGATAATCACTTCCGCCGGTTGCTATAATTGCATTTTTTTCAGCAACCTCCGTGTAATATTGAATCAGCGCCGTTTGTTTTTCCCAATATCCATAATATACTTCAAGTCCTATTGGACGATAGGCCAATAACGAAAACACTATTTGGGGATCCCATAGCAGTCCTGGATGGGCTATAACGGGAAGTCCACCACAAGAGAATATTAAATCTACAGCATCCTCGAAAGCATGGTTTAAATAGGGTATGTGAGCTATTCCTCCTGGACGAAAGTGTGCTGCTATCTCTCGCCAGTTCTTAGAAGAGTTGCCATCTTCCTGGTGATACATAGCTCTCATGATATGCCCCTTTGTAACGGCACCATCGGCACCGACTTCTTTCTCAACATCTTGCCAATTTAGAGATATTCCATTGCTAATTAAACAATCAACCATATCATGGGCTAAATTAGTGCGCTGTGTTCGGATCTCTTTTAAACGCCCTTGGAGAAGCGGATGATTAACATTATTAAAATACCCCAGAAGGTGAACCTCATGACCTCGATAGCTTGTTAATAATTCTACACCAGGGATGATTTTGATATTTAGTTCTTCAGCAAGTTTTTCAGCCTTGCTGACGGCTTGCGTGCTTTCATGGTCCGTAATTGCTATAGTTTGAACATTATTAGCATGAGCAAGGCTAATGACCTCTTCTACTGAAAGCAAGCCATCGGACTCATGAGTATGAATGTGTAAATCGGACCTCAAGTACATCCCTCCCTAAAAATGTATTTTGCTTTCGTAATATATATTATAGTATGCCTATTCTTGTTTTTCTTCAAAAATCCTGCCTTCCTGTTCTATATTTAATGAATATTTCTTGAAAGAAACCTAAAACATATTGACACTTTTAACTTTTTCCGATATAATTCATTTCGTTGCAAAAAACATAGGGGATTAGTTTAATGGTAGAACAGCGGTCTCCAAAACCGTCAGTGGGAGTTCGACTCTCTCATCCCCTGCCACAAGAAAATTTGACACCGCAAGTGATTGCGGTGTTTTTAATTGCCATCACACATGTCAACGTTCCCTTTGTGCCGGTTGAACAGACACATCCCAGGACATGCTGAATAGAATATACAAACCTCTCATTCTTATGCGACTCTAAATGAGGGGGTGAACTGAATGCTTTTAGGATTCTTAGGTGTTTTAGTAGCTTTATTAATAATAATCGCTCTATTATTGGTAATAATCAGAAAACTTTAATGGTTCAGCTACAAAGTATAGCCTGGGTTTAAACCCGGGCTATCTGAGTCTAAAACATTTAACACAAATTTTGTGAATATCGCGTCAAAAAGCTCAACCTAAAAAATAGGCTGAGCTTTTAACTAATTTTAATCTAGTTTACACTCAATTAAGTTTGATTCTCCACTTAAAATAGAGAGCTTAGGTTCGAGTAAATTTTTCTCTTTTTCTAAGGCTGAAGGAGGATCTTCGAGAGTGGCTTTTTTAATATTTTCCGTAGCCACTGCAAGCATAAGTTTAATTCGATTAAGTTGATTGACTTCACTTGCTCCCGGGTCATAATCAATTGCCGCAATGTTGGCCTTCGGGTAGGAGCGTCTGATTTCTCTGATCATGCCTTTGCCGGTAATATGATTCGGCAAGCAAGCAAAGGGTTGTAGACAAACGATATTATTTACCCCACTGCGGATCAGTTCAACCATCTCTCCTGTCAGGAACCACCCCTCACCACACTGATTGGCTAGCGAAAGGTGTTTTTCAGCGTACTTAGCAATTTCTTCGATTGGTTTAGGTGGTTCAAAACGTTTGCTGGCTTCAAGTGCCTTCTTCATAACTTTTCGATAAGATTCAATTCGATTCTCCGAAAAATAACCTGAAACCATCTGCCAAAAGCTGCCCGATAATTGCTGATATTTTATTCGGTTATCAAAGGCACCATATAAAAGAAAGTCAGTTAAGTCGGGAACTACAGCCTCGGCTCCTTCAGCTTCCAACAATTCTATGATATTATTATTGGCTGTCGGGTGAAACTTAACTAATATTTCACCGACAACACCAACCTTCGGCTTGACCAAATCCTCGTATAGTTCTAAACCATCAAAATCTGCCACAATTTGGCGGATGTTCTCGGCGTGTTCTTTACTATTCCCATTTTTTAGAGATTCTTGGCACCGTTTCACCCAATAGTCATACAAGAGATTTGCTGAGCCCGGAAATTTTTCATAAGGACGCACCCTATATAATACTCTCATTAATAAATCTCCGTAAACTAGTCCTCGCATAATCTTATTAAACATTGGAATAGTAAATTTGAACCCTGGATTCGTTTCCAGGCCGGATGAATTTCCTGTATTCAAAGCTATGACTGGGACATGTTCCATGTTCGCATCTTTTAAGGCTTTTCGGATAAAGGAAATATAGTTTGTAGCTCGACAGCCTCCACCCGTTTGTGTCATTATCACCGAAGTGTTGTTTATATCATAGTCTCCTGATTTTAAGGCCTTCATTAACTGACCTACTACAATAATGGCTGGGTAACAAGCGTCATTATGGACATACCTTAAGCCTTCATCAACTGCTGATTTATCTACAGAGGGCAAAAATTCTATACTATACCCAGAATCTTCAAAGGCAGTCTTAAAGAATTGAAAATGAATAGGCGACATTTGGGGGGCTAATATCGTGTGTGTTTTCTTCATCTCTTTTGTAAAGACAGCTCTCTTAGGATATTGGGAAAGCTTCTTAGGGATGAATTTCCTTTTATCACGTTCTTTAATTGCAGCGATTAAAGAACGCAAACGAATCCTCGCTGCTCCCAGATTATTAATCTCATCAATTTTGAGGACTGTATAAATTTTTCCGTAGGCTTCAAGAATTTCTTTTATCTGATCTGTCGTCACGGCATCTAGTCCACAGCCGAATGAGTTTAGCTGAATTAATTCTAAATCTTTTTGCTGAGCTACATAACTTGCTGCATTATATTCTCTGGAATGATAAACCCACTGATCAACAACTCGTAATGGCCTTTCAACATTACCCAAGTGTTGAATTGAATCTTCAGATAGAACTGCAAAACCATAGGAACTTATCATCTCGGGTATGCCATGATTTATTTCAGGATCAATGTGATAAGGTCTGCCAACGAGAACAATCCCTTTGATTTTGTTTTCTCGAACATAGTTTATAGTTTCTTCCCCTTTTAATCTGACATCCTCTTTGTATCGATCTAATTCTGCATAGGCTTTATCAAGAGCTCGCGCAAGTTCGGACTTGGGTATTCCCTCAGGTTCCAATTCTACAGAGAGTCGCTTTAGCATTCTCCCGGGCATATCCAACGGTAAGAAAGGATGATAAAAGGTCACCTGTTGCTCTCTCAGGCTATCCATATTAGCGTTAATAGTTTCCGGATAAGAGGTAACTATCGGACAATTATAGTGATTGTCAGCTTCTTGATCTTCCTTTCGAGCATAAGGGATACAAGGATAGAATATCTTATTTATCCCTTTTTTAATTAAATCTATTATATGGCCATGGGCTATCTTAGCCGGGTAACAAGCAGAATCGGAAGGAATGGTATCCATCCCCAGTTCATAAATCTTATTAGAAGATCGACCAGAAATCAGAACGCGATACCCTAATTCTGTAAAAAAAGTGAACCAAAATGGATAGTCCTCATAAATGTTTAAAACTCTGGGAATTCCAATAGTTCCCCTCGTTGCTTCTTCATTGGTTAAAGGTTTATATTTAAAGATTCTTTTGTATTTGTACTCGTAAAGATTAGGAATATCACTTTTGATAAGGTCTTTTCCCAACCCTCTTTCGCAGCGATTTCCTGAAATATATTCATTTCCACCAGAAAAGTGTTTGATGCTTATCAAGCAGTTGTTTCCACATAATCCACAACGTTTCATTGTGGTCTTTGTAGTGAAGTTCAACAAGTCATGCCCCTGAACCAGGGTCGTTTGACAGCCAAGCTCATGTTGATCTCTAGCGATTAAAGCAGCCCCAAATGCTCCCATAATCCCAGCAATATCCGGTCTGACAACTTCTTTTTTGGTAATTATTTCAAGAGCCCTGAGGACAGCGTCGTTATAAAATGTTCCTCCCTGGACAACAATTTTCTGTCCCAGTTCTTCTACACTTCGCAACCGGATAACTTTAAATAAGGCATTCTTAATGACTGAAATGGATATTCCTGCAGAAATATCACTAATTTCTGCCCCTTCCTTTTGAGCTTGCTTTACTTTAGAGTTCATAAAAACTGTACAACGTGTTCCAAGATCCACCGGATGCCTGGATCTCTCGCTTAATTGAGCAAATTCCTTAACGCCCATGTTTAAGGAGTTTGCAAAGGTTTCTACAAAGGATCCACATCCTGAAGAGCACGCTTCATTTAAGGTAATTGACTCAATCACTCCATCACGGATAACCAAACTTTTCATATCCTGTCCACCAATGTCAAGAACAAACTCTACTCCCGGTTGAAAAAAGTTTGCTGCTGTGTAGTGGGCGACAGTTTCTATCTCTCCGATATCCACCCTGAGAGCCGCTTTAATAAGCTGTTCTCCATAGCCGGTAACAGCGGAATTTACGATTTTTACACCACTGTGTAGTTTACTGTATAAGCCTTTTAGTGCTTCTATCGTAGACTCTAAGGGTTTACCCATATTACTTCCGTAATAAGAATATAATAATCGCCCTTCTTCATCGACAAGAGCAAGCTTAGTAGTTGTTGAACCGGCATCAATACCCAGATAGGCATTTCCTTGATAATTATCTATATCTACTCTCGATACCTTATGCTCATCATGTCTCTTCTTAAAAGCATCGTACTCTGCCTTTGAAGCAAACAGGATTTCCAATTCGTGGTTTTCGGAGTTATCGATTTTATGAATCTCAGGTACTTTGCCAAACAAGCTTTTAACTGTAAAGGGAACCATTTCAGTCGATGATAATGCTGCACCTATGGCCACAAAAAATTGGGAATTATCCGGCAATATAACATTATTGCCTTCTAGTTTAAGGGTGTCAATAAAGCGATTTCTTAGCTCTGACATAAAGTGCAAAGGCCCACCTAATAGGGCGACGTTTCCACTAATGGGGCGTCCTTGGGCAAGTCCGCTTATAGTTTGGTTTACAACAGCTTGGAGAACAGAAACAGCAATGTCCTCCTTGGCAGCTCCTTCATTTAGTAAAGGCTGTATGTCTGTCTTGGCAAATACACCGCATCTGGAAGCTATTGGATAAATGTGATGATAGTTTTTGGCAAGTTCATTCAATCCGGGAGCGTCAGTCTGTAATAAAGATGCCATTTGATCAATAAAAGCCCCAGTACCTCCAGCACAGGTGCCATTCATCCTTTGCTCGATAGAATCTCCCAAAAAAGTTATCTTGGCATCCTCACCGCCAAGTTCAATAGCTGTGTCTGTGTTTGGAATTACAATTTTGATTGCATTCGTACAGGCAATCACTTCCTGAATAAAGGGCTTTTCTAGTTTTTGAGAAATATTATACCCGCCTGATCCAGTGACCATTAGGGTTAGTAAATGTCCATTTATAACACTTTTTGCATCTTCCAGTACGGTAATAACTGTGTTTCGGATATTGGAAAAATGCCGTAAATATCTCTTGTAAAGAATGTTTTTCTGATTATCTAAAACAACTATCTTAACAGTTGTAGAGCCAACATCCAAACCAATATTCAAAACTTTACTCATTCTCTTCCTCCACAATGTATGGTGAACATTCTAGTTAATAGTGTGACCTCATTACTTTTGAAGGCTTATGCCCTTTGTAAATATTTTAACATAATTTGAAATACATGTCTGAAGATCCGTGTTAAATGTTAGCTTGCTCATTACTAATGATGTGAAAAATAAGCCAAAGTTAGTTGCTAAAAAGCTAACGGCTAAGGTTTCCGGGTTCTCAACTATGACACCTCTATTCCGCATTTCTTCGAAATAACTACTCAAAAGATTCTTAAACTCATTCGGAAACTTCGATAACATTTTTTCAAATTGAGGATTAAATTCATCATTCTTTAAGTGCATCAAAATGATTTTTTGGTTTTTTCTTAATACATCTTGGTAGGAAGAACATATATTGAATAGGTCTCGTTCTAAATTCCATTCTAGGTTTTCAAAAAGAGCAATAAATTTCGGCGTGAAAACAAATCTATCAAATGCTCTTTCAAATAGATTATGCTTGTTTTCGAAGTGTCTAAAAAGGGTCATTTCACTAACGCCTGCTTCTTTGGCAATTTCTTTAGTGGTTACAGCAGTATAACCTTTTTGTGAGAAGAGGACAATTGCTGCATCAATTATTTTATCTTCTGTAGTACACATAGTGTCCTCCAATCAATGAAGAATATGTTAGTTCTTACTAACATAAGTATTTTATCATTCTTCTAAAACAACTTCAATCCATCATCATGATAGAAATGCTTACTATATTTGTATTCAGTTCACCAGATAAAAGATTATTCCCTGTCCAAAAATCTTTATAAGCATGAGCAGGCTAAAAATGTCATAAAAAGAGGAATTTCATTTCCACACAACAATAGGGCTGGAACTTTAATTTCCAGCCCTAGAGAATCTTTCTGTTAATTGTTGGCGGTTTTTAATTGATTGATTAATGCCTCGCTTATCTTGCTGGGGACTTCTTCATATCTAAGAAAACTCATGGTGAATGAACCCTTTCCTTGAGTTAAACTTCTTAAATCTATGGCATAGCGCATCATTTCAGCCTGCGGTACATGAGCGCGAATAGATGGCGTTTTTCCACTGCTATCCATTCCTAACACTCGCCCTCTTTTCCCATTTAGGTCAGCAATTACATCACCCATGAAGGCTTCAGGAACCCGCACTTCAATTTCAACAACCGGCTCTAGCAGGGTGGGTTTGGCTTGCTCTACACCTTTACGGAATGCCATAATCGCAGCAAGCTTAAAGGCCATTTCCGAAGAATCTACGGCATGATATGAACCATCACAAAGGGTAACCTTAATGTCCGTTACAGGGTATCCTACCATTGCCCCTTCGGCCATTGCTTCCCTAATTCCTTTTTCTACCGCTGGAATATATTGTTTGGGAACTGCGCCACCAAAAATCGACTCTGTAAATTCAAAGTCACTTCCTTCTAATGGCTCTAAGTTAATCCATACGTGACCATATTGACCATGACCACCCGTTTGTTTTTTGTGCTTTCCTTCAACTTTAACTGCCTTACGAATCGTTTCACGATAGGGAACTCGGGGAACTTTTAACGTAACCTCTACGCCAAACTTCCTGGCAAGTTTTTCTTGAAGAATATCGATTTGCATCTCTCCTAATCCTGTCAAAATCAACTCTTTTGTTTCTGTGTTTTTAGTTTTTATTATCGTCGGATCTTCTTCAAGCAAGCGTGATAATGCACTGCTAAGCTTATCCTCATCCCCTTTAGTTTTGGGTTGGATAGCTACTGACAGAGTAGGAATGGGAAAATCAATCCCCGCAAGCCTTAAAGGGTGGTCTTTTCCACATAAGGTATCTCCAGTTTTCACCTCTTGCAGCTTTGCGATCACTGCAATGTCTCCTGCACACACGAACCCGATAGGCTCTTGAGTTTTACCTCTAAGATAAAACGGCTGTCCAATTTTTTCTTCTACATCACGACTAGAATTATAGACTAAGGACTCTGCTTTGATTTTCCCCCCATAAACACGGAAGTAGGACATCTTCCCAACATAAGGATCCGTTAAGGTTTTAAACACAAGGGCTGATGTTTCCGAGACTACTTCCGGTACTGGAGCGTATTTTGCCAGGAAGTCCATAAGCTTTGAAACTCCAATATTCCTGCTCACTGAAGCGCAGAGCACGGGAATCACAAGATTTTGCTTTAACCCTAACTGCAAGGCATTCTGTAAGTCCGCCTCGGTCAACCCCTCTCCTTCCAGATATTTCATTAGTAATTCATCGTCTGCTTCGGCCACTACTTCAGACAATTGCTCTCTTAGAAGATCAACTTCTTCCTTGTACTCATCTGGAACTTCTTTAGTTGAGTACTTCCCACTGCCGTCCAAGTCATATTCATAGACTTTGTTATCCAGAATGTCTATGAGTCCTGTAAAACCAGATTCTTGCCCTAGGGGTATTTGAACAGGAACAAGCTTGGCCTGGGGATAAGCATCTTTGAGTTGATCCAAGACCTTATGGTAATTAGCATTCTTACGATCTAGTTTATTAATAACAATAATCCTAGGTAATTTTTGTTCTTCCATCAGACCCCAAGCTATTTCTGCTTGAACTTCAAGCCCAGCTGTTCCGCAGAGTACTAGTACTCCACACTCGACCACACGCAGGGCACTCTTTACTTCACCTAAAAAATCTAAATAACCTGGACTATCAAGGACATTTACTTTGACACCTTGCCACTCAAATGGAATAAGACTCGTACTTATTGACACCTTGTGTTTTACTTCTTCGGGTAGATAATCTGAGATTGTGTTTCCTTCAGAAACTTTACCAATACGATTGATCGCACCTGAATTAAAGAGAAAGGTTTCCGCCAGGGAAGTCTTTCCTGCTCCGCCGTGCCCAACTAGACAAACATTGCGAAGTTGTTTAGTGTCATAGGTTTTCAAGACGATTCCTCCTTGATTTGTTATTTAAGAAAAAGGTCACAGCCTTTTACTCGCAACAGATAACCGGAGTTTTTAATGTCTCAGATCCCAGATTAGTACTAATCTATTGATTAGAGTGGGGCAAGTATTCTCATGTTAGTTAATTATAAATTGCTTTGTTCGTAAGTTCCCCATACTTGGGGTTGTTTGTCGAGCACCATGCACTTTCCCAGGGCCCAGACAGCTTCAACCTCAAGATCATTATTTAAAACCACTAGGTCAGCATCATAGCCAACGCGAATCATTCCTTTATTCTTTAGACAAAGTATATTTGCTACATTCGCTGTAATTGTTCGTAAGGCGACGTCTAAAGGAAGACCTTCTAAAACCGCCGTCCTTATATCCCGCCATAGAACCTCTACTGATCCTACTCCCATGCCAATAAGCGCCCCAGCGTCGTTATAACGAGGCATACTTCCATTACCGTCGGATGTTACAGTGACTCGATCATTGAGCAAATGACGCTCATTCAGCATTCTCAAAACAGCAGGCACTCGGAGGTCAACGGAAAAATCGTCACACCCTGCCGTCAGATCAATATTTCCTCCCGCTAAAAGAAATTGAATCCCTTGATCTAATAGACTGCGGGTTCTATTAATATGAGTTGGAACAAATTGAGTGATAGGAATGTCTGTATGTTCCAGTATCGTCCATATTGGCTTTAAGCCTTGTTTTCCCTCACCGAGATGTATATGTACAACTCCAGCCTTCCCCCCCAGCATGCCACCTACTCGGGCCTCTGCAGCTAAATGTTGGAGTTCGCTGATTTGAGGTTGGGCTGAGCGATGATCCGAAATAGCAATTTCTCCTGCCCCTATAACCTTTGAAATCAATACTAAATCTTGTTCCAAGCTTGGCAATAAAGTTCTCATCGGCACGTGATAAGCCCCACTATAGATATAGGTGCTTAACCCTTCTTCCTGAAGGGCATTCGCCTTCACCAACAGTTCAGCCATAGATCGAGATATGGAATCAGTACCCAGACAACCTACGACTGTAGTAGTTCCAGTACGGGTAAGCTGCGAAAGCTGGAGTGCAGGAGTACGGGAAGCTGGCCCTGCTTCTCCTCCTCCTCCGCATATATGTACATGGGCATCAATAAAACCTGGCACTAATACTTTTCCTTGAAGGTCGATCACTTTTCCATCTACAAAATAGGGAAGGGTTAGATCTTTTCCGATGGCAGCAATACTAGTCCCTACAATTAAGACATCAGTTTCCGTTGAAAGGTTAGGACAATAAAGCTTAGCGTTTTTAAAGAGTTTCCACAAAGTTAAACCCCCTCCCAAGAGGTATAGTGCCCCATAGTTAGATTGATATGCGATAAGAATTAACATTCATCAACATTTTCTTCATAATATGCTAAATTCCTTTGCTTCGGAGAGGCTCTCTAAAAAAAAACCTAAGCATTTCTTTTTTTCTCTAAGCATATTCATATATATATCTCAGATTTGGGAGGGTCATATGGCGAGAAGGACTTTTGTCTACGGAGCTGCTATTCTTTTAGGAGCCAACATAATTAACCGCCTGTTGGGCTTCGCTTACCAATATTTGATAATGACTAATATTGGTGGGGAAGCCTATGGTTTATTTAATATGGTTTTTCCTATTTACATGCTTGCTCTTGTTATTACTACTGCAGGTATTCCTTTAGCAATTGCCAAAATGATTTCTGAGGAAGTATCCCTCGGTCATCTCTCCAACGCTCAATCCATTTTACGATTATCACTTATGCTGCTTAGTTTTTCTGGGGCTATTGTTTCAATTATTCTTTATTTCCTTTCTCCTTATCTTGCTACAAGAATATTTTCTGATCCAAGAGTAATTAATGCTTTTCTCATCTGTACTCCCGCGATTTTTGTTGTCTCTATTTCATCAGTCTTTCGGGGCTACTTTCAAGGCTTACAGAACATGGTTCCAACAGCTGTGAGCCAGATTTTCGAGCAAATTATTCGCGTAGCTATTGGTTATACAGCGTCACTGCGACTATTACAAAATAGTGTTGAGTGGGCAGCAGCAGGCTTAGCATTAGGGATGCTTGCCGGCGAATTAGTCGGATTGCTTTCAATTGTTTTTCAATATCAACGATCTAAATCAAAAGTTTCGCAGGATAATTCATCGTCAACCTATTCATCTCGCCAAATATTAAAAAGCCTCTGGAAATTAGCTTACCCAGTAACCCTTGGTCGATTGCTTGCTACAGGCTTATCTTCCCTAGACGCGATTATTATTCCTCTCAGACTTCAAGCAGCCGGATATTCTGCCCGTGAAGCAGTAACCTTATTCGGTCAGCTTGGTGGATCAGCCTTTACATTATTGACCTTTCCGAGTGTTTTTACCTTTGCCTTGGCAACCTCACTAGTACCGGCCATCTCAGAAGCAGCAACAAGACGCCAGCTCAATGTTGTGCGCGCCCGCAGCGCCGAAGCTATTCGCTTGACAATCCTTATTGGCATCCCTTGTCTAATTATCCTGTTTTATTTTTCACATCCCCTTACTTCGTTTTTTAAAAGTTCAGAGATAGCGCCAATTCTACAGATCTTAGCCTTAGGTGGTATATGCTCCTATATACAACAAACCACAACGGGAATTCTCCAAGGATTAGGAAAGGTTCAGCTCCCTGTCATCCATTCCATCGTTGCAGCGATTATTCGCATCCCGGCATTAATCTACCTTACTGGTCTTCCCCAATGGGGCTTGCGCGGGACGGCTTGGACTTATGTACTTGGTTACTTTATTATGGCCGTTCTTAATCTTTTGGCTATTTCAAGATATACGGGCATGCCTTTAGACCTTCAACGTTTTGTTCTCCAACCGATTTTTGCAGGAGTAGGAATGCTCCTTGTATTTCAATTCTTAGATCCATTTTTCAGGGGGAATCTAATAGGATATCCTTTGGAATTTTTGGTTGGAATAGTGGTCTATGGTATAATTTTGCTCTTTAATGGCGGAGTTTCCTTTAACGATCTAAGGCGACTTCCCTGGATAGGGAAATATCTACCTCTCTAGATATTTCACTTCCACCAACGACTGATTTGAGTCCCCCATTGCCAATATGTTAAAACAAATATTACCAAAAGGGCTAATAAGGCAAAGATCTTATAAATAAAGTATACTTTGATGACCGTTAAAAACACCATACCAAGTCCTAATAGAGCAGGTATAGCTAATAGTTTAAGAACCGATTTAGAATGACAGTTATCCTTCTGTTTGAGTCCCGGATAGGAAAAAATGATTATAAACAGCACAAAGTAGAAAATAAATGTTCCAATTATCATTAAAGCTTCCTCCATTAGAAAAAACGAATTGTGTAACCATTATTTATGTACAATAAACTTCTCAACATCTGTTAATACTAATATCGAGTTAAGATTTGAGAGGAGATGTGAAAATATATGAGTCGTAGAAATAATAAAAGCAGCGGAATTTTACCGGAAGCAGTCTTAGATCAATTTAAATGGGAAGTTGCCGAAGAATTAGGTTTAAGCAATAAAATAAAAAGTCAAGGATGGGAAAATATGACTTCACGAGAGTGTGGACATGTAGGTGGCAGAATTGGCGGAAGCATGGTCAAAACTATGATTCGGAGAGCTAAAGAATCTCTCAATAATAATCCTTAAAATATATTTTATAACAGAATTAAATAATGAAGCTGTAATGCTTAAAGGAGTACAGAAGAAGATCTGTACTCCTTTATTATACCCTTTTGAAGAGGAAAGAGTTAATGGGCAAATAATTTTTCCCAAGACTCAAGACTCTTAAAATCTGTCAAATCGCTATGCATTGGGGTGATAGAAATATAGTTATCTTGAATAGCTCTTAGATCAGTATCCTCTTCAAGATCTCTTATTCTTTCCCCACACTGCCAATAATAAGCTCTTCCTCGAGGATCGATCCTGCGTTCAAAGACATTATCATAGACAGTTTTTCCCAGCCTGGTTACTTTTAAGCCCTGCCACTCAGACGAGGGTTTACCGGGAAAATTTATATTCATTAAACCTGCCCCATTACTCTGAATTAGGGAATCTAAGTGTTGGGCGATATAGATAGCAGATGGTTCAAAATCTACGAACTCAAAGCTTGCTACAGAAACTGCAAATGATGGAACTCCCAAAATTACCCCTTCCATAGCTGCCGATACTGTTCCAGAATAAAAGATATCCGTGCCTAAATTTGATCCTTGGTTGATACCTGAGATCAACAGATCTGGCTTAGGAATAATCCCACCCTGAATAGCAAGCTTAACACAATCAGAAGGTGTTCCACTAATTGCATACCCTTTTTCATTACTCTCAAGATCGTATTCCGTTATAAATAAGGGATGAAACAAGGTTATGGAGTGTCCTGTAGCCGAACGCTGACCTTCAGGAGCAACGATAGAGATTTCATGCTCAGTATGGGCGCGTAGTTTGCGATACAATGATTGAATACCATCCGCATGATATCCATCATCATTAGTCAGTAATATATGCATATGGTCCTCCCGGTCACTCAACTTCATAAACAGAAATAACCATTTTATCTTCTTTCTTTGTTAAGCCAAACATTAAACGATATCCTTTAAGGTTTTTATTAAGAAAATCTACTACTTTATAGAGCTCCCCATTGACCCCCAAGCGTTGTGAGGCAATCAGTTCAATTTTGCCTTGACGGTCAGACGGGTTTATATTGTCATTCACCCAAAATTACCTCTTTCTTAGCATCTGTGTCCCTGAATTAATGAAAATGCTTCTGATCTCGTGATCGGGTTTGTCTTAAATATTCCTCGCACAGCAGAGGTTAAGGTTTGCGATCCTGCTTTCTTTACTCCTCTCATAGTCATACACATATGTTCAGCCTCAATGACTACTAAAACACCTAGTGGAGAGAGTTTAGCCACAATTGCGTCTGCAATGTCTGAAGTCAATCGCTCTTGCAATTGCGGCCTGCGGGCAAATCCTTCAACCACCCGGGCGAACTTTGACAATCCTGTAATTTTTCCTTTTCTCGGGATATAAGCTACATGAGCCTTGCCATAGAATGGTACTAAATGATGTTCACACATTGAATAAACAGGTATATCCTTGACAATTACCATCTCTTCATGTTCTTCAGAAAACTGCACATTTAAATGGTAACTTGGATCTTCATGTAATCCACTAAAAACTTCTGCATACATTCTCGCTACACGCTTCGGTGTATCCTTAAGCCCTTCCCGATCAGGATCTTCTCCTATGGCTTCTAGGATCATTTGAACAGCTTGCTCAATCTTATCTAAATCCATCCCCATACTTTTTTCTCCTTTTCTCTATGTGATCGTTTTTCACTATAGTTGTCCCATGAAAACATGCGTTTGAGGAATAACCCTCACATTTCTTAGTTTTTGAAGAAAAAAACTTTGCCAGCTTAGAAGTTGATAGGGTTTTGGAGTTACTATTCCACGTGTTGCTGTTACAGGCTGTAAAATTGTTTGGATTAACGGATCAACCTCCGCAATTAGGTCTCGAGCGTACTCAAGATCTACAAGCTTAGTATCTTCTTGAACAACGATTTTAACAAAGACCTCTTTTTGAAGACTTAAGCGTAAAAAGGATTTATGAATATCCCATAAATTATCATCATTAGATGGCAGCTTGATATCCATACTTATTATATCAACCCAAGGCATAACTTGTAGGAGTTGCTCAGGCAAAGTCCCGTTGGTTTCAAGGTATATCTTGATACCTTTCTCTTTTAAAAAAGGTAATAACTCACGCAATTCACTAGCCCACAAAAGAGGCTCACCACCCGTTACACTGATGGAATGATGAAGAGAAAAATTATAATTCTGAAGCAACTGTGATAGCGTATTAACGGAAATTGGATTTTTAAAAACACTAAACTTCCCCGAGCCCGGGTCTCTTTCCAGACGAAATTCTTGGAGGGTTTGGGTTACTGTATCACAGTAAGGACACCTTAGGTTACAGCCCGGCAAGCGAAGAAAAATTTGTCTAACTCCGACATAAGGGCCCTCCCCTTGTATTGAAGAGAACACCTCGGTTACTGGCAACATTATCATTTACAAACAAACCTCTCTTACCACTGAACAACATTTTAATCTTCTTCATAAATGGCCCAGGTATCGGGAGACTCAAATACTTTAACCCAAGCTAAGCGCTTCTCCTGAAGTGACAAGGCCTCCTTGAATTCTAAATACAAGTAACGAGCCAGGTTCTCGGCAGTTGGATTAACTCCACTAGCACCAAAGGGAGTTAAGTCGTTTAATAAACAATGATCAAGTAATTTTACTTCACTTCGTATTGCTTGTTTAATGTCTTTGAAATCAATTAGCATCCCTAAATGGTCTAACTTTTCACCTGATACACAAACCTCAATATCCCAACGATGACCATGTAAGTTAGAACAATCCCCGTCATAATCTCGAATATAATGAGCTGCATCAAAGTGAGCCCGAACACATACCTGAAACATTTAGCACTCCTTATTAGACAAATTATATTTTATTTTACCATTATTATTGACAAAAGAAAATGAAATATCAAAAAATCAATCCTTTACTATTATTTAATGCTTCCACTGAGAAAGTAGATAGAACACCCACTTATCCAGTGAGTGTTCTATCTCTGCTTAAAAGAGGAACTTTACACCATCTCTTTTAGGCAAGTTTTAAAGCCTTATTAAAGCAATCAATTGCAACATCGGACTGATCAATTTGGTCATAAATATTACCCAGCAGGGCCCAACCCGCGGAATGGTTAGGATCAATTTTTAGTAATTTATTGATCAGTTCAATACTTTCTTGCCAATTTCCTTTTCGAGTAAGGCAAACACTTAAATTGTAGAGAATCAAAGGATGGTCAGGTGTCAGCTCTAATGCCTCTCGATAATACTCAGCAGCTTTCCGAGTACGACCCTGATGAACCAATGTAAAAGCAAGATTATTAAGCAAAATCGGATCCTTCGGGTAAATATTTTTAGCCCGCTCCAACAATACTAATGCTTCTTGGGAACGTCCAAGATTTTGATAAACAGCTGCTAAATTACTTAAACTGTCATAATGATCCGGTTCATATTTCAAAGTATATTTATAGTACTGAATCCCTTTTTTGATCTCACCATCTTGAATGTAACAATAGGCTAATCTTGCGGCTAAATCAGGGGTCCCTCCATAGCGAAGTGCCTTCTCGTAACTACCGCAGGCATCTTTCAGTTGTTCTAAAAGCAAATGCATTTCAGCCTTCATTTCCCAATACAAGAATTCTCGGGGGCGAAGTTGACAACACCCTTGAAAGCATCTTAAAGCTTCATGATACTCTTCATGAAAAGCATAAATCATTCCTAATCGATAATTTGTTTCTGCGTTTTGAGGGGCGGCCCTCATTGAATTATCCAGGGCTTTAATGGCATCGCGCCAATCTCCCAGCTCTAGATTACAATCAGCAAGCAAATCCCAATACTTAGCAATCTGCGGTTTTACCTTAATTGCTTGCTCAATCTTTTCTTTGGCCTGGGGCAGTAAAGCTTGTCCGATATAGCACTTTGCGAGAAGATAATTAATTTCTGCTAATTCTTCATCAGAGTTAATTACCAGTTGTTCTAAGTATTCTCTAGCCTCTTGTAGTGCTTGGATCTCAATTAAATAACCTACTTCTTTTAACCGTGGTTTAGAAGATTCTCGATTTAATAGATCCACCCACTTCTGAATTGCATCATCAGTTTTCCCTAAGCGATGATGCCATCTCGCTTGGAGAAAATTCCACAAATATGAATTTTGAAGAGAGGGCCTTTGTTGCTTGTTATTAGAGGCTATAGGTAGAGCCATAGTTTTCTCTCCTTTTTACTTATTTTTCCATATTTATCTTCTCCTTTCACATTGTTTTCCCCTTTAATTTAGAACAAGAATCGAACGTCAAATGCCAATCAAATACGCGGTAATTCGCCTTATCATCTTCCTTTAATTAGCATACTCGTCACTTTCTGAGGATTCTAACTTATGTTCTTTAATATATTGCATAACCTTCTCTTAATATAAAAAAATGAGAGGAGCCTTTAATGCCCCTCTCCACATTCATTACAATATCCATAAAACTTTAAATCATGGTCCAAGATCTTAAATTGGTTACGCTTAATAATCACAGCTTCCAGTGACTCCAATAAATCATCATCGAATTCCGATACATTTCCACAACCCAAGCAAATCAGATGGTGGTGATGATGATGTTCATCTTTCCGGCTAAACTCATACCTACTTCGCCCATCGCCGAAATCATTTTTCAGCAGAATTCCTATTTCCGCTAATATGTCTAAGGTGCGATAAACAGTTGCTAGTCCAATCTCAGGATTTTGGGTTTTTACTAACATGTATACCTCTTCAGCACTCAAATGTCTATCAACGTGTTCTAGAAATGTCTGTAAAATTGTTTGACGCTGAGGGGTTAACTTATAGGAGCGGTTGCGTAACAAATTGCAAATGCTTTCGAAAGTTTTTACTTCCTCCATTCCCAGCCCTCCTCATACCTATTATATGGTAATAAAAATCCTTTGCAAGGGATTTTCTTGCAAATTATCGGTTAAACACCTCAAAGATTGCAAATTTTAGATAATCTGTTTCTTCGCTGCCCAGTAATACTGGATGATCTAAACCCGCACGTTTGAATTCTACAAGTCGTAAAACTTTATGGGCATCTGCTGCAGCCTCTTGGAGCATAGTAAAAAATCTAGCCGAACTCAAATGATATGAACAGGATGCTGTTATCAAAATCCCTTGGTTTCGTACTAATTTCATTCCTTGGAGATTTATTTCTTTATATCCTCGTACTGCCCCTTCAATTGATTGACGGTTTTTGGCAAAAGCAGGTGGGTCTAAGATTACAATATCCCATTTTCTTTTCGCATTTACCTGTTCTCGTAAATAATCAAAGGCATTGGCAGCAATGAATTCCGTTCGATGTAAGAATCCGTTAAGTAAAGCATTCCCTCTTGCCATTTCAATGGCCTTGTCCGAAATATCCACACAGGTCACTTTTTTTGCTCCATAGAGACAGGAATGTAACATAAATGAGCCGGTATGAGAAAAACAATCTAATACCTCAGCACCATCCCAAAAGGGATTTTTGATTACTTTCCCATTCTGATCTACCGGAAGACCTTCTTCGTTAAGTTCTATACCGTTTTTAACTCCCCATCCCTTAATCAGAGGTTTTAAAGCCGCTCTATTTTCCCTCTGATCGAAGAAATATCCAGTTTTTTGTCCTTCGGCGACATCTACTGAAATCTTTATTCCATTTTCTATAACTGTTGCCTTAGTATCAAACGGCTCATTAACAAAACCTTCCCGTAATTCAAGACCCTCGAGTTTCCTAACTGGGACATCACTTCGTTCATAAATTCCGCGTGGCTTAAAGATCTTCGTTAAGGCGTCATAGACCCATTGCCGCCGGATCTCTATCCCTAAGGAAAGTATTTGTACTACCAGAATATCATCATATTTATCAATAATTAACCCAGGCAAAAAATCAGCTTCGCCATGAACAACTCTACATGATTTTGCTTCCGGAACCAACCACTGTCGCCGCTTCCATGCTTGCTCAATCTTATGATGAAACATTTCCTGATCTATTTCTTGCTCCACCGAGTAACTAACAACTCGAATAATAAGTTGTGATCGTGGATTATAGAACCCCTTTGCCAAAAAATGTCCTACATGATTTACAATATGTACAACATCCCCACCTTTTGGATCCCCTTCTATCTTTTCAATTTCACCAGGGAAAACCCAAGGATGACCATGTTCAAGCCGCCTTTTGCGATTTTTTTTAAGATAAGCCTTCGGAACCGACAATATACTCCCTCACTTTCAATCTACCCTATAATATGACATTGGCATACTTCAAAATATACCTCGAAAACGAAAGAAAAGAAAGCCTTTGCTTTCTTTTCTTTCATTTTAACCCAGAATTCTAATACCATCCGCGATACGGATACCGATATTGAATGTGAGAAGTGAGCCAGTGCCGATGCGCTATAAATAATCAAGAAATAACGCAGGGGAAATTGATCAAGAACTATGAGAGACGATCTCGAAGAAGATCGACAATTTCATCGGCGCTTCTGCCTGAAGCATTAATCACAGGCATTTTTTCAGACCATTCACTGGCCAAAATATCCGTTCCATCTCCCTTAACCACAGCAGCCCTAACATTCTTAAAGGGCTGGCCTTCTAAAGGAGTTGTTTTAAAACCAGCATTATGAAGAGCCTGAATAACATTTCCAAGACCCTCTTCAACAGCAATCGTTGAATACATTTTCTCACCCTCCTCCAAATTATCTTTATAATTCCCAAATAGAATTTACCTATTCATAGCAATTCTTAAAAATCATACTTTTCTTTGAACCATATCTGGTAATCTATTGATAATAATTCGTGTTGGATCTGTATTCTCGGAGATGGGTCGGAAAACATTGCTTCTACTGAGCAACTTATTACCCCCTGGGTTGCGATGGTCAAATGAATGTGATTTCTCTGTGGAGGCGTTCTCTGTAAAACAATTGAGTACTTACCACTGATGTGTTGAATCCCTTTTAGTTCCAGTTTCCTCGGAAGCTTAGACATTGGCAAGAACTCATCTGTTAGTACTTCAAAGGGTTGATCGCTTTCCAGTCTAATACGAGTTAAGTACGGTTCCCGGGAATAGTTTAACCTCAAAGTGATATCCAGAATTCTTTGGCTATTTTTAGTTGTTTCGACCATTTCAGCCTCCATATTGATTGGCGGCTTTTCATTGAGTATAGGCACATAAATACTTTTGGATTCCTGACCACCGAGATCTTGAATTACTTTTGCAGGTAAGGGATCATCTGAATATACATGTACCTTTCCCTCGCTCTGTCCTGACCATTCCTCCTGAACAGCAACTACCTGTGGATAAGATTTTGTGTAAGCAGGAACCATTCCAAGGGCTAAGATTAATAAAATAATGGTACCTAAAGAAGGCTTACGGACTGCGAATAAAATCTTTTTAAAAAGACTTCGCTTGGGAATCCCAATGTGGAACAGGGACAGAAAGAAAGGAACCAGCAGAACACTGTAAATTACTAAAAAAACCAAAATATAATTATGAATTGCTTGATAAAAGCTGATCCATTGGTGGGAATTCAAAAGCTCCCAATGCATTGAAATAAGGAAATATGGGCCTATTAATACTAAGATAATGTTGGGTAATAAAAACTGAAGGTTCATACACAATAACCAAAATACAAAAGGAAATGCTAAGTCAATACGTGTAAGTGCTAGGATCAAACTAATCCCTAAAAGTAAGCTCACCCCAATAACCCAGTATAGCAGGGGATCTCGAACAATAGGCAGTTTATGTAAGTAACCAGCAATTAGCAGAAAAACCGCCAGAGCAATACCCAGTCGAGCTATTACAAAGATCAAAGGATAGGCAATATATAGAAGTTTCACCTCTTTAACTAGTCCCCACAGCACCTCACCAATTCCGCTTGTAATAACCACAATAACACTAAGTACTAGAGTAACTCCTATTATCGCCAATACTTTTTGCCAAGCATTCTCTTGCCTTTTATGATTCTTATAAATTTTAATCAACATTAATACCGTTAACAAGAATGTTAAGATTGTAATAATTCGTATTCCATAGGAGGGGACAATAATAACATATTTTCCTAACTGAAACGGCAGATAGAATTCATCCCATTCATGGGGCCCTATAGTGTCCATCCCCACTGTAGTCAATAACCGATAGCTGAAGTCTCCGACTTTCTGGAATTCCTCCAAGGATACTTGATCAAGACGATCTTCCGGTCGATGAAAATACCCTTCTGGTCTACCATAGATACCTAGACCAACTGCAGGAATGTTTTGATCTAAAAACGGACTGTAATCACTTGTTCCCCCTTGGGAACTCTCACGAGTCATGATTATCGAATCTCGACTAAGATGAAAAGGAATATCGCATTCGCCTGCCAAGGCTACTACTTGCTTGATTAAATCCGGTGGGGTCGATTTTTTACCGGCAACATCAATTTCCAGAGGACTTCCAACCATATCTATGTTAAGCATCCAACGAACCGCGGATAAGTCTGATTGAGATGTATAAAACTGTGAACCAACAAGACCATACTCTTCAGCTCCGAAGAAGACAAGTTGATAGGTTTCTTCGTGGGACTCTTGACTAAGCACCCTGGCAAGTTCCAATAAAACGCCAACACCTGAACCATTGTCCACTGCACCGGGAGCATTTACAGTAGCCGAGTCATAATGTGCCCCGACAATGATTGTATCGGGCCGTTTTCCTGGCAGTTCAGCGATAATATTCTGACTGCTAATCAGTTCAACTTGTTGTTCCCTTTGCAGCACAGAAGCTTCTCGTACAACGATTTTACTGAAAGGCTGCTCGCGCACCTTCCATCCATTTTGCCTTAGAACATAATCAATATATTGAGCGGCTTTTAATTCTGACTTGCTACCTGCTGGTCGTGGTCCAATTTTTTGTACTAGATGCTTTGTATGTTCATACGCATTATCTGCTGAAAACCCAGGTATTGAATCCTTTAGAACCGAAATGGAATCAGTTTTTGAAGAAGCCGACCACGAAAAAGCAGATAATCCTAACGCCAGTATTAAGATAATTATTATAAATCTGGATTTTTTCATAGTTCATGCCCCTTCGAACTTTAAACTCACTTTGCCAATTCTTATGAAAAACTTCTTACGGTTATGCCTACAATGGTTTTATCCGATAAGAGGTCTATGGTATAATGAGGTCATAATATTTTCCAGGGAGAAGTATGCGCATGCCAAAGAGGAATTCCATCATTTCGATTTTCCTTCTACTAACCTTCAACATTCTATTTATAAGCGGATGTACAATCAAAGTACCTGACCTTTTCCCTGAAGAAATAGCAATATCCGACCTGCCAGCTGAAGCGTTATTTATTGACAAAGACTCCATTTATAATCAGACAGTTAGACTTATCGAATCGGCTCAATCATCAATCTATGTAGAGCAGGCAGTTTTTGACGACCCAAATCTCATCCAACTGCTCATAGCTAAGTCAAGTTCTGGTGTCGATGTACGTATTCTTTTAGATCAGTGGCAAAAGGCCAATCGAACTACCTTGGATCAATTGAAAAGCCAAAATGTCTCAGTTCAGTTTTACCCAGCCCAAAAAGGACAGATTAATCATACAAAATACCTCATTATTGACCATACGCGAGCTCTCATCTACGGCCCTACCTGGACTGCTGAAGGCTTTCAAGCACACGATCTGGCGGTTGAATTAAATGGAAGATCTGCCTGGAAAGCGGCCACACTGTTTTCAAAAGATTGGGCGTTCACTACAACCTTACCCTTAGATGTCTCAAAAACATCCTCACTTCCAGAAGATAATATTATCTTAGCAACCAATGCTAACGTCCGGCAGCAACTTCTTGATCATATTTCTTCCAGCACAGAATCCATTTGGATCGAGACTACTGAAGTTACGGAGCCAGACCTGAAGCAAGCATTGATAGACGCCGCAGCTAAAGGATGTGACGTTCGTCTTATTCTTGATCGTTCATTGACTACTAAAACCCCAGTCACTCTGGAGGAATTGTCATTGAGCGGAGTTAAAATACGTTATTACCCAAGTCAAAGTCAGCTAGGGCTAAACTTAGCACTATTTGATAGCACTGCATTTGTGTTAAGCAGTTCTGGTTGGACACGTTATTCCTTTCTTGCTAACCATGAATTTTCTATTACCGTTCCTTCCCCGGTCGCCACTAACAAACTAGTCACTATGTTTAATATGGATTGGGAAAAAAGCTCCGAATAGAAATATTAGGACTAAAAATCTAAGGGCAGACGCTTCGGCGCCTGCCCTTAGATTTTTAAGTTATGTAACTTATCTACTCTAAACCATCTAAATGTTGACAATCTCCAATAACTAAGGGGATCCATTGATCTCCTTCAACTTCTAAGATATTAAGTGCAGTATTATGCTGCCAAGGAGTTTTAGCCCATTCATGAATTCCAAAACCCATTGCTTTGGTCACTATAAGCTTTAGGGTTAGTCCATGGGTCACCAGACATACAGTTTGGCCTTGATGTATTTGAATAATCTGCTGTAAATAATTCCAGGCTCTATCTGTCACAAGCTCCATGTTCTCTCCGCCAGGTGTTGTTACCAGATGTGGCTCTGAGTCCCATATTTTAAAGATATCAGGATTCCTATCCCTTAACTCTTGCCAAATGCAACCTTCCCAATCCCCAAAGGAAAACTCGCGCAAAGCTGGATCCGATAATATTTTTTTAAGTCCAATTCCCTTCCGAATCTCTTCAGCAGTGTTAATTGCACGAAGAGAATCACTTGTATAAATATGATTAATTCCCTCGTCCTTTAACCTCAGAGCCAAAGATCTCGCTTGAAGTATTCCTTTTTCAGTTAGGGGAGAATCTAAGCTGCCTTGAACTCGTCCTTCTATGTTCCATAAGGTTTGTCCATGTCGCGTTAGAATTATCCTTGTCATAACTACAACCCCTTATAAGCTTCCAGTATAAAATCTCCTGACAAAATAAGTCAGTCTTCAATCTGATATGAAAAGGGCAGGGATTATTTCCCTACCCTTCCCCCAACTTGCCGTAAGACTCCAGGTTTCTGACCCTGCTCTCGCAGGTGGGTACTTAGTTCGAACTTTCCAACTTCCCTTCCTCAAAGAGGGCTTGTTGTAATTATCCGGCATTTAGCTCCCTTGTCACATAATAGGATCAAAACCATGGTAGTCTATACGCACCAGCTAGGATATGTACATATTATAACACTACTGTGCAAAAAAATCCCTAGCAAATCCTTGGAAATTAACGTTTACGTATTTTGTCTTCAACTTCAGCTAGTCGATCTTGAAGTAAGGCAATGGCCATCTCTTGATTACGAACTCGACGCTTCAGATGATCTACCAGTAACGATAATTCACCTACTTCCTCCGTCATAGATTCGAGTGCTCCTCCATGCCGAGGAATTTCTTCGCTGATATCTTCTGATACTATTGGTGCAGTGCTCGGTGGATTTTCCTCAATATCTTGGGTTGCTAATAAATAGCGAAAACGAGCGTATCTTGAATTTCGTCCCGACTGAACTTCAATCACTCCGTCTTCAGCCAAAGCCTGAATAGCTCGCTTTAAAGTTACACTTGCCGCTCCAGTTTCTCGTTGAATATCAGAATATGCTAATTCAAATTCCTTTCCTTGATACATACTAGAAATCTTCTCGAAAAATTCGACAAATTTTCGATGAGTTTTTTCTTTTAATCTCAATGCAAGTCCATCCTTCCATAACGAGAGTAACACAACTTAAAAATCATTTTTATTATATCAAATTTATGGAAAAAAGCTATACTGAATATTGTTAATATTTAATTTTAATCAAACTATTAACTATAATATTTATTAATCACTCTACCTACTTCCACTTGTACAATTACAAATTAGAAAGTAGCCAGATTAATAATTTCAATATCTATCCGAAACAATTATTTATCACCATAAAGTTTTTGGATTACCTCGTCAGACAATCCAAAGGTATGCTCATCTGAGGGAAATAGGTTTGACTTTACTTCTTCTCCGTATTGCTTTATTGCTAGTACACTTGCAGCTCTTAGTTCCGCATATTTTTTTACAAATTTAGGGGTAAACCGTTTAAAAAGCCCTAAAATATCATGAAAGACAAGAACTTGTCCATCACATTCTGCACCGGCACCAATACCTATAGTCGGTATTTTTAACTCTTGGGAGATTTGTGCAGCAACTTGCCTTGGTATCGCTTCAAGTACAATCATAAAAGCACCTGCCCGCTCTATTGCCGAACCATCTTTGACTAGCCGGGTTGCACTTTCCAGGTCACGACCTTGAACTTTAAATCCGCCAAGCTGTGTGGCTGTCTGAGGGGTCAAACCAATATGTCCAACAACTGGAATTCCAGCACGAGTAAGAGTTTTAACGATTGGTTCGATATCTACTCCTCCCTCTAGCTTAACAGCATCAGCACCGCCTTCTTTTATTAGACGTCCAGCATTTAGAATCGCTAGATCTACCGTGGCGTAGCTCATAAAAGGCATATCAGCAACGATAAAGGTCTGTGGAGCTCCCCTGCGAACTGCTTTAGTATGATGCAGCATTTCTTCCATAGTGACTGGAACAGTCGACTCATATCCTAAAACAACCATCCCTAAAGAATCACCCACAAGAATTATATCGACAGCCGCTTCTTCAACCAACTGCGCTGAAGGATAATCATAGGCTGTCAACATACTAATTTTCTCACCGATTTCTTTCATTTTTTCAAAATCCGGAATGGTTTTTCTCATAGTGCTTACCTCCCTATATTTATAAATTTGATTTAATATTAATTTTCAGTCATACCCTGCATGACTCCGGCATAGGTAGTTATTAAATAGCTTTCAATAATCAGGCCTTGCTTCTGTCTAGCTATACAAAAGGAGGGATAAAAGCCCATGTCAAAATCCTTTCAAATCAGCTTAGTTTTAAAAGGTATTCTTGTAGCCTCGATTTTAGCAATGGTATTCTCTCTCATTTTTGGTATTCTACTTTCCTTCACATCTCTTCCGGAATCCAATTTGATAATCAACATTATCTTTGGGGCAAGCGTCTTTATTTCAGCCTTTATTACAGCCTACCAATCAGGCACTAGGGGTTTGTACTACGGAATATCTGTTGGAGTAGGATTCATTCTTTTGGTATTGATCATTTCCTCCGTTTTCTGGTCTGATACCCCAGTATGGCTCAAAATAGCTGAGAAGGCTATTGTGGCACTTCTCTCAGGTGGGATTGGTGGAATTATTGGAGTTCTGTTCCCTCAATCGTAGTTTATTATGCAAAACCTGGTCTTGCGAGAAGAGGGAAATCTCATAGTGAGATTTCCCTCTTCTCTATTGTTTATATTTTTCTACTTATATTCAAAAATTCCTGCCAGATACCTAGAACAATTTCTCTACTAACTTTTCATTTTACTCTCAAGGATATACAATTACTATGTTAATTAAGAATTGTTTGTTTAGGAGGAAAAGCCATGTGCATCGAAAAAACACCTTGGGAACAAGTAATAGAATTCCATGGACATACCTGTACCGAAATAGCTTTAGGCTATAGAGTAGCCCAAATTGCTAATCGAGAATTAGGAGTTTCTGAGATATTCGATCCAATGATTAAAGTTACTGCCTATATTCATTCCTGTGCACTTGATGCTTTTCAAATTATAAACCGAGCAACCTACGGGCGAAACTCTCTCTTTGTTGAAGAACAGAATATTCACAGCTATGTTTTTCAGACTAAGGACAATGCTGAAAAGTTACAAATCACCGTAACTCCAAAAATTATTGAAATAATAACTGAATCTGCAGTATCATTAGGCAAACGTGAACGCCAGGCTAAGACAATAGAAGCGATAAAGGTAATTCTTGGGGCTGAAGAGGCATTGTTCTGCGAAATAAAACACAAAGCCTAACCCTAAATTAATTAATAGAATTAGTCATTAGTCCTTAGTGACTTCCAGTTTCTTATCCTTCCATATTCTCCAAGCTAACAGGAGTAGCGCAATAAATACAGCCGCCATACTACTCCATTGAGCGGCTGTCCAGTTAAACAAAAACCTTGGACTATCTCCCCTCAAACTTTCCAAAAAGAATCTTGAAAGGTTATACAAAACCATATATAACAAGAATATCATACCTGAAGGCCACTTTCTTAGCTTCAATATAACAAGCAAGGCAAAAATAATGACGTCAACTTGCCCTTCCCACACTTCCGCAGGCCAGAGGGGTTGGTCTCCGAAGGTATTTCGTGCAATCGTGCCGATGGGATAAAGAATCCCAAAATCTCCGCCCGTTGGCCCTCCAAAAGCGTCTCCATTCATAAGATTGGCATTTCGGCCAACTGATTGAGCCAATATAAGTCCCGGTGCAGCAATATCTGCTAATTCCCAGAAGGATAGTTTCTTACGCCAAACATAGATTGCACCAGCTAATAACGCTCCAGCAACGCCACCCTGAATAGAGAGCCCTCCATGCCAGATAGCGATGATTTCGCTGGGATATTTACTATAATATCCCCAGTCGAAAAAAAACACTTGCCAGAAGCGGGCCCCCAAAATACCGGATAAAAGTAAGATCGGCGCTAAATCCATAAATGTGTCTATTAATTCCGGCCGTCCATCCGCTTTGGCAAAGTATAGCGTAAGCCCTACCCCAATGATGAACGCTAAAGCAAAAATTGTCCCATAGGCCCGAATAGGAAAATCACCAATAAAAAACCAATACTGATGCATGACTTCCTCCCTATATTTAATTCAAAAGAAGATCCTACCCCAGGTAAAAAGTGGGGGTTTAGTTCTGAAGGTTCATCTTCTGCGCTTTCCATTATAGCTCCTAGGAGATGTTATCTCAAGTTTCACGATAACCCCTCAAAAGAAAGAGACAGACTTAATGTTTTAAAGTCTGTCTTTAAATAATTACAAACTATTTAGTTTTGTGTAAAAAGGATCATATTTATTGGGATTAGGTATCACGGCATCACGTTCAGCTTTCCCAGCTGGTTTCTGAACCCTTTGGAAATAATCTGAATGTTTTTTCTTAGCCGACCCAGCATCGGAATATAATGTAATTACTAATGCAGCAAATACTATGAGTGCAACTAACCAATAAAATAACATTTCACAACACCTCCATACTCATTTTATGTCCTACAGCGATATTGTCAAGTTATTTTTCAGGCCTTTTTGTTAATTATTAACTTTTTCCCAATTTACCTTCAAGCGATCACCTGGATGTAAAACTGTTGTAAACTCTGCCGGCTGCCCATTAACCGTAAGGGTTAAAGTTTCACCTGTATGCACTTTATCAGGGAACTTAACATAGGGCAATAGCTCTGATAATATTGGTTTTTGTTTATATCCACTAACTCTTAGCTCCGTACCATCTCTAAGCAGCTCAGATTCTGAAACAGGCTGCCCCTGTGATGTGATAATAATTTCTTGAATAGGATATTCCACTTCTTCCTCGTTGATGTGGAAGACCATTGGCTGGGGCTTAAGCTTCAGATCTCCTACTGTAAGCTCCTTCAGTCGAGTCTCTATCGAATCTCCATCCTGTATAGGTCTGTTACCCTCTGCCAAGCAATTATTTACCCAGACCTGGCGGTCAAGTTCAAATCTAAGCAGTTCTCCATTAACCGTTATCTCAATGGCTTCTTTTTGATTTATATTATATTTCTTTTGCTGGAGCAAATTATCCAAATCATTATTATTTAGATAGGCTACTTTGTACCCATCTCGAATTTGATCTGTTTCACACACTAACTGATCATCAACAAAGATTTGCGGGACATACTTCTCACTTTGCCCATTCCACAAAATCCATTTTGTAACATATAACGGCAAGACATCTTTAAAACAAATCTGAGCATCTTTTCCGGATTCACCAGGGGTAAAGATAATCTCATCTCGAGCATTTAAAGATTGATCGAGCTTACTGGGTTTTCCGTTCACTAATAACTGAGCAGGACTCCCTAGGGTTCCTCTTATAACCTGCATTTCGCCATTTAGTTCAAAGGTCAAGGCTGCCCCCGGCTTCCCTAAAAATGAACGCGGCTGTATTCCAGCAGCTAACAAGGCTTCGGCTACCGTTGCTAATTGCAAGGCAAAAATAGGGACTGATGTCCCATTTACTGAGACCGTATAATATTGAAGCCCATTCCCTTCCAACGCTGCAATTCCAATTCCAATGGGCGTAATGGTTTCCGGCCCCTTTAAAGTTTTCTCACCACTAATTCCAGCTAATCTGTCCCTAACTTGAATCCCAACTCGATTCTGAGGAATTCCTAAAGTCTCTGCCAACAGTTCACTGAGTAAAGGGGTTAAACTTCCGCCCCCAATAAGAATAATGGCGTGGGGGACACCGTTATTTAACTTTAAAATCTCATTGGAAATATTTTCGGCAAGTCTTACAACCACTGGCTTAATAATTTCCAAGATGTCGGACTGTCCTACAACGACTTTAGCTCCCAAAAAATCCGTAAAACTTAGTTGTTTTTTCTTCTGCAGTTCTCGTTTGACCTTTTCTCCAACTTTGAAATCTAACAGATATTGGGTACAGATCTCCTCAGTGACCTCATCCCCGGCCATGGGAACCATCCCATAGGCGAAAAAGGAACCACTTCGAGTCAGCGCAATATCAGCAGTTCCTGCCCCCACATCCACTAAGGCTAGATTAAGACGTCTCATATTCGGGGGGATAGCTGCCTGACCAGCTGCAATCGGTTCTAACGTCAAACTCGTCATTTCCAGACCAACTCTTCCCAGCACTGCCACCAAACCATCGACGACGGTCCGAGGTAAGAAAGTCGCAATTACCGATACCTTCGCAACTCTCCCCCGCTGTCCGACTAGGTTCGCTATTTCCTCTCCCTCATTCCATCTGGCAATCGTATTATACCCTACACAGTGATAGCTTTGTAATTCTTCATTAGCGGACGACTGGAGCTGACGCAGAGCTTGATGAACAGCTTCAATTTCTAAAGCTAATACTTTCTCTCTCTCCCAGCGCACCGGCAAGAGTTCCTTTTGTTCAACTACAGCAACTTCTGTCCTAAGAGCACGACCGGCAGCAGCTACAGCAACCTGTTTCAACTTGGTATCTATCTTTTTTTCTAATTGTGTTTTAACCTTGTCAACTGCCCTCGCAACTTCATCCACATCATGGACTTGTCCATCATACATGGCTCGTTGACGGTGTTCAGTTTGAGCACTTGCTAATATCTCATAAGTTTGATCTTCATTCTTTATCATTACAAGTCCCATAACCATTCGGGTTCCAATATCCAGCGCAAAAATCGGTTCCAATTGTATCACCTCTCTATCCGTAAATTCGCCCTTATTAGAACAAAATCCTGCTCGCTATGAAAGCTGATAAGTCTCAACTCGATTCTTCCCCTTACTTTTAGCCAGATATAATGCCTCATCAGCTTGCTTCAGCAAGCTAAGACCTGCTGATTCTAAACTGGAACCATCAAACCCTTCAAGCTGTTCAGTACTCGTCATACCAATGCTCACAGTAAACATAATGTTCCCTTTTCTACTGATTATTTTAATTTCACTAATTCTTTCTCGAATCTTTTCAGCCACAATCCTTCCTCTTTCCAGAGACGTTTCCGGGAGCATGACTAAGAATTCTTCCCCTCCGAACCTAACGGGTAAATCCATTTCTCTAACTGAATCTCTCAGCACTTTGGCTAAAGCTTTCAGAGCTTTGTCCCCTTCTAAATGACCGAATTTATCATTAATGAT
>JGI2924J29684_1078357_pt1 | contig 43248 bp, 36 predicted proteins | sample BenlonsequencITS_FD_29684 | JGI IMG/M metagenome (IMG submission 29684) | reverse complement strand
CGAAAAGTTCGGAAAATACTTTCTCACCTGTGAGGGATGAGACGGTGAGTGGGGTTACAAATTGCTCGCCACCTTTAGTTAAAATGCAGCGTGTGGAAACGCCAGCGCGGCCCAATTCACGGATCAGCTCAAGGCTTTTATAGGCAGCTATCCCGCCGCCAATGATAAGTAGAATTGATTTATCAGCCACGTTTTGTGTCTCCAAAGGGGTCTGTACGTTCTTGTTCTAACGTATATTTATGAGGAATGCACGGATTGGGCCGAACAGATTTTATGTAATCTCTTAAACGTGAATACCAACAAGATAACCAATTAGAGCGGCGAGTGCTTTGCCTAATATCAAAGTCACAGTCCACAATGGCCAATTTGAACGTGGTTTGGGCGGTGTCGGCGGATTTTCAATTTGAATCAAGGCATTATCAACGCGGTCCATGAATTCAGGTAGGCGTTTAATGCGGTTAGTTGCTTCATTGGCGACATTCTGGGCTAGCTTGGCCGCGCCAACAGGACCAAATTCTCTCGCAACCCAACGCTCAACGATTGGACGCGCCGATTCCCATATATCATGTGGCGGGTAAATAGCGCGGGCAACACCTTCAACTTGTACCATTGTCTTTTGAATTAGCACGAGTTCTGGGCGCATGCGCATTCCAAATTGTTCTGTAATATCAAACAATTGCATGATGATACGGCCCATTGGAAGATCTTCTGCTGTTTGCCCATGAATAGGCTCGCCTACAGATCTTAATGCTTGTGCAAAATCATCCATTGAATGCTCTGCCGGCACATAGCCATTTTCAAAATGCACACGGGCAAGGCGGGTGTAATTGCGCGTTAGGAAGCCATTTATGATTTCAGCAAGGAAAAGACGCTCATTTGGACCTATCCGTCCCATAATTCCAAAATCAATAAAGGTCAGTTCATATTCATCCCCGTCTTTTTCTGGGGGGTGTAGTATCATATTGCCTTCATGAATGTCGGCATGAAAAAAGCCATGATCTAGCGCGGAAGCAAGAAAACTACGATTAACCTTATAAGCGAGCGCTTCACGATCTTTGTCACTTATCCCCTCAAGCCGGGTCATGGCCTGTCCAGATATCCATTCAGTGGTTAGAACGCGTTTGCTTGTGCGTTTCCAATCAACTTCAGGTGCGCCGGCATAATTATCGATTTTGAGAACTTCTTTAAATTCAGAAGCAGCGCCGGCTTCAAAACGCAGGTCCAACTCTAATGTTAAAGAGCGAGCTATTGTTTCAACGGCGTCTATTGGGCGTAAACGTCTGGAATCAGGAACAAATTTCTCGATTATACGCGCAAGGCGCCGAAGGGCGCGCAATTCTTTTTCGATGTGTTTTTCAACATCGGGTCTTAAAATTTTGAGGGCTTTATACCCATCTTCTGTGTGTATTTTGTGGACTTGGGATATAGATGCTGCGGCAATAGGTGCACTTAATTGTGGAAAGAGTGTTGAACATTCGTCTCCAAATTCGGCTTTGAGTGCTTTTTCTGCGAGTGCGACTGAAAAAGGCGGAACGCGGTCCTTTAGACGAGAAAGATCTTGTGCGTTTTTTATCCCTATAATGTCTGGTCGAGTGGCGAGGATTTGTCCCAGCTTCACATAAGCTGGGCCCATTTTTTCAAGGGCGGATGCCAAGCGGTCGCCAGTGCTTTTCTTTTTGCTGCCACCAGAAAATAAACGCAGCACCATGCCCACAAGTTTGCCCGGCCACGGCAAGTGGCGTCGAATATCGCTAGGTATCAAAACATCATGTCTTGCGAGTGTCGTCCCCGCTTTTATCAAGCGGTAATAATCTGCAATGGCTTTAAACATAATCGGTTAAATCGCCCAACCTGTGTGTAGAGCAGCAACACCGCCAGTATAATTTGTGAAGGAGACTTTGGAAAAACCTGCTTCTTTTATCATGTCTGCAAATTTTTCTTGTTTAGGGAAGCGGCGGATCGATTCGACAAGGTATTGATAACTGTCTTTATCGCCGGTCACTATTTTTCCTAATTGCGGGATGACATTAAAAGAATACGCATCATAGGCAGCCTGCATTTCTTTGGTCGCCATATGTGAAAACTCAAGACAGGCAAAACGGCCGCCAGGTTTTAAGACGCGGCGAAACTCTCGCAGTGCTGCTGGAATATCGACAACGTTTCTAATGCCAAATGAAATTGTCACGACATCTACGCATTTGTCGGGGAAGGGGAGTTTGGTTGCATCGGCACATGCCCATATCAATCCGTCATCGCCGCGTTGCTCTAATCCCGCCAATAGCATGTCGTCATTAATGTCTGTGACAATAGCCATAGCAGGTTCGCCGCCTCGGCGTTGGCGAACTTCCTCTGCCTTTGCAACGAAAGCGCGCGCGATATCACCCGTGCCGCCTGCGCAATCAAGAAGTAATTCACCCGGTTGCGGATTTAAGCGGGCAATCGTGTTGGATTTCCAGATACGATGAATGCCCCCAGACATGAGATCATTCATAAGATCGTATTTGGAAGCAACGGAACGGAAAACACCTTTAACGCGTGAGACTTTTTCTTCTTCTGAAACGTCTTCAAACCCGAATGATACTTTTTCGCCCGTCATCAATTCATCCTGTGGACTATAGTTTTAGTATTTTGACGAACACCATAGGCGAAGCTTTGCTTACGCGCTATAGCTATCTGAATGCCAGAGCTTCCTGAAGTAGAGACTGTTCGTCGCGGTTTAATCCCCGCAATGCAAGGTCGCGTCATTGAACGCGTCGAATTGCGGCGTGCTGATTTACGTTTTCCGTTTCCTGATGATTTTTCTCAACGCCTTCAAGGTGTAAAAATAGAGCGTTTGGATCGGCGCGCAAAATTCTTGATGGTTGAGCTTTCATCAGGTGAATTGTTGACCATGCATTTGGGGATGACGGGCCGTTTTTCCATAGAAGGAGAAGGCTTCGATATATTTGCGCATGCAATTGCTGGAAATCCAAAACATGATCATGTTGTCTTTCATTTAGAGGATAATCTGAAAGTGACGTTTAATGATCCAAGACGCTTTGGGTTTATGGAGTTATATCGTGCTGGCGAAGCCGAAAAATCCAAGCGTTTTTCAAAGTTAGGGCCTGAGCCTTTATCAAATCATTTCTCTGCAGCGCATTTAAATGAAGTTTTGCAAAAAAAATCTTCGCCCATTAAATCAGCCTTACTTGATCAAAGAGTGGTTGCTGGGCTTGGCAATATATATGTGTGTGAAGCGTTGTTTCGCGCAGGTATTTCTCCGACACGAATATCTTCCACTATAAAAGGTAAGAGAGCTGAAAAACTGGCACCCATCGTTAAGGATGTCATCAGTGAGGCAATTGAAGCGGGCGGTTCTTCTATATCCGATTTTGCTCAAACAGATGGCAAACTAGGTTATTTTCAGCACAATTTCTTGGTTTACGGTCGAGAAAATGAGCCTTGTAAAGTGTGTGACAAACCGGTGCAGCGTATCTCTCAGTCGGGCAGATCGACATTCTTTTGTGCGTCTTGTCAAAAGTAAGCTTTTGAAAAGGTGTGCTTGTTAGAAAGTGGGTATAGCGCTATTTTGCTATCTTTGGGCAACAAGCTACAAAAGGAAGGGGCTGATGATGTTTCTTTGTGCATCAATATTGCGCCGACACTTTTTATCATTGCTGGGGGCTCTTGTATTTTCGTTGAGTTTTGCTGTACCAGCCAGCGCAGTAGATTTTTTAGAAACAATTCAGGATATTCCTTTGCCAGCTGGTTTTGCCGAGCTGGCGGAACCTGTTGAGTTTGAAACACCTTTTGGGCGCATCGTAGAGGTGTCGGCCGAAGGCAAAGGAACGGTAGATCAGTCACGGTTTTTCTTTGAGGAAACTTTGCCGGCATTCGGTTGGGTTTTAAAAGAGCAACCCTTGGTATTTGAGCGCGGAAATGAGCGCCTTTATATCAGCCTGATCAGCGGTGATGGTATTGTGCGATCTGAGTTTAAGCTTGTCGTACGTCCAGCATCATCGGTTATGAACGACTAATTTGCAGTTTGCCGTCGAGGCGGTACGACGCAAGGAGAATTTTTATGAGCTATGTGCTGATTGAAACGAACGTAGATGAAGCCACAGGTGTTGCCACTATTGTGCTTAATCGGCCAGAGCAGCGTAATGCTCTTTCTAACCAGCTTATGAAAGAAGTCGCCCTTGCGATTGATGATTTCGAAAGCAAAGATACGATTGGTTGTATTGTTATAACTGGTAAGGGCACAAAGGCTTTTGCTGGCGGAGCAGACATTAAAGAGATGGCTGGCCGCGATTATGCGCAAAACTTAAAAGAAAATTTTATTACGTCTCATTGGGAACGCGTTGCGCAATGCCGTAAACCAACAATAGCTGCCGTTATGGGGTATGCATTGGGTGGTGGATGTGAGCTTGCGATGATGTGCGACATTATCGTGGCTGCGAGCAATGCGAAATTTGGACAACCTGAAATAAATCTTGCGCTATTGCCAGGAATTGGTGGGACGCAGCGCCTGACACGGTTTGTTGGTAAGTCGACAGCAATGGATATGTGTCTGACTGGCCGTATGTTGAATGCAGAGGAAGCACTCGCATCTGGATTGGTGGCTAGAGTAGCGCCTACGGATGAGCTTCAGGATTTAGCACAAGAAATGGCTAAGAATATTGCAAGCAAGTCTCGCATGGCTTCAATGTTGGTAAAAGAAGCAGTTAACACAGCATATGAATCGACGCTTTCTCAAGGGATTTCGTTTGAGCGTAAGTCGTTTCATGCGATTTTTGCCTTGGAAGACGCTGACGAAGGCATGGCTGCATTCATTGAAAACCGTCCTGCACGGTGGCATAACAAGTAAAATGGCGTTTGAACTGAAGGAATTTCGAGATTCTGAAGATTCATCGTTGACGAAAATATCTCCTGTTGGTATCTACCCCGCTTCTGAGTGGCCGTCCCATGTGTGAGATAGACTGCTCTAACCTAATTTTATGTTCGGAGACTGCACTATATGGCCAACACTAGTTCCGCCAAAAAGATGGTACGTAAGATCGAGCGGAAGACGGCTGTTAACAAGAATCGCCGTTCACGTATGCGTACTTTTATTCGTCGCGTAGAAGAAGCTATTGCGGGTGGCGATCAAGCTGCTGCACAAGCTGCGCTAAAAGCGGCACAGCCAGAAATCATGCGTGCTGTAGGTAAAGGTATCCTTCACCGCAACACAGGTTCACGTAAAGTGTCTCGTTTATCATCTCGCGTTAAGGCGATGGCATAAACATAAAGCCTTCGGGTTTAAGAATAAGAGGCAGGCTCATGTAGCTTGCCTTTATTTTTGCCCATTATATTGCTATTAGCAATATCCAGAGAATAAAGTGATTGTTTCTGTTGAAATGCGGAGAAATGGTCTTGTCAAAACATGGTAAATGAAGCAGCCGACTCGCAATGGAAGTCATCCGTGTGCTGTGTGTTTTTTTTCGTAAAAAAAGAGTCTTTTTTCGCTTGCGTTTTTCTCATTTTTTCTAGGTCTCTGGAATCACTTGTCTTTTTAAAATTAGTGCTGATTTGACAAAAAAAATGTTTTGGCGGGTGTGACCTAACCTGTGAATATCCGTTGACTAACAGGGTTAATTTTGATGATTATCTCCTCCTCAGAGAAAGTTTCTCCTTGCACTGCAGAAGGACGCCACACACCGCTTGTTCATGGGTGTGAACGAGAGTGGCGTATCTAAAATAACTGTGGGTAAGGAGGGCTATTTATAAAATAAGAATTTGGGGCTGTGGGTAAGATGGACAACCAAACACATAAAGAATCCATGTCGCTATTTGGTGACTTGGACATGCAAGCTGAAATACTTTCCGAAGGAGGACGTGGTCCTGTCATTTGGAGTGAAGTGCGCGCAAAATTGCGTGACTTATATGGTGCGAGTTCATTCGATAAATGGATGGCGTCTTTAGTCTTTGTGGCTGAAGTTGATGGCACTGTGACTTTGTCAACGGAATCAAGAATTGATCGCGAACGTATTGATCGTGATTATATGAGAAACATTACGGGTGTTTGGGCTGCGCTTGACCCTAAATCCCGTCCTGTAAATCTTATGGCAGATGCAGATCTGTGTGAAGATTTGAAAGCTTTAGCGAAAACTAATCGTGCAAATCAGAACAAAAAAGCGGTGTCTGTAAAGGCATCAGCAGAAAACACCAAAGTAGCAGACAAAAAAGAAAGTGTAGATTTTACGCAAGGCGTAGATCTAACACAGACTTTTGACACGCTTGTTGTCGGTGATAGCAATCAGCTTGCAGCAAATATTGCGCGTAAAGTCGCTTCTGGCATTGTTGGTCCTGTTTCTGTCGTGCTTTTTTATGGAGCGCATGGCGTTGGCAAGACGCATTTGTTGCGTGCGATCGAGCATGATTGCGCGGTGCAAACGAAAGCTAAATCAGCTGTATATATGAGTGCAGAAGATTTTATGCTGTCATTTGTTGAGGGTGTCCGTCAAAAAGATACAAGCGCTCAGCGTAATCGCATTAGAAATGCCGATATTGTTCTTTTGGATGATTTGCAGCTTATTACATCTCGTGCCGCGACCTTAAAAGAGTTCTTCCAACATCTTCGCGCGGTAACATCTAATGGTGGAAAAGTGGTTCTATCAGCAGATGCTGCACCGACACGTCTTGAGTGTTTAGATGATCGTATGCGTGACGATATTCAAGGCGGCGTGGTTGTTGAGGTTCATCGTCCTGAAATTGAGATGCGTGCTGAAATTATTCGTTCAAAAATTGCAATTATCAAAGAGGACTTCCCTGAGTTTTCTTTGGAAGATGCATGGATTGATATGATGGCGGAACGTTTAACCGCATCAGGGCGTGCACTTTACGGAGCAGTGCGAAATGTTTTTGCAGGAACTGTACTCGCGAATAAGCCTGTGACTGAAGCAGCTGTTGAAAATGCTATTCGTTTGATTGTTGGTGAGCGTCGCGCACCTAAGATTGATACGATTAAAGATGTTGTCGCAAAATACTATGGCGTGACAAAAGCTGATCTAGATTCTGCATCGCGTCGTCGTAATTTGGCGCAGCCGCGTCAGATTGCGATGTATTTTTGCCGTGAATTGACGACGTGTTCTTACCCGCTCATCGGATTCAATTTTGGGAAACGTGACCACACCACTGTGATATATGCTTGCCGTAAAGTGCAGGAGCGTATCGACCTTGAGAGTGAACTTGGGGATGAAATCGTGAAATTGCAGCGTCAAATTATGGATGACCCGCGCAATCAGCAATTCAATTAGAGTATTTTTTGGGCTGAATTGCATTTTAGGTGCGTATTTTTAAATCTTGACGCATCTAGAGGCTTCCCTCACACAAAAAACTAGATATGGTTTCGGCCCGTCCTTTCAAAGGCGGGCCGCATCCACATGAGTTCGCATATGATCGGAATTCTCTGATTATATAAAAGCCGTATCCAAAGCAGGTGACTGCATATGAAGCTGACAATCGACCGCGGTGCTTTGATGAAAGCACTTTCCCACGTTCAAAATGTTGTGGAGCGCCGCAACACAATTCCTATTTTGTCGAACGTGCTAATTGATGCAGAGGGCACGAGCCTGAGGTTGACTGCGACGGATTTGGATATGGAAGCATCCGATACGACGATCGCGCATATTGAAAAGCCAGGATCTGTGACTGCGCCAGCACAAACTTTGTTTGATGTTGTTCGCAAGCTGCCAGATGGATCGGATATTGGGTTGCTTTTGGACACTGAAACGCGTCGCTTGACGATCACATCTGGTCGCTCGCGTTTTGCGTTGCCGACTTTGCCAGCCGATGATTTTCAAACCATGTCTAAAGAAGAGGCTCCCAATTCTTTTGAGATTCCGGCCGCTGATTTTCGTCGTTTGATTGATAAAACTAAATTTGCAATCTCTACTGAAGAAACACGTTACTATCTGAATGGTGTATATATGCACGGAACAGAAGTTGGTGGCGCTGTGAAATTGCGTACAGTTGCAACCGATGGACACAGATTGGCGTTGGCTGAAGCAGATGCACCTAAAGGCGCTGAAACGCTTCCTGGCATTATTATCCCGCGCAAAGCAATTGCTGAAATTCGTCGTCTTTTAGATGATGCCGCGCAAGATAGTGATGTGAGTGTTTCGACATCTGAGTCCAAAATCGTCGTTAAAGTGGGTGATGCTGTTATCACGTCTAAATTGATTGATGGATCTTTCCCTGATTACTCTCGGGTTATTCCTCAATCCAACAGCAAGATTCTTGTTTTGAAGAATTCTGAGTTTAAAAGCGCTGTTGACCGTGTTGCGACTGTATCCGCTGAACGTTCGCGTTCTGTGAAGCTGACTTTAGAAAACGACAAGCTTGTTCTTCAGGTTTCAAATGCTGAAACAGGGCAGGGTGTTGAAGAGTTAGAAGCGCAATACAGTGATGAACCAATGGAAATTGGTTTCAACGCACGCTATTTGCTTGATGTGACGCAACAGATTGAAGGCGATGAAATTCGCTTTGAGCTAAATGACAGCGCATCTTCTGCGCGTGTGACTGATCTGGCTGATCAGGGTGCGCAATATGTGTTGATGCCATTGCGTGTTTGATTAGAACATACTGATGGTTGATGCCGTGTCAGATATTACCGATGAGGAGGCGTTTGTGTCTCCTCAAGGGCTGACGATACAGCGTCTGGCACTTCATAATTTCAGAAATCATGCTTCCACCGTCCTTGAGATGGATGCCAGACCTGTCTGTTTGTTTGGTGCAAATGGTGCTGGAAAAACAAACTTGCTTGAAGCGGTGTCTATGCTTGGCCCCGGTAAAGGGCTGAGAGCTGCATCTTTGCCTTCTCTTGTGCGCGTAGAGGCGGGGGAGAGTGTGGTTGGTGGTTGGGCTATATCGGCACGTATGGATGATGCGGGGCTGGATAGGCAGATATCTGTTGGTTTGGATGTTTCACCCGATGGGCGCACGAGACGTGTCGCAAAGCTAGATGATGCTCCTGTGAGCCAGACAAACTTAGCCGAACTTGTTCGTGTGGTATGGTTGACCCCGGCTATGGATCGCGTTTTCGCAGGACCAGCCGGCGACAGGCGTAAATTTTACGACCGGCAGGTGCTTGCACATGTCCCCGCGCATGGAAGTGCATCTGCCGCTTATGAGAAGGCCATGCGCGAACGAAATGCTCTTTTTGAGCAGGGGCGTATGGATGCATCTTGGTTGGATGCGCTGGAGGCGCGGTTAGCAGAGGCTGGAGCGGCAATTGCTGTTAATCGGGCAACGGCGCTCAAACGTATTCAGGCTGCAATAGATGCGCGTCCAGAGGGGCATTTCCCTAAGGCTGATTTATCAATTGCAGGTAAGTTTGAAGCAATGGCTTTGCAAGGTGATTCGCAAGCGGCTATTGAGGGGGCAATATCTGATTCGCTGAAGGTGGGTCGGGCGCGTGATTCTGTTGCTGGAAGGACACTTGCAGGTGTTCATCGCAGTGATTTGCAGGTTGTTCACCGTCCAAAACAACTTCCTGCGGCTCAGTGCTCGACAGGAGAGCAAAAAGCGCTCCTTATGGGAATGATACTAGCAAATGCAAAAGCACTTTTAGAGGGCGACTTTGCCCCCAATCCTTTGCTATTGTTAGATGAAGCTGCGGCACACCTTGATTCGGTTAGGCGGGCTGCTTTGTATGACGAATTGGCCGCGCTTGGCGGTCAGGCTTGGCTGACGGGAACAGACGCTGCCTTGTTTGATGCATTTGGTGATCGTGCGCAACGTTTTTGCGTCGAGAATGGCCAAGTGATCAAGGTTTGAACTGAGCGTCTAATTGCGTGCAGCTTTGCTGCGGAATGAATATTGATATGGGCGGAGGTCCTCGACATGACTGAACCAACACAGAACGCCGAATATGGTGCCGGATCGATTAAGGTCCTTAAAGGGCTTGAAGCTGTTCGTAAGCGTCCGGGTATGTATATCGGGGATACAGATGATGGGTCTGGTCTTCACCACATGATTTATGAGGTTGTGGATAATGCTATTGATGAAGCATTAGCTGGCCACGCTGATTATGTGACGGTGACACTTCATCCAGATGGATCTGCGTCAATTTCAGATAATGGTCGCGGTGTACCCGTTGATCTACACCCGACCGAAGGTATATCTGCCGCTGAGGTGATTATGACCCAGCTTCACGCGGGTGGTAAGTTTGACGATAACTCCTATAAAGTTTCTGGTGGATTGCACGGTGTGGGTGTGTCTGTTGTGAACGCTCTTTCTGAGTGGTTGCAATTGTCGATCAACCGTAATGGCAAACGATATTCTATGCGGTTTACGCATGGTGTCTCTGATGCGCCGCTTGAAATTGTTGGCGATGCTCCAATGCGTCCGGATGGCACGCGCCCTGAGACGGGAACAGAAGTGCGTTTCTTGCCATCAACAGACACGTTTACAATGGTGGAGTTTAAGCGGGAAACGCTTGAGCACCGTTTGCGTGAGCTTGCATTCTTGAACTCTGGCGTGAAAATCGTTTTCCGTGACGAGAGACCGGCAGAGCCTATTGAGACTATTCTTGAATATGAAGGCGGTGTTGTCGCATTTGTTGAGCACCTAGATAAATCACGCACGAAAATCTTACCGGAAGCTATTCAAGCGCGCGCTGAAAAAGACGGTATGACCGTTGATGCCGCGCTTCAGTGGAATGATGGATATCATGAGAATGTTCTGTGTTTTACAAATAATATCCCACAACGCGATGGTGGAACGCACCTAGCTGGTTTTCGAGCTGCTTTAACCCGTGTCATCAATAAATATGCGCAGGCGACGGGTGTGGCTAAAAAAGAGAAAGTCGACATTTCTGGTGATGATGCACGTGAGGGGCTGACTTGTGTGTTGTCGGTGAAGGTACCTGACCCGAAATTCTCCTCACAAACGAAAGACAAGCTTGTTTCTTCAGAAGTGCGGCCGATTGTTGATAATCTGATGACAGAGGCGCTTTCTACATGGTTTGAAGAAAACCCGAATGAAGCCAAAATCATCATGCAAAAAATTGTGCAAGCGGCCGCTGCGCGTGAGGCGATGCGTCGTGCGCGTGATTTGGCGCGTCGTAAGACTGCTTTGGATATTACATCCTTGCCGGGTAAGCTTGCTGACTGTCAGGAAAAAGACCCAGCTAAGTCTGAACTCTTCATCGTGGAGGGGGATTCAGCGGGTGGATCTGCAAAGCAGGGGCGTAACCGTGAAAACCAAGCTGTCTTACCTTTGCGTGGTAAGATTTTGAACGTTGAGCGTGCACGATTTGACCGTATGCTTGGGTCTGACCAAGTTGGGACACTTATCACGGCGCTTGGCGCGAGTATTGGTCGTCGTTCTGAAGAAAATCCCAATGAAGGTTTCCAGCCAGATAAGCTGCGTTATCATAAAATCATCATCATGACCGATGCGGATGTTGATGGTGCGCACATCAGGACGCTTTTGCTGACATTCTTCTACCGCCAAATGCCAGAACTCATTGAACGTGGTCATTTATTTATTGCCCAGCCGCCTTTGTATAAAGCAGAGAAAGGGCGGTCATCGCGTTATCTGAAAGATGATGCTGAGATGGATGCGTTCTTGATTGAAGAGGGGACATCCGGCGAGACGCTCATCTTGAGCACGGGTGAACAAATTGGTGGTGAGGATTTGCGTGAGCGTGTACGCGATGCCGCTGCATTTAAGCATACCTTATCAAGATTGGCACTTCGCGCGCCAGCCTTCATTCTTGAGCAAGCAGCTATCGCTGGCGCTATGGCTGAAGGTGCTGGAGATGCTGAGGCTAAATTGACGGCTGAACGTCTGAACATCCTTGCAGAAGAAGGTGAGAATACGTGGACAGCCAAATTTGAAAACGGTGGTTTGGTGCTTGAGCGTGAAGTGCGTAATGTCATGGAGCGCGCTGCATTGGATGCGACTTTACTGGCATTACCTGATGCAAAAAGACTTTCTGAGCGCGGGAAAGAAATGTCTTCTATATTCCGTGAATCCGGAAGACTTCGTCACGAGAAAGGTGGCGAAGTAGAAGTATTTGGCCCATTATCGCTTTTGAGCGCAGTATTGAAGTCGGGTGCTAAGGGTATTAAAATACAACGCTATAAAGGATTGGGGGAAATGAACCCCGATCAATTATGGGAAACAACACTCGATAGGAATGCGCGTTCTCTGCTTCAGGTTCGGGTTGAGCATGCTGATACAGCGGATGAAATGTTTACCAAACTAATGGGAGATGTGGTTGAGCCACGTCGTGAGTTTATCCAAGAAAATGCTCTAGAGGCTGAGGTGGACGTTTAGTTCAAGGGGTGTTGCTGCATTGTAGTGTGGCAACATTTGCACTTTGATGTATTTTTGAATATATTTTTGCACAAAAAGTGTTATTTTGCCCAAGGTAATTGGTTAAAGCCTACCCCGATTTGGCATATTGCCTGATTTGTAGCAAATTCAGTGTGCACAATATACAGTCACCTATCGGCTGGAATTGAGCAAAATTTGTTGCGTTACGGTGTAAACAAGGCCTGATTGTTGCAATTTTGTCTCATGCTGGGTGGAAAGGCCGTTATTTTGGCGTTGTTTCATCTAAATCAATTGACGATTTTGTGACAGTAGACTTGTTTAGTATGCAAGTTCGCGGGCCAGAGGTTTCAAATTGATTGGGCAAAATCATTATGGAAGGGCTCCGAACTGTTGTAATTCTCTAATTCGGGGGTCCGAATGAATATTAAGAACTTGAAGAGCAGCCTGGTTCGTACGACAATTTTGGCTGGTTTTGCGGGTCTAGTTGCTACTCCAGCTGTACTAGCTCAAGATGTCGTTGACGAAGCTGCAGAAGCTGGCGTGCAAGACACGATCGTCGTAACTGGTTCGCGTATTGCTAAGCAAGACTTCGTGTCCAACAGTCCTGTTGCTACGATTGGTGCTGAGCAATTTGACCTTACCGCGACAGTCAACACAGAAAGCTTGTTGAACACTCTTCCACAAGCTGTTCCTGGTTTTGACCGTTCATCAAACAACCCAGGTGGTGGTTATGCGACTGTGGACCTTCGTGGTCTTGGTTCAAACCGTTCATTGGTTCTAATCAATGGTAAGCGTGTTGTTCCAACAACAAGTACTGGTGTTGTTGACTTGAACACAATTCCTGCTGCTTTGATTGAGCAGGTTGAGGTTGTAACTGGTGGTGCTTCAGCTGTTTATGGTTCTGATGCGGTTGCTGGTGTTGTTAACTTTGTAATGAAAACTGACTTCGAAGGTATCGAAGTTGGTGCATCTGCTGAAATGACTGAAGAAGGTGATGCTGGAATTCAGACATTGTCTTTGACAGCAGGTACTGGTTTTGACGATGGCCGTGGTCACATTGTGACATCAATGAGCTACACAAACCGTGAGTCTCTTTTCCAAGGTGATCGTGACTTTGCACAGTTTGCAGCTTGGGATGATGGTGAAGGTGGATTTGTAAACGGTGGTTCTTCATACGTGCCACAAGGTTCAATCTTCGCAGACTTTTCTGACTCAGGTTTCCCAGGTGGAGTTTACTTCACTGAAGATGGTGGTCTTGCACCTTTCCGTACTGCACTAGACGGTTCTGGAAACGATTATTACAACTACGCACCTGTCAACTATATTCAACTTCCACAAGAACGTTTCACAGCTTATTCTGCTCTAGAATATGAAGTGAATGAGCATGCAACAGTTTATGGTAGTTTCAACTTTGCTTACAACAATGTTCCTCAACAACTTGCTGCTACGCCGGCATACCTTGGTGCGGAAATCTCTGTTGATGGTAACCCATTTTTGACAACTGAAGCTCAAGAAGCACTTTCTTTGGCTTTTGGTTATGACCGTGACGATGATGGAAATATCACAACTCCAAAAGATTCAGTTGTGGATACTGATGGAGACGGAATTTTTGATACTGTTAAAACGAACCTTCTTCGTCGCCGCATGCTGGAAGTTGGTGAGCGGTATTCAGATGATAAATTCTACTCAGCTCAGTTCCAAGTTGGTTTAAAAGGTGACATTAACGACAGTGTTTCCTATGATATCTTCCTTCAAGATGGTCGTGTTCTAAACTCAACATCTCAAATTGGTAACGTAAATCTTGACCGTTGGCAGAGTGCTCTTCTTCTGGCTGATGCAGATGGTGACGGTAATGTCGATGTTGGAGCTGATGGTCAGCCAACATGTGCTGATACATCTGATGGATGTGCGCCGATGAACCTATATGGTTTGGGCAACATTTCACCTGAAGCAGCTTCTTATGTTGCTACACGTGTAAACGCCGATGCGAACTACAACCAAACATTGTTCTCTGCGAACGTAACTGGTTCCAACATGGGTGCGCTTGCGCTTCCAGGTGGACCAATTGGTTGGTCTGTTGGTGCTGAATACCGTGAAGAAGAATTTAAATTCGATCCTTCACAAGACTTGGCAACTGGATCTATCTCTGGTTTCAATGGCGCGCCTCCTATCGAAGGTGGCTTTGATGTTTATGATTTCTATGGTGAGGTTTACTTACCATTTATTTCAGACATGCCGTTTGCTGAAATTGTAGCAATGGAACTTGCTTACCGTACATCAGACTACTCAACGAGTGGTAAAGTAGATTCCTACAAAATCTCTGGTGAGTGGGCTCCTGTTGAAGATTTCCGTTTCCGCGCATCTTTCAACACAGCTGTTCGTGCACCTAACATCTATGAATTGTTCGCCCCAGCGGGTGAAGGTTTCCCAGGTGCAAGTGACCCTTGTTCTTCGGATAACCCAAATGCAGCTTCTATCTCTGCATTATGTCAAGCAACAGGTGTTCCTGCAAACCAAGTTGGTTCAACTCTGATCCAACCGGCTTCAGGTCAGGTGCGCTCACTTTCTGGTGGTAATCCAGACTTGAAACCAGAAGAAGCTGAAACATTGACTGTAGGTTTTGTTTACGAGCCGTCCTTCATTGAAGGTCTTACAGTTTCTGTTGACTACTTCGACATTCAGATTGAAGACTCTATCGCTGCATTTGGTGGTGGAGCAAACAACATCATCAACACATGTTATAATGATGCAACTAAAGGTGGTTTGGGTTCAGTTTACTGTAATTCAATCGTACGTTATGAAGATGGTCTGATCGACTATGTTCTTGAACTCGCTGAGAACGTTGCGTCTGAGTCACTGAATGGTTTCGATATTCAAGCAAACTATGGTTTCGACATGCCGGGTACTTGGGGTGACATGAACCTTGCTTACCTTGGTACTGTGACACAAGAAGCTTCAACGCTTCCTGAGCCAGGTGGTACTGAAATCGAATGTGCAGGAGCTTTTGGTCTAACTTGTGGAAACCCACTTCCAGAATACAAGCACCGTTTCACTGCAACATGGGCAATTGATGCATTCACAACACAACTAATGTGGCGTCACATTGGTAGTGTTGAAGATGATGATGACACATCAGACTACTCTGTTGAAAAAATCGATGCATACAACTACTTCGATATTTCTACTTCTTGGTCAGTTAACGACTATCTGACTTTGACAGGTGGTATTGATAACTTGCTTGCTCAAGAGCCAGAGTACATTGGTGACAACCAAGAACAAGCAAACACTTACCCTGCAGTTTATGATGTGTACGGACGTACATTCTTCCTATCTGCAAAAGCTAGATTCTAAATTTAGAACTTAGTTTGAAGTAAAATAATTAAGGCCAGGGCTTATGCCTTGGCCTTTTTTTTGGCATTGCAATAGAGTTGCTGTGACTGAGAGGCTTGTGATTTAAGGTGATTTAGGATGAGTACAAAATTGAGTGTTCAGCAGCTACTTCATCAAGGAATGAGTTTATATAACCAAAAAGATTATCGGCGAGCATATGATGTTTTTAGCAAAGCGAAGAAACTAGCTCCGCAAAACTTTGACGCGGTTTACTTGTTGGCTGTGTGTCTAAATCAGTTGGGGCGGCTGGAAGATGCAAAAAAGCAATTTCTAAATGCAATTCAATTAAACCCAAGCCATGCTGAAGCAATAAATACACTTGGAAATGTATTGTCAAAACAGGGGAAACTGTTTTCAGCCATAAAAATGTATCGCAAGTCTGTAAAAGCAAATGTAAATTATCTCCCTGCTTTTTTGAACCTCGCGCAAAAACTCATAGTGGCGGGTCAGCATGCTGAAGCCCAGCAATATTTACGTCGTATATTGGAAGCGGAGCCGAATAACACATTAGCACTCATTGCTATGGCAGACGCTTATTTGGGATGTAATCAATTTGAAGATGCTTTAGAATATCTGTTAAGGGCTCAGGCAATTTCGCCTGAAAATGCATATATAGAATTTCGATTCATTCAAATATGTCTATCGCGTTGTGAGTTTGATGAAGTTGAGAAAAACCTGTCTGCTTACGAGAAAAAGCATGGTTTATCTGCGGAAGTCACACAGCTTAAAGCAAAGTATTATTTTGAAGCAGGCAAATATAATGAAGCACAAATATTCATTGGTAATTGTCTAAAAGCCTATGACGATCAGATTTTAATGGGGCTTCTTTTGAAGCTTGAAGGATTGAAATTACCAAGGCCAGAATTTATCAATTATGTATCAAAAGCGGTGGAAACTTATGAGAGCAAACCGGAGTATTTGCTTGTTGCTCTGGAGAGTTTGATAGATGTCGAAGCCTATGAACAAGCTAAAATGTTCTTTGAGAAACTTCCTAAAAGTATAACGCAGCAAGTTGAATTTTTGACTCTTGGGGCGGGTATTTATGAGAATTGGCCAGAGGGTTGGACTTTAGCATCTCGGCTTGCGCAACGTGCATTAGATCAACAACCCGAAAATGAAGTTATTGCTACCCGATTGGTTCGCGTGTTGCTGAAGACTGCTAAAGTGAAAAAAGCTTCTGAAATCGTCGATATTTGGCGAAAAAATTTGCCGAACAGTCAGTTTTGGCTGGCTTATGAAACGACTGTTTTGCGCGTTTTAGACACTGAAAAATATAAACAAATTTGCAACTACAATGAGATGGTTCAGGTATATGAACTTGAAACGCCAAAGGGGTATGCCTCTATGGAAAGTTTCAATGCTGATTTGGCGCAAGCTATCACGGATCTGCACACCTATGAGCAAACGCCGCTTGATCAATCGGTACGTTTGGGCACCCAGTCGCTTAGGTCTCTAGAATTTGAAAAAAGTCCAGTTATTCAAAAATATATTGAAGCACTGAAAGTGCCGATAATGGCTTATATCGAGCATTTAAAGCAATTTGATCATTTGCAATTAGGCGCGCGCATAACAGATGGTTTTAATATCCAAGGGTGTTGGTCTGTACGACTTTCTGCAGGAGGACGACATGTCAATCATATCCATCCTGATGGTTGGATCAGTTCTGCTTATTATGTGAAAACACCTAAAAAATCAGAAATTGAAAAAGATGGGTGGATTAAATTTGGAGAGCCGCCTTTCGTAATTGAGGGGGGAGACGGCGTAGAGAGGTGGATAAAACCAAAAGCAGGTCAACTTGTTTTGTTTCCGTCATATTTTTGGCATGGGGTGAGCCCTGTTATTTCTGATGAAATTCGCATAACAGCTCCTTTCGACTTAGTGCCGACTTTACCGGCGTGTAGCTTATAAATAGCTGATTTGAATTTCAGAACGGGTGTGATGTGACACAAATTTCAGTGACGACGTTTAATTGCGAAAATTTGATGATGCGGTGTGATTTTTCAGCGCAAACCATTCCCGACCTTGGAAACAAAATCACGTTGATTGATGATTCAGAAAAAGCCAATCAAATTGATGAGCTTTTTAATGTCTTATCTGAAGATGATCGCACTTTGACGGCGCAAGCCTTATCGGCTTCTCAGGCAGATATTTGCTGTTTGCAAGAAGTTGAAAACCTTGTCACTTTGACAGCATTTCACAATCGGTATCTACGGCGATGGCTTAAAAAAGGTTATTTTTACAGGGCGTTGGTAGAAGGCAATGATCAACGCGGTATTGATGTTGGGGTTTTGTCGCGCGTTAAAATCATACGCAAATTAAGCCATGCCGACAAAACCTACGCAGATTTAAACATTAAGCCGCCTTTGGGTTGCCATGAAAATGACCGCATTTTTCGCCGCGATTGTTTAGAGATAGAGGTTGAAAAAGAGGGTAAGTCACTCACGCTGTTTGTGTGTCATTTCAAATCCATGCATGGCGGTCGAACGGAGACGAAGCCTGTTCGAGAGGCTGAAGCGAAGGCGGTCCGTATACTCATCGAGCAGCGTTTTGCTGATCCTGAAGCAGAAAACTGGATCGCGCTGGGAGATTTCAATGATTATTTCGAGCTAGATGGTGCAACGCTTTTTGACCACGGATTAGGGCCTTTAATCAGAGATGGGTTTGCTATTGATGCAGGTGTCACTCTTGAGAAATCTCCGTTAAATCGCTGGACGCATTACTATAGTCATGGTGATGTTTATGGTGCACTGGACCATATATTTATGTCTCCTTCTCTTGCTGCACGTAACCAGGATGCAAGACTGAGGATTGTTAGGGCAGGGCAGCCATTGAGAGCAAATCGATATAAAGGGCACCGCTTTGGTGGTGTGGGGTGGATGCGTCCCAAATCTTCAGACCATTGCCCATTGTCCGTGACTCTTAGTATATAAACTGCCAAATTGATCCAAATGGGCGTGCAATGGATGTTATTTCAATTTAACTGATTGTTTTACATCTATTATTATAGTTCTTCATGAGCAGAAAATCTTTTTCTAAAGAGAATAAAATGACAAAAACCAAAGATGCAACAAAGTTTGAAATCCTGATAGAGCGCGCTGGTGAATATCAGGAGTTAGCCAAAGAAAACTATGATCGTGTGCGTCGTATTGCAAATGGAATACAGTCAGGTTTTTGCAAATATTTAGCTTCTACAGATGGGGTTTGTGTGCATTTAGTTCCTGCTCAAGGCCCGTTCCAACCGAAAGAATATGGGGATGCAGCATTTTCCATGCCTCCGCGCGGCTTCCGCCATATCGGACCAATTGCTTTTGGTTTGGCTGTGCGCGTGACACGGGGCACCGATTGGTTGAGGATGTCACTTATTTGTTCAAAAAAAGGTGACTTTTTCGAAGTTTCCATTGTAGATGGGGAATCTCACAAGTTTGATCTGCCGTTCACAGATGATGATCATCAAGAATTTTATCAAAAGCTGTTTGATCACATCGTGCATTGGTTAGATGAAAAGATAGAGCTTTATCGAGACGGTGATTATAGTTCGCGTAGTATCGGATTTGACTTTTCAGACGAGCATGTTGCGGGTGATGGATTAGCACCGGACATTATTGTCAACACTCCAGTTTCTTGATTTGCCGCCTGAGGGGCGTTTAATATATGCATGATAACTTAATCCTCGCCGTCGCCATTATCGGTGTGCTCGGTATTGGTGCGCAATGGCTAGCTTGGCGTCTTCAGGCACCTGCAATTGTCTTGATGAGTGTTGCCGGACTATTCGTCGGCCCGTTTTGGGCATGGATTTTCGGTGAACCCTTGCTAAATCCTTCCCAAGTCTTTGCATCGGGTGGAGAGGGAGCACATGGCGAGAAAACAAGTAGTCTTTTAGGTCCGATTGTTTCATTGGCCGTTGCAGTTATCTTGTTTGAAGGCGGATTGAATCTGCGTTTCCATGAATTGCGGGAAGCAGGTCGTGCGGTAATGCGATTGGTGTTTATCGGTACGCCTATTGCGTGGGGGCTAGGCACGCTTGCTGCCCACTATGCAGCAGGGCTTTCTTGGCCGGTGGCTATTTTGTTTGCCGGTATTCTGGTGGTGACTGGTCCCACAGTAATCATGCCATTATTGCGTCAGTCCAAATTGGGGGGGAAAGTTGGTTCCACCCTGAAATGGGAAGGTATCGTGAATGATCCTGTCGGTGCATTGCTGGCTGTGATTGTTTATGAAGCTCTGCGCGTTTTGAGCGCAGGTGAAAACCCCCTCTATGCTGCTGGGTGGATTTTCTTTACTGCAGTTATCGCTGGTGCTTTGGGGGTAGCTTTTGGATATGGTTTGGTCCACGCTTTCCGTCGCGGTTGGACGCCTGAATACCTTAAAGCCCCCATATTATTGTCGGCTGTTATTGCCTGTTATTCATTCGCTGAACTGATTGAACACGAAACCGGACTTGTCGCGGTCACAGTGTTTGGTATGGCGATGGCAAACGCCAAATTTGCAAGCTTACAAGAAGTTCGACGTTTCAAAGAGAATATCGCGGTATTGTTGATTTCAGGGGTGTTTGTCATCCTGACGGCAAATCTGAAACCAGAAGACATTGCTTCTGCGTTTAATTTCCCAACATTCGCTTTCTTATTCTGTATGCTATTTATTGTTCGCCCAATTTCAGCAGGTCTGACAACGCTTGGGGCATTGGAGCCCAAAGAATCAGCCTTGATCGGGTGGATAGCGCCTCGCGGTATTGTGGCTGTTGCTATCTCTGGCTTCTTTGCTGAAAGAATGGTGGCGGCAGGATACCCAGATGCAGAGCGTCTAACCACACTTGCTTTCGCGATGGCAATCACAACTGTTGTGTTACATGGGTTTACAATCAAACCGATTGCGAGCTGGTTGGGACTTATTCGAACAAAAAGACCGGGAACTTTGATTGTTGGTTCGACGCCTTGGAGTGTCGGGTTTGCCAAATGTTTGGGAGAAGCCGGTGCCGATGTGATATTGGCTGATTCCAATTATGGTCGATTGCGCGGTGCTCGTCAGGCGAATCTAGACCGGTATTATGGTGAAGTGATTTCTGAAGAAGCTGAATTGCAGCTAGACCACTCCAAATTTGACAGTGTCGTCGCAGTGTCTGCAATTGATCCTTATAACGCGCTAGTGTGTAGTCATTTCGGACCAGAGCTAGGGCGCAATCACGCCTTCCAATTGGCGACACAAGATATTGAGGACGACAACCCAAGAGCTATCAACCTATCTGCGCGTGGCCAGATTTTAGGTGGTAAGGGCCGTACATATGATGCGCTTATTCGTGATACCTATCGGGGCTGGACTTTCACCAAAACGACACTGACTGAAGGCTTTACGTTAGAAAACCTGAAAGCACGTCGGCCAGAGGCTGATTTGTTAGCTGAATTGCGTACAGATGGTAGTCTTGTTTTCCTTGGTCCTGATCGGTCCGCAAAAGGCGGCGCTGGTGTGACTATCATAAGCTTTGGCCCAGAGCGCACAGTGGAAGAGACTGAGAAAAAATCAGAGCCAGAAGAACAATCTAAAGAATCTGACGGAGATGCAGTGTTAGATGGTTCAAAGGCGCAATCTAAAAAGCGTAGTTTACTTGGTAAAGTAAAGAACCAAATCTCGCCTAATGATGGTCCGGCAGTTTAGTTAGCCAATAGCATGCAATGCGCGACCATGTGCGTTCAACCATTGTTTGGCTGGTTGAACGTCTGGAATGCATCGCGCCACATGTGCCCAGAATTTCGCCGAATGGTTCATCTCCAGAAGGTGTGCGCATTCATGGGCGGCGACATAATCTAGAACATACGGCGGCGCGCAAACGAGTCGCCATGAAAAATTGAGATTGTTTTTAGAAGAACAAGACCCCCATCTCGTGCGGGTGTCTTTTATTGAAATACTAGCAGGTTGAACGCCAAGTGTTTGCGCATGCACATTTACACGCCGTGTCAAATCTGCTCTTGCGGCTGCTTTGAGAAATCCAACCACTTTTGCCGGCGTAAGATCAGAGCGGCCGGGCACCATAAGTTTGGGTGGTGTGGTAGAATCATCAATGAAGACGGTACGGCCTTTTATGGCTGTTTGAATGAGGTGATTTTCTCCGCGCAGAGGCGCAAAATGCCCCACTTCCAATAATTGTTGATTTGGAAGTTCATTAAGGCGCTCACAAATCCAATCCACGCGTTCCTGTGCAAATTTTAATGTTGCTTTTTTGTATTTGGGGCCGGGTGAAATAGCGACTGCTTCTCGATTTTTAGAATCTATTTTCAATGAAATACGGCGCGCGCGGGAATTTATATCAAGACGAATCTCGATAGTTTGACCATTATTGGCCATAAGATTGACACGGTGTGTGGGCTTAGTATCCATGGTATGGGATTAACAGTCGTCCGTGGGTGGGCGCAAGCACGTATTGAGGAACAGATATGAGACATTTTATGATTGGTGCGAGTGCGATTGCGCTGTTGGCAGCCTGTGGTGCTGATGATGACCCAAAATCCAAATCCGTTGCAGCAGTTGAGAAATCTCTAGACTCTATGAAAATTGAAGAGGTCAAGCTGCCTAAGCTGGACTTTAAAGCCAAAGATTATGGTCAAACAGCCGAAGTTCTAGCGGCATTGAAACTCGATGGCGAAGCGAACAATCTGATCAGTTTTGCTGACAGTTCAACTGGCAAGGGTGGCGCTGTATTTAAAGACGTTTCCATCAAGCCCAAGGACGAAGATGGCCCTGCTTTGATTGCGAAGACAATGACTTTTGATGGCCTCAATATGACAGATGAAGGCCCGTCATTTGATCGTCTTGTCTTGGCGGATTTATCTCTTGCTGATGAAGAAGAGGGCGTGAACCTTTCTATTGGTGATATTTCTATCGTAGAGCCAAATGCAGCCGCATCGAAATTTTTCGCCGCTCTGATTCAAGGTGAAGAGCCTGAAGACATTGCGCCGTTCAGTGAATGGGCGTTTGATCGTCTCTCTTTAAGTAATCTTTCTGTTGTTGCGACCCCAGATGATGAAGAGGGGACTGTTTCAGCAACAATCGGCGAGCTTTCAATGGCATCCTTGGCTGATGCGATTGCCGGACAAACACTATTCTCAGATATCAAAATTGATTTTGACATTCCAGAAGCAGGCGATTTCCCGATTGTTGGTAGCTTAAACCTCGGCACAATGAGCCTTTCTAATTTGCAAACAGCTATTTTTGATGAATTTGCTGAAGCTGGCTCCGATCCAGAAAAATTAGCTGGTGTAAATTCAGCTATGATGAAGAATTACACCAGCCCGATTGATCAAGGCTTTGATCAAAGCATTGTAGAGGATCTTTCCTTAAGCGTATCTGGCCTAAGCTTTACTATGCCAAAATCAGCGACCAAAGTTGTGCGTAACAGCGATGGCGTGGCAACAGGTGTTGTGAGCCCTAAAACTGTTATGAAATTATCAGCTGATGCAGACGGTGGCCAACTTGGTGCGCAAGTGGCTCAGGCTTTGGCAATGATGGATTACTCTGATCTGGAAATGTCTATTGAAGCGAAAGCATCTTACGACCCTGAGACAGATGAAACACGCTACACTGACTATTCATTGGACTTTAAAGATGCCTTCGCTCTTTCTTTCAATGGTGGTGCTTATAATCTCTTAGAAGCCTTAAAAGGCATGGTGTCAGGTGATGGTGATAGCCCAGATATGGATGCTTTTAATAAAGTAAAATTATCTGATCTTGAAATCTCACTAGAAGATAAATCTATTCTGGATCGTGCATTTAAAGTTGCCGCAGACATGCAGGGCATGGAAGCTGCGCAAGTAAAAAGCATGGCAACAGGTATGTTGGCTATGGGCACTATGCAAGCAAGCCAGTCTGGTGCTGACATGGAATTGGTGAACCAAACAGTGAATGCTTTGACAGCCTTTATTGAAAATTCAGGAACTTTGACGATCAAGTTAGACCCTGAAGCACCTATTTCAGTTGGAGATTTTGAAGACCCAAGTAAGATGACTGTTGAAGCGCTTGGTTTCTCTGCTACAGCGAAATAAATCGCCTATATATAAATAGATAAGGGCCAGAAGCACATCATGCTTCTGGCCCTTTTTTTATATTTTCGTTTGGGTTTAATTTTAGTTGTCGGCTAGTTCAGTAATACATCCGGCCACATCTTTAGGTGCTGCTTCTGACGTAAAAAATGTCTTCAATTTCCAATCTTTATCCATGAGATAGAGAATAGAGAGATGGTCCATTGTATAGCCCATTGTGCTGTCGGGCGCGTCTATTCGTTTGTAACTGGTTTTAAATTCATCGGCTGCCGCTTTGATCGCTTCTGGCGTGCCAGTAAGTCCGATTAATTCGTCTGGAAACCCATTGCTTTCTACATATTGTGCCAGCGCTTCAGGTGTATCTTGTTCAGGGTCAACAGAAATAAGAAGAGTTCTAGGCTTTTCGACGTCTGCTGGCAGAAGGTCCATAGCGGCCCCAACTACGGATAATGTGAAGGGGCAAACATCGGGGCAATTTGTGAAGCCAAAATAGACTAGAGTTTCTTTGCCTTTGTAATCCTCTTGCGTCACTGGCGCGCCTGTATGATCAACCAGTGATATCGGACCACCAATATTTTCATAGGCTCGCGACGCGCAAGTGGATCCTCCACCTGACGAACCTGCGGAAGAACTATTATTGTTAGGCCCGCAAGCACTTACTAGCAAAGTGACCGCAAGGGCTGAAGTCAGAAGAGATTTTTTCATGGAGGCAATATGAAGCGTTTGCCTCCAGTAGCAATAGGCGTTTAAGTCACACTTGAGAAATTCGATTCTAAAACGACTGTGCATGCCATGACTCAAACAGATAATTCAGCAGCCAATGAACGTGCCAATGACATCACCCCATTAATTGACCTCGCGCCTGAGGGGCTAGCGGGGGTTGGATCTGTATTCGGGCGCACACGTGTCCGTACGCTTGTAAGCTTGCGTTGGATTGCTGTTGTCGGTCAGGTATTCGCTGTTTTATTTGTGTATTATGGCTTGGGATATGATCTGCCACTGTCAGGATGTCTAGCTGTTATTTCAGCATCAGCATGGGTGAATGTCGTTTTGACTGCGCTTCATCCTGCGCAACGTCTAGCCAGTCAAAAAGAAACGGCTCTTCAGTCCGCTTTTGATGTTGTCCAACTCACAACTTTGATTGGTCTAACCGGTGGATTGGATAATCCATTCTCTTTTATGATTGTTGCGCCGGTAACGGTTGCCGCTTCAAGGTTAAGGCCTGGATATGCTTTGCTGCTATTAGGTTTGGGGCTTGTGTGTCTGGGGATATTGTCTCTGATATCCGTGCCATTGCCATGGATAGAAGGGGAGACACTTAGTCTACCTTCAACCTATCGCTGGGGCTTGTTTGCAAGCGTGGCTATTGGGCTAACCTTTTTTGCTGTTTCATCTTGGCGAACAGGACGAGATGAGGCCCGCCTCGTGCGTGCGCTTGAAGCGGCGGAAGAAGTGTTGGCCAAAGAGCAGCGCTTGTCCGCGCTTGGTGCATTATCAGCTGCAACAGCGCATGAATTGGGAACACCATTAGCGACAATTCACTTAGTTGCCAAAGAGCTCCAACGTGCCACTGACGAGAAAAGCGAAACATATGAAGATGTTGCTTTGATTGCCGAGCAAGCAGAGCGTTGCCGCAATATCCTCCGCCAAATCTCAAGACGGGGAGAGGCGAGTGATGCGGCACATGCCAAACTACCGGTCTTAGCCCTGATCAAGGAAATATCCGATCCACATGCCGGCCTTGGCATTGATATTCAACTATCAAGTGAACCTCTTGAAGGCCATGTTGGTGAAACAATGTTTCCGCCAGAAATACGTAGGCGGCCTGAGATTATCCATGCGCTTGGTGCGTTTGTCGAAAATGCTGTCAGTTTTGCAGAAAAAGAAGTGCAAGTTGCCGCGCGTTGGTCAGAAGAAGAACTTCGCATTTATATTATTGATGATGGGCCGGGCTTTTCTTCAACAGTCTTACCAAAACTTGGTGAGCCATACTTGTCTCAGAGAGGCGAGAACCAGATTGGCGGCGGTATGGGACTTGGCTTCTTTATCGCGCGAACATTGCTGGAAAGAACGGGTGCACGCATGAAACCCTATAATCGCAGAGCACCTGCTAAAGGGGCGGTTGTCAGAATTTCATGGATGTTAAATACAATTCGAGCTGCACCTGGATGGTCAGAAGAATAAGATACGAAAATCAAGTGGTTGTCAGGGCTTGCATTGCTGTTCCAACGCTTTAGTTTAGAATCAAGTAAAATGCCCCTGATTGTATGGCTTGTGGAAAGTGCCTTAGCTCGGCAGGGGATACAGGAATGAACATAATGGACGCTGAATTCAAGCCAGATGAAGTAATTGCTGCTTTGGAAGATAAATCCCTATTGGTGCTGGATGATGATGCACCATTTCGAGGTCGGTTAGCGCGTGCTTTGACCCAACGTGGTTTTACGGTTTCTGCTTGCGGCACGGTGGCTGAGGCTAAAGACGTCGCGCGTTTAAATCCGCCAGCATTTGCTGTGTTGGATTTGCGGTTGGAAGATGGTTCTGGATTAGATGTTGTGCAGACACTTCATGAGCATAAAGAAGACGCCCGCGCTGTTATTCTGACGGGTTATGGCGCTATCGCAACGGCGGTCGCGGCGGTAAAAGCGGGTGCAGTGGATTATCTCTCAAAACCCGTTGATATTGATGATGTGATTAAAGCACTTCTGACAAAGGCTGGTAATAAACCTGAGCCGCCTGAAAACCCGATGTCAGCTGATCGTGTGCGCTGGGAACATATTCAACGCGTATATGAATTGTGTGATCACAACGTGTCTGAAACAGCTAGACGTCTGAATATGCATCGCAGGACTTTGCAGCGCATTTTAGCCAAGCGCGCACCGCGTTAAATTATCTTCATGAGACTGCCGTCGAATTGACATGATTTTAGGCCTATTTTTCTTTGTATCATTCAAAGGGAAGGGACTTATATCATGGGTAATATCAATCAAAACGACGGTAAAATATGCCTCTATAATTCGGCTGGCATAGACACTGGCGCGCTCAATTCAGAAACTGCAAATCTAGCCCTTGGCGGCGGGAATGCATCTGGAGACATTATTCTGCGCGACGAAGCTGGTCTTGATACAATTCACCTAGATGGTGGAGATGCAAATCTACGCCTTGGCGGTCATGGCCATAATGGTGATATCGGCATGTATTGCGATCAAGGCAATTTGCGTATGCATATTGATGGTGGTGCAGCTAACATTTTCATAGGTGGCAATGGCGCGGGAGGCGATATCGCTCTTAAAAGCCATGACAACCTAACGCGTCTCCATTTAGACGGTGCTCAAGGTAATATTACGTTGGGCGGTAATGGTTCCCAAGGGGATGTCATTGGTTTGAACGCGACAGGCGGTCAAACAGTTCATGTTGATGGCGGTAATGGCAATATCACATTGGGCGGAAACGGGTCTGAAGGAGATGTTACACTCCTTCACACTGAAGGTGGTCAGACAGTCCATATTGACGGTGGAAACGGAAATATCACTCTAGGTGGATCCGGTTCACAAGGTGATGTTGTTCTGCTTGGTGTTTCCGGTCTTCAGTCTGTCCATCTCGATGGTGGAAACGGGAATGGCGTATTTGGCGGCAATGGTGCCAGCGGTGATTTGGCTTTGCTTGATGCTGCAGGGAACACGATTATCCATCTTGACGCAAATGATGCGTGCATAAAAATCAATGGATCATATGTCGCGACCGCAGACCATGTTTTTCAGGCTGATTACGCGCTTCCAAATCTTGCTGATGTAGAAGGTTTCATCGCATCTCAAGGGCATTTGCCGGGTGTGCCATCCGCACAAGACATGCAAAGAGACGGCGTTGATTTAAACGCAATGAACGCAACTTTGCTTGCAAAGATCGAAGAGCTAACGCTTTACGTGATTGAGCAAGGTAAGCGCATTGAAGAGCTAGAAAGCAAGCTTGCAAATTAGTGCATATTAGCAGGGTTGAAAGGCGGCGAAATAGGTCGCCTTTCTAATCTTTAACGCGAGGCTTAGGTGGGTTTTCGGGAGTAGGGCGGCCCGGTTTTGGAAATAGATCCAATTGACGAGGATCAGGTTTACGCACACGCGGTTTTCGAACGCTCAAGCCAAAACGTTCGCGTCTTTTTTCTGGGCGCGTGAAATAGACATCATCTGTATTTTCTTCGGCTCGCGCCGCTTTTTCTGCGATGATCTTTTTATCTTCTGCCTCAGCCTCTTCGATGGAAATAACTTTCCAAAAAGTGATGGCAAAAACAGTGTTTTCATCTTTGTCTTCATAAACGTGCACAAAGCCCTGCGCACGCGCCTTATCTGCCTTATCAAGGGCGTCTTCTAATGCGTCTTTTTCTGGCTTCAACCATTCTGTGACAAGGCTAACACGGGCATTGGCAATGCTGTAAGCTTGCGCCTGCGTCGAGCAAAATTTATTGTCGTCTGAGAAGAGAGCAGAACGAGCGTCTTTAGCAAGCGGATAAGATAGTCCCATTTTGAACGGGATCTCCTGTGAATCGACATGGTGATGAGGTTCTATTTAGTCCCTCAGCGATTATTATGCCATAGGAGGAGTCAAACTCTGGTAAAGACGTTTTGCAGCAAGTCTTGCAAATTTCAACGTAATTGATTTTCGACGTGGTCCAGATAGCTTTTTACGAGCAGCTTCACGGATAATGGCACCTCCAAATGCATCTGCAATAATAAAACCTGTCTCGTCGGGTAGGCGCTGCGTTGGAAAATCCTGATCAACAGCAAAGAGAAAATAGTCACAATAGTCTTCATATTCAGGCCATTTCTCGTCAGAGGAGAAATCAGCTAGGCATGACTTCACCTCAATGATGAGAATTTCCCCTTTATGGTTAATGGCCAGAATATCTGCGCGTCTATTATTGGGCAAATTCACTTCGATTAAACCGTTCCAACCAAGATCATGAAGTAGTTTTAAAGTGCCGCTGAAAATAGCATCCGCGCGTTGCGTATTTCGATTGACATTAGGGCTGATTTCTCGGGTCATAAATGATTCTGATTCGTTCAATGTTAGTTCTGAAATTAACGGAACATTAACCATGACGCATTTTGAGGTCGTTGCCGGAACGTTCCGTAAACAAATATACTTATAATCGCGCTTTGGTCGATCCCGATTTCTATTTTTATGGTGGTCGTATATAGGTTACAGCTGCCGCAAGTAAAAAGTGGAGTGATTAATGTCGACAGTTGAAGAGAGTTGGGGATGCGCCCCCCATGGCGACACACTTTTAAAAATCGCGGATAAAGTACTGTCTCAAATGCGACCATTCTTTCCAGATGGTGTTGGACAGATAAATATTTTCATTGATGAATTACCAGATGAAGAAACTTTAGAGGCTCTATATCTGGATGACCCCTATGCGTTGTATGGGGCTTATTCGGGGATGACATCTGCACTAGAGCTACACGAAATTGAAGCCGATGCTCGGATATGGATTTACAGATTGCCTATTTTAAAACACTGGGTTGAGGCTGCTGATATTGCTTTAGAAACACTCATCGCCAACGTCTTTCTCAAAGAAATAGCATCACATTATCGCTGGGAAGATGTGATGTTTGAACATGTGATGGTATCGGCAAATATTCCTCAGATAATGTTCGAATAAGGGCTGCTTAATCGTCTTTTTTCAAATTGTTGATAACGGCGTCTACTAATCTATCAACATAGTTTTCGGGTAGGGGCGCACGCATCGCAACAACACGCTGCCAAACAGGCCCGAGAAGACTTTCAATCACAAAATCTATATCCCAATCTCGGCGAATTAGGTTTTTATTTGTGTGTTCGGCTAGAACAAATCTAACAGGTTTTCGGTAAGTCTCTGCGATCCAATTTCGAAAAATTTCATTGGCTTCATCACTATCGGCCGCTGCCAATATCACACCACGCCATTTGTGCGCACCATCGCCTAATCTAATGTCATTGATTAAGGGGGACATGAGTGCGGATAGGCGTTCTTTTAATGTTGTATTTGGGTCAGTGGATTTGGGTGTATTTTCTAAAGCTGATTGAACCACAAGACAGGCAGGTGTTGGCCACCACCGATATATTGTTTGCTTGGAAGCTTTTGCATTTTTGGCAACTCGGTCAACACTAAAATTGCGCCAACCATTGCTCGCGAGTTCTTCCAATGCGGCTGTTTGAACAGCTAATCTGGAAGCTTCGCTGCGTTTAGGCCCAGCACGGCGGGCAGTGGTTGTTTTTTTGCTTTTCGCAGTTGATTCAACCATTTTGGGTTTGACCTTTAAATCACTGATTCTTCTCGTGACCACATCTTCCAAGATTTTACAGGCAAAGGGAAGACAACAAGGGGATTTAATACTATTTGAATGAATTGAAGTCTGATTTATTGCTTGCGGCTGGTTGATAGAGATCTTCAAATGGATTGATGTTAGCTATGGTCTAAACCATCATTGTCGTTGATATTCAGACAAAGTGTAATCCTGTTTTATTATTAAATGGAGAAAACGACACGTGTGTGCTGCCCGTACTGCTGAACAAGACCGTCTACTGACGGGATATCGTCGCTTCCGTAATGGTCGCTATCAAGAAACTTCGCAAATATATAAGGATCTTGGCAGCTATCAGGATCCAGACATCATGATCATTTCATGTGCTGATAGTCGGGCTGATCCTGCTTTGATTTTTGATGCGGTTCCGGGTGAGTTTTTTATCGTCCGCAATGTGGCAGCGCTTGTTCCTCCCTATGATGATAGACCGGGTGGATATCACGGTGTTTCTGCCGCAGTAGAATTTGCGGTGACTGCGCTTAAGGTCAAACAGATTCTTGTGATGGGACATGCTGGATGTGGTGGTGTCAAAGCATCATTGTCTGCAGCAAAAGATAAACCAGTAGGAACATTTATCGCGCCTTGGGTAGAGATTGCCAATGAAGCGCGTGATAAAGTTCTGGCATGCGAACACAATGATACACCAGAAAAACGCGAGCTAGCGCTTGAGCATGGTGTGGTTGGTCAATCTATTAAAAACCTTCAAACCTTCCCTTTCGTGACTAAAGCAATGGAGGAGGGAGAGCTCGTTCTTGAAGGCGCATGGTTCTCAATTGCAGAAGGGAAACTGCTTTGGAGAAACTGGAGCACAGGTGAATTCTTTGAAGTCGATGCAAACGCATAAACTCTTCACTGACAACACAGATATGAGCCACTAATTACACACTGGCTTGAGAGAAAAGCGTTATATATAGCGCAAAACCTGCAGAGCTAAGCATGAGTAGCGCGGCAATTCGACTAAACCATTTTACAAATTCTTTGCTTTGAAAATTGCGAGAAAGCCGCTCTGCCGCCATTGCGTAAACCCCAAGTCCGAATAATTCAGTAATCGTAACTGTTGCGATGATTATGATGATTTGGGGCAGCAATGGCTTTTCTGCGCTAATATATGCTGGAAGTAATCCCCCAAAGAAGACCAGCGCACTTGGGTTGGCTAACTGCAATCCTATGCCTTTGACGTAAAGAACACGTCTGCGTGGGATGACCCGCGCAGCAAGCGTCATCGTCTCGCTATTTCTGATCATGTCCCACGCCAACCAAACGATGAATGCAACACCGGCAAGTTTGAGTACCAGGAAAAAATCAGGGAAGGTTTTTGCCAGTGCAGCAGCACCTGATACGGCCAAAGCAACCCATACAAGATTGGCTGTGGATACACCAATGCCGGCGATCATAGCAGGTGAAAAACCGTATTTTAGGGATGAAGATGTCACAAGCATAACGGCTGGACCGGGAGTTAATCCGCCAGAGAAAAAGAGTGCGACAAGAGCAAGCCAAATAGTAAAATCCATGGCGACATAGCCGCCATGGATTTCAAATAGTTTCAATAGCTTTTTGGAAAAAAATTATCCGATTAGACTAAAAAATCTTATTTTTTTGCGCGTTCGATCGCTTGAGTGATCAATTCTTCTGCTTTTTCACGATCGCCCCAACCTTTAATCTTAACCCATTTACCTGGCTCAAGGTCTTTATAGTGGGTGAAGAAGTGCTCAATACGTTGAGGTGTGATCTCAGGAAGGTCAGTATAATTATCTACATTGTTGTAGAAAGCTGTCATTTTTTGATGAGGAACAGCGAGAATCTTTTCGTCTTCTCCGCCATCATCTTCCATCATTAAAACACCCACTGGACGCACGCGAAGTACACAACCAGGAATAAGCGCACGTTGACCGATACACATCACGTCAATTGGGTCACCATCCAATGATAATGTGTGCGGTATGAAACCATAATTACATGGGTAACGCATTGGTGTGTAGAGATAACGGTCTACAAACATTGCTCCAGAGTCTTTGTCGATTTCATACTTAATAGGCTCACCACCTAAAGGTACTTCGATAACGACGTTGACATCTTTGGGAGCGTCTTTTCCTAAACTTACTTTATTCAGATTCATGATCCGAAATCCCCTATTTGTTTATTGTGGTATGCCCACCTTAGCCTATCTTGTATCAATAAGGCTATTCGACGAAAGGGAATGCAAGCTTTATGCTAACATTCCCCTTCTAAAATATGTAAATTCCGGAGTTTAGAGGTTTCTACCTGCTTTTTTATCCCGAGATGCCAATAAACGTAGACGAAGTGCATTCAATTTGATGAAGCCTTCCGCATCTTTTTGGTCATAGGCACCTGCATCATCTTCAAATGTCACATGTGCTTCGGAATACAATGAGTATGGGCTTGTACGCGCTAACAAGTGCACATGGCCTTTATAAAGCTTCAAGCGAACTTCACCTGTCACCATGCCTTGAGATGCATCGATTGCAGCTTGTAGCATTTCGCGCTCTGGTGACCACCAGAAACCATTATAGATCAGCTCGGCATAGCGGGGCATTAGCTCGTCTTTAAGGTGGGCTGCACCGCGATCTAGTGTGATTTGCTCAATACCACGGTGAGCGGCGAGAAGGATTGTTCCACCCGGTGTTTCATAGATACCGCGAGATTTCATACCCACGAAACGATTTTCCAAAAGGTCTAAACGGCCAATACCATGTTTGCGACCAAGCTCGTTAAGTTTGGTTAGCAAGCTAGCTGGTGAAAGTGTTTCGCCATTGATGGACACAGCGTCACCGCGTTCAAAACCAACTGTGATTTCTTCTGGCGTGTCAGGTGCTTCTTCTGGAGAAACTGTGCGTTGGAACACAAATTCAGGTGCCACTTCGCCCGGGTCTTCCAAAGCTTTACCTTCTGAAGATGTGTGCAACATGTTTGCATCAACAGAGAAGGGGGCTTCACCGCGTTTATCCATTGGTACAGGGATGCCATGCTTTTCAGCAAATTCTAGAAGGTGCGTACGTGATTTAAATTCCCAGTCACGCCAAGGTGCAATCACGCGGATATCTGGGTTTAGTGCGTAATATCCAAGTTCGAAACGAACCTGATCATTACCTTTACCTGTTGCTCCGTGACAAACAGCATCAGCACCGACCATTTCAGCGATTTCGATTTGACGCTTAGAAATCAATGGGCGCGCAATTGATGTTCCAAGCAGGTAGACACCTTCGTAAACAGTGTTTGCGCGAAACATTGGGAAAACATAATCGCGTACAAAATCTTCACGCAGATCATCAATGAAGATGTTTTCTTCTTTGATACCAAGTTGAAGTGCTTTGTCGCGTGCAGGTCCAAGTTCTTCGCCTTGTCCAAGGTCAGCTGTAAATGTCACAACTTCACAACCAAATTCAGTCTGAAGCCATTTCAGAATAATCGAAGTATCGAGTCCTCCCGAATATGCGAGGACGACTTTTTTCGGCGGATTAGTGACAAGGGACATGAAAGGTCAAACCTTTTGAGTATGTGGATAACTATTCTTTGGCGGCACAATAACGATGCGTGCAGCTTCTGCAACAGCGCTCTTAAGCTCTGTTGCGGCGAGCGCAAGGTTTAATTGTATTTTGCTATGGCTTTCATATCGAAACGGTTCAAAAAATCCATCGCTTGAGGAAAATTTTGTGTGTTTGGGAAACTTATGCGTCGTCCTTGGTAATATTTTGCGCCTGATTTTATCTTATAAGAAGTAAGTCTCGAACGTAGTCTTTTATGCTGCTTTTCAAAATAAGGTATGTGGCAGGCGTCTAAATCAATCCAGCTTTTAGACCCATATAAGGCGAAAGAAACACAATCACACCCTGAACCCAGCCTTATTTTCTATTCACCCTGAATTCATGGAAATGCACAAGAGCGATTAGCAGAGGCTAGTTGAAGCGGGATACGTCATGGCGAAGAATAACATAAATCCAGAAGACAATATTCATTTGCGTAAGATGAAACCTGCACTGATATTTGCGGTTTTATCAGTTTGCGCCGCAATCGCCATGTTTGCTTTTGGCCATATGTCGGCCCAGACTTCGAATTCGCAACGCAAACCATCTGCGGTCGATTATCCTACCTTTCAGGCAATGACAGATGAAGCACGGTCACATCGAGAACAGCGCCTAATTACCCTTGAAAACTTTCTAGAAATGGGTGCTGTTAGCGATACGATTATTTTAGATACGCGTTCAAAATCAGCGTTTGAAGACGGGCATATCAAAGGCGCTGTTCATTTAAATTTTTCCGATTTCACGGATGATAAGCTTGCGGAAATTATTCCTGATTTTGATACGAGAATACTTATCTACTGCAATAATAATTTCAGTGATGATGTAGCACCTGTGCCCAAAAAGATGGTGTCACTCGCACTTAATATTCCCACATTTATCAATCTGTACGGATATGGCTACACCAATATCTACGAGCTAGGGGAAGAGATCTCTTTAGATGATTTGGGTGATAATTGGATAACAAAATCAAACCACTAACGACACAGTATACATGAGGAGGCGGACGAATGATTACGAATACAAAGACTTCAAAAACACTATTTCAAAAATGTGTTTCCGGTTTTCTAGCAATCACAGCGATTTCTCTTTCAGCTTGTGCAAATGCAGAGATTGCGCCGGATCCAGATATTTCAAGAATTGAGGGGGATTCACCCATGCATGCTTATATATTACTCGACCGGACTGGTTCTATGTCGTCCATTTGGGATGAAGCGCTAAATTCGGTCAACACATATGCTGTCTCTCTTGGAACCAAGCAAGCGGGAGAGAAGGGCGATGTTGATGCCGATGTGACGCTCGCTGTATTTGATGCTCAAGATGGCTTGCAGTTTGATGTTTTGCGCAAAGGTGCATCCGCAAAAGAATGGAATGAAGTTAGCAATGATGAAGCATCGCCGCGTGGTATGACACCGCTCTTTGATGCCATCGGACGTATTGTAAGCATTGCTGAAACGGATAAACCTGAAAAAGCTGTTCTTGTGATCATGACAGATGGTCAGGAAAATTCGAGCCGTGAAATCACCAAACATGGCGCGAAAGCGGCATTGGACCGTGTACGCGAAAAAGGCTGGGAAGTTGTTTTTCTAGGGGCTGAGTTTGCCAATTTTGGAGACGCAGAAGCTGTTGGTCAAAGCTATAATAAAAGCATGGCTGTATCTAAAGGTAAGTTGGGCCAGACCATGGACCGTCTTGCTCAGAAATCACGTAGCTACGCCAAAGGTGAAGAAGCTGAGATTGAGTTTGATGCAGAAGATCGCGCCATTGCCGACGAAGAAGATGTGAAACAACGCAAAGGTCAATAATGTCTTTGTAGAATTCAATCTCCACGTTGATATGCCTGGGTGGTAGGCCATTTGGCAATCAGTGGGACGGGCCAACGTCGAGATTGGAGCCCCACCTCTTCATAACAGAAGAGGTGGGGTTTTTATTTAGTGTTTGAAGTGGCGCATACCTGTGAACACCATTGCAACGCCTGCTGCATCCGCTGCGGCGATCACTTCATCATCACGTACAGATCCACCCGGTTGGATGAATGATGTTGCACCAGCTTCAATCGCTAGAAGCAGACCATCTGCAAATGGGATAAAGGCCTCAGAGGCCGCGGCACAACCCTTTGTGCGTGGCTCATCCCATCCAGCTGCTTTTGCAGCATCTTGTGCTTTGATAGAAGCAAGACGAGCTGAATCAACACGGCTTACAAGCCCCATCCCAAGACCGGCTGTTGAGTCATCTTTTGCATAAACCATACAATTAGATTTGACGTGTTTTGCAACGCGCCATGCAAACAGCATGTCTTTCATCTCTTGTTCTGTTGGTGCACGTTTCGTGACAACTTTCAGATCAGACATTTCGATACGACCCGTGTCGCGCTCTTGCACAAGCATACCACCCGCAATACTGCGATAGTTGAGAGAAGCCTCTTTGGGGTCAGGCAAAGCATCAGTTATCAATAGGCGTAGGTTTTTCTTTTTAGAGAAAATTTCAACCGCCTCATCGCTTGCTCCCGGCGCAATGACAACTTCGGTGAAGACTTGTGTAATCGCCTCGGCCGTTTGCGCATCCAATGCACAATTTAGCGCAACAATACCGCCAAATGCCGATACTGGATCACAAGCAAGCGCGGCTTTATAGGCATCTAAAGCCGTATTCCCAACAGCTACACCGCATGGATTTGCGTGTTTTATTATCGCCACAGCAGGACGATCAGCAGGATCAAATTCAGCTACTAATTCATAGGCTGAATCAGTGTCATTCAAATTGTTGAAGGAAAGTTCCTTACCTTGAATTTGTTTGGCCGACAGAACACCGGGGCGTCCTTCTGGTGTGGCATATACAGCCGCTTTTTGGTGCGGGTTTTCACCATAGCGTAGTTTTTGTTTTAATTGGCCACCAAAGGCACGAATGGATGGTGCTTCAATTTCTTCGTCATTTGTCAGTGCTTCAGCTTCAATTTGTGCAACATACCAGTTTGAAATGGCTGCATCATAGGCGGCTGTGCGTGCATATGTTTTAGCAGAAAGGGCACGACGTGTTTTTAGTGTCGTTGCGCCTGCATTGGCTTCCATATCCAGAATAACTTTATCAACATCGGAGCCATCCGTACAAACAGCGACGAAATCTACGTTTTTTGCAGCAGCGCGCAGCATTGCTGGACCGCCAATGTCTATGTTTTCGATGCAATCTTCAAATGGCTTGCCCGCAGCAACAGTCGCTTCAAACGGGTAGAGGTTCACATAGAGAAGGTCGATCGCGCCTATATTGTGCTCTTTGGCTGCTTGCACGTGTGTGTCCAGATCTCTGCGGTATAACAGGCCGCCATGGACAACAGGATGGAGTGTTTTAACGCGGCCATCCATCATTTCAGGAAAGTTTGTTAGGTCGGAAACATCTTTAACCGGAAGACCTGCATCTGCAATCGCCTTGGACGTTCCGCCTGTAGAAACAAGTTCTACACCCAATTCAACCAATTTTTTAGCACGCTCAATTAGGCCTGTTTTGTCAGATACAGATATAAGGGCGCGACGAATGGGAGAAAGGTTTGCAGTCATATTTGGCTCCGGCCATGATGCCCTGCATAGATTGGTGAAAAGCTAAAACCCTAATGGGAATGCTGCTTGAATAGCACCAGAATTTATCGACAGGACTATTTAATTACGTGATAATTGGGGGCGATAGCACGTTGTGTGCGAACGGCCAACCATGAGTTATCTTTGATAGATAAAAATGGCTTTAGATATGTGAGTAGGCAGGTTTGAAATTATTCAGATCGTGAACGCTTTGCTGCACGTAAAGGCAATACATTACTTTGCTTTTCTTTGAGATAGTCCACGTTTTCTGTGCGGATGTAATCCACCGGATTTTGGGGTAGGTTTGCCGGTTTTGAGATAGCCAATTGCGGTGCTAAATCGGCGAGCAGGTTGAGCGAAATATTACGTTCCCGATTGCGAGCTGCTTCTATCATTGCGTCAAGTGTTGGTAAAATTGTATCTAGATTTTGATAGGAAGATTGCGCAGATAAAACGCCATCAACACCTGTTTCAGAAACTTCTTCTTTGGGATAAAAAACCGTTTCAGCAAGTTTCTCACCGGGCCGTAGTCCTGTGAAAACGATCTCTATATCTTTACCAGGGCGGTAACCTTTCAAGCGGATCATGCGTTCGGCAAGCTCAACGATTGAAACAGGTGGTCCCATATCTAATACATAAAGAAATGCTTCTTTGTGGGGTGATTTGCTAGATAATGCAGAAGCTTGAAGAACAAGGGAAGATGCTTCTTCCACACTCATGAAATAACGAGTCATTTCCGCATCTGTGATTGTGACAGGGCCACCTTCTTTGATTTGTCGCTCGAATAGGGGAGCCACCGATCCCGCCGATCCCAATACATTTCCAAATCTGACGATTGCGAAATTTGTTGTTGCTGCTTGTGGGGCTAGCGCCTGAATGAATAATTCGGCGGCCCGTTTAGAAGCGCCCATGACGTTTGAGGGTTGTACCGCTTTGTCTGTTGAAATGAATACAAAGTTTTTGACACCAAATTCAGCTGCATATGTTGCTGCTAATCGTGCGCCTTCTACATTCGTTAGAATGGCTTCATTTGGGTTGGTTTCCATTAAAGGAACATGTTTTAGCGCTGCTGCATGAAGAACAATGTCAGGTTTTGCCTTTTTCATGGCTGTTCTTAAGCGATTTGCTTCTTTAACATCACCAAGTAGGGCGCGTCTTTGTACATTTGGGAAGTGTTTTCCCATATACATGTCTATTTCATACAAATTGTATTCAGAATTATCGTAAAGGGTTATCTCTGACGGGCCGTAGCTTGCACATTGGCGCACTAATTCAGAACCAATTGTACCACCAGCACCTGTTACGAAAACACGCGCACCAGAAATCAACTTACTAACATTGATGCGATCTAGATTTTTTTCTGGGCGGGTTAAAAGGTCGGTTGGAGAAATTTCATCATGATTGAATTCTCCATCAGCTCTCAGACGTTGAACGGTTGCTTTGAATTTGGCGGAAACTTCCAAGACGGTGTCCATTGTTTCTCGCTCGAGCGTGCCTCCGATCATCGCAATCCAAGGTGGGGTGCCATATCGGGTTGTCATTATCGACATGCTTTCCTGTAATTTGGAAAGGTCTCCTAATACTTGAATACCGCAAATGGCCCGTCCCGTGTGATCCCCACTGGTTTCAATGATTGCAAGTGGGCGAATGGGTAAACCTTCGCTTGAATTATCTAAATCCCTGAGAGTAGAAGAAATTTTAGATGCTGTTCCAATGAGAATTGCAGCAGGTTTCTTTTCGTTCGGCGCACGAAATGCAGCCATGAACTGTCCTGTTGCTCTTGCGCGCGATGCAAGGCGTCCAGCAATCATAATTGTAATTAGAATAGGGACTTCAATAAAAATACTAGACCTGAAAAATCCTTCTAATCTGTTTGTGAGAAACATGATTGGAAGAAATATAAGGTTTGCCAGTAGAGCAGCTTGCACGATACGCCGAAGATCACTCGCGCTCGTATGGCGCCATACTTGGCGGTAAACGCCGGTGAATGTAAGCGACGCAACCATCGCAACAGCAAGTTCAACGGTGTAAAGTGCAGTTACAACGGGGTTTGGGGTCGTCCCTTGAAGGGCATTTCTAATATATATTGCCGAAATCATGGCAACAAATGCCGCTATGACATCATAGCATGTGCAAATAATGATGGCACGCCATGCTTGGCGCTGTCCGATGGTAAAGGCCCGAATAATGTCTTTGCGGGTCAAAAACTATACTCTCTTATGCAGTAACACTATTGATATCAGAGAACTCAATCACTTGAGGTGCGACTCAGTGCCCAACGTAACCTGTTTGGCGCAGTAGTGCCATCTCCAATTGGATTAACTTTACAATAAACGACCAGTTGTGCAGCTGGGAGGCGCACACCGCCCGCCGTGTAAACAGTTTTTTCAACATGCACTGTCTGCTCCGCTCTAAGTTTCCAAGTAATTCCGGTGTCTCCGATAAGTAGAAACACAGAATGTGTGTCTTCACCCTGTTCTACAGAAATTTGAGGGTGAAGCTGGAAACGCAATGCGCATGGGACATCTTCTTCCGGTGGTGTAGAAATTTCAGCTAGGGGTCGGTAGACAGAGTCTTCACCGGTTATTCGCGTCCCGTTTTTAGCTAAAAATAATCTGCGTCTATGCACGAGGCCGTGGCTTTGTCTCCAGCCTGAATGTTGTCCTTCCAGAAGAAATTGATCACCTTCTTCTAATCGTCGAGCAGATACATTTGGCGGGCCCAAAAGCTCCATTAGCCCGGTTGTTTCATTCTGTTTGAATATTCCTGAATTTTGATTATCCAAAACAAGTGTAGAAGAAGCAGCTGTCTGGCGGGCTGCAAATTTCCATGCAGGGTCAAGGTCGGAATATGCCCCCATGGAAGTGATGATTCGATGTGGACCATCGCAAACATGGATAGATAAACAAGATGCACTTGCTATTTCAGTGTTCTCACCGGTTTGAGAAGATCCTGTATCCATATACAGAGTCAGATCACCTGCTTGAATGCGTTGAAATCCAGTTTGTTGTGCAAAAGCAAATTTGCCGCCGCCTTCACCAAAAGGCGCAAGCGCGGTTGTCGCAAGTCCGTCCCATCCGTCTGAACTGGAGTTGGCAACAAGAAGACCTCCATCACCAAGCTGAAGAAATTTGAGCATGTTCTGCATGCGCATTTGTGCTTTTGAGAGAAAGGCGGGAGCTTCCTTGCCCATTCGCAGGAGGAAATCCTCAACAATGTTCAAATCAATGAGTGTTTCAGCAAGCCGAGAAGGGCTTCGCGTAACATGACCACCATCTTTTAGAAGTTGAAGACCTATTTCTTTTTCAAGATTTTCTAATCCAAGTTCCAGATAGGATTCGCTTTCGGGTAAGCAGATACCAGCCAATGTAAGGGCTAATGCGCAGCGAAAACGGCCTCGTAGAGAGTGTACATTTTCATAGCTCAAAGACAGATGGCGTGCTTGTCTGGCAAGACAGTCCAAAAGATTGGCTCTTGTTTCACTCGATACTGGTGCAATGACGACTGGCGCAGCAGACAGCCAGTTAATCACGCGATCAGCAGTCACATTTACGCGCCACGCCGTATCGTCCCATTTGCCAAACGCCTTAGCCCAGCTCACCGTTAAGCTACGGGCCAGTTTCTCGCCTGCTTCACCATTAGCTAAAAGATCACGTAGCCAGTGGAAGCGATGAATACGGTCTGCAAAATTGACACTCGGGAAAGGAGGGCCCCAAGGCGCGCGCGCTTCGGGAACCTCCAACTTTTCAGTCCCAAACCGCCATTGACCATTGATGATATTTTCACCGCGTTTAGCGCGCGCTGGATGGCCTGTTTTGGGGCTACCTAGCAGCGCGTTAAATGTCGCTGGATTTAATCGCATCCGATACATTGGCGATGATTTTATGGGAAGTCCGTCTTCGCCCGTAAACTCGGTCCATTCCGCCGCATCTTTCATATCTGCATATTGGCTAGGAATAGCGCGTGGCTTGGGAGTTTCAGTTGAATCTGTCGTGTGTTCGCTCACCTGTTCAGACTCTAACTGATCAGGATTAGAATCTTCCGCTGTTGTCTCGCTTGACAGCGCGTCGTGCGTTTGCGGGTCTTCCGACTGTTCGTTTTCTGGTGACATGTGTCGCCGGACTCCAATAATTTTGGTGCGGTTAGCCTCTTAAAGCTGAAATAGCATTTGCGTAATTTGCCGGCCCTTTTTTGAACACCGCTGATCCTGCGACGAGTGCGTTTGCACCAGCATTGATAACTTTTGAACAATTATCAGGCGTTACACCGCCATCAACTTCTAAAATAGTTTTTGTGCCCAATGCGTCAATGCGGTTGCGTATGTCTTCGATTTTACGCAATTGGTTGTCTATGAATGATTGCCCACCAAATCCGGGATTAACACTCATAATTAGCACAAGATCTAGTTCTTCAAGAACGTAATCAAGAGCGTTTGCAGGTGTTGAAGGGTTAAGAGCAGCACCGGCTTTTTTGCCAAGCTTGTGTATGGCTTGCACCGTGCGATGAAAATGCGGTCCTGCTTCTGGGTGGGCTGTAATGAGATCAGCGCCAGCATTCGCAAAAGCTTCCAAATAAGCATCAACCGGTGAAATCATCAGGTGCACATCAAATGGTTTGTCTGAGTGCGGCCTAAGTGCTTTTACGACATCAGGGCCAATTGTTATATTTGGAACAAAATGGCCATCCATCACATCAATATGAATCATATCGGCACCAGCAGTGTCGATTGCACGAACCTCTTCGCCGAGCTTAGCAAAGTCGGCTGCGAGAATGGAAGGGGATATCAAAATTTCAGACATAAATTCCGCCTATCAGCACCAGACAAAGGGCGCAAGCTCCTTGTCTGGATTAGGTTGCATTTATTATGTCGTTGGGCCTAGGTGAAAGTCTACTAAAAATAGATTTAGTATCCGATATTGGCGTGTTGAGGCACGACGCGCGCACGATTTCCGTATTCAATAAAGATTGGCGTTCCATTTGGCAGCGCCACATCACCGCCCTGCGTGATAGAAATGATCTCGTCATTTTTATCTAGGCGGATTTTATATTCAAAACCCAGCTGCTTGCCCGCTGATTTGTTGATTTGCTGACCAGCGATAGCGCCTCCAACGGCTCCAACAACACCGGCGATTGCTTTTTCATCATCACCGCCGCCAACTTGGCTTCCGGCAATTCCACCAATGACCGCACCAGTCGCTGCGCCAAGAAGGCCGTTATTGGATGCCGATATCTGCACAGCGCGAGAGGCGACGATCACGCCTTCATCTACACGAGAAATACGCCCAACTTCATCGCGGGAATAATCATTGGCACCTTGACTAGACGCACACCCTGTAATGGCTAGCGCCGTACCTGCCACCAAAGCAAACATCATGTTTTTTGCTGGATTGGTTTGTTTTAGGTTTTTCATAGACAGTGTCATGGCGGGCTCCAAACATGAAACAAGAATGCAAATCATATCGTCCTGTTTTACGGCAGATATGAGGCAAGCTGACAGTTTTATCTAAACAAAACTGTCATTCTATTCATGAATGGAAACTGAACTAAATTAGACCTTTTCAAGGCGCGCCATATAGAACACATCCGACGTGATGAGATCTTCGGGGTTTTCAATATCGAATTTGGGAAGGCTTAATAGTCCGCCAAAATCGTCAATCGCATGCTCATAGCCGGGCACTTCTTCAGGCGTAATGGGTTTACTTATCCATTTGCCACTATCAACGGCTTCTTTGACAACTTCAATCCCTTCAGCGGGAAGGGGCGTACATACACAATATAGCATTGTGCCGCCAGATTTCATCATGTCGTAGGCTGCTTGAACAAGTTTGATCTGAAGGCCGGAATATCTATCCAAACCTTTATCATTTCTTCTCCAAGCGCCTTCAGGGTGGCGCCTCAAAGTTCCCAATGCAGAACAAGGTGCATCCAAAAGCACAGCATCAAACGGTTCAGCAGGTCGCCAATGGCGTGCATCTGTCACTTGCGTTTTGGCTTTCAATCCTGTGCGTTCTAGGTTTTCGCGTACTTTTTCAATACGTTGTTCAGAAAGGTCTATGGCCGTAACCTTTGCACCCTTGCTAGCAAG